>FWPU01012627.1_pt1 | contig 11089 bp, 11 predicted proteins | sample 2228361 | NCBI WGS metagenome assembly FWPU01 (sample SAMEA103939777, study PRJEB20133) | metagenome | reverse complement strand
ATTGAATATCTTTAGTTCTGTTCATTGCCAATCACACTGTCACCATATAATGTCTGATTGTGACTAATAAGGTACGATAATCTTGAGGAATAATGCGATACACTTGAATCTTTGAAACATACAATACATGCTCGCACAGAATGCGTTGAAGGCCGCTATAGACGAAAGATAGAAACAGGCAAGAAGCTCAGGATGGCGGGCGCGGCAGGATTTGAACCTGCGCAATCCAACTCCGGAGGCTGGCGCCTTATCCAAGCTAGACTACGCGCCCCAGACTGAGTGATGCATATTGTTCTATAAACTTACGCTCTTCCATCATGCACTCCAGCAGCCGGTCTATTGTTCATAATCTGTTCTATGTCTTGAATCCACCATGCGCCCCGCTTTTCATGCACCATGCCTTTCTCAAGTATAAATAATGGAGAGCCAAACTGTTTCAAGGCACGTTCATTCATGCCATTGATACGGTTCAAGATGGTTGTTCGTTTTGATTCACTGCCCAACAGATCTTGTGCAATCTCGATTGTGGTGGCACCAGTATGCTGAATAAAATACATCAATATTTTACGGTCTAGTTCATCACGACAGATGTTGCTAACAAGAGTTTCATTTAATCTATCACGTGTTGGACTCGTCAACTGAGCGCGCTCAAGACTCTCCACCCGGGCATGAAGCTGGTCAACTCTTTCTGACAGTTCTTTAATGATTGGGGGATAGTCCTGGTCCAGTCTCCAGAGAACTGCATCACGGATGAATCTCTGCCTGCCATGTGAACCGACTAACTGGTCAATTCGTTCGAGTATATCCTGATCCAGGCGTACACGAATGCTCTGTGTTGGCTTGTCCTTCGGCATATTGTCACGTTCCTCAGTGAACTGAAACAACGGGACTATGTCAATCTAGCAACTACAAGACAAAAGTGTTTGCTACAAGAGTGGTATTTCGTCCGGGTGTGAATAGAACCAGTTATGCAGTAAATAGACTCGTGAATCAAACACACTCGCGGTAGAACGAAAAGACAGTTTCGCGTATCTAGATGAATGTTAGATTGATAAATTCTGTCGTGAGTGTTTCGACACAGTTATAACAAGACCATATTCAGTGGCCAGATGACCAGTCAATGGAATGGAGTAGATCCTAATGAATACTGAGAAGTCTCTGAGGCGAGAACTGACGCGACTTCGAAAGACACAGAATCCGTCTGCTATTGACTTGAGACGCATCAGACGACTCAGTCGTGCTAAGACCAAGTTCTGGAGACTAAGAAAGAAGACTCATCCATCAGAAGTCACAGAACCAGAGAAAAAGAAGACTGAGAAGAAACGTGAGGCCAAGCATGTTAAAGAGGAACTCCCAGAGGAGGAGATGATCGAAGAGAAAAAGAAGACTGAGAAGAAACGTGAGGCCAAGCATGTTAAAGAGGAACTCCCAGAGGAGGAGATGATCGAAGAGGAACTCCCAGAGGAGAAAACGGATGGCGAATAGGGTCCCATCTTTAGACAACACTACAGTTAGGTAAATGACAAATAGATACAATAGCATCGGGTGTCAGCTCGTTTCAGAGATTAATTTGAGATGCAATCGTTAATGTTTGAGCTGCAGATCAATGTTTGATGCTCTGGCCCCGGTGAGAAAAATGGTGACCCTACGGGATATCACTCAGTATCTAGAGACAATAGCGCCCTCGGAACACACAGTACATGGTCTTGATAGAAGGATTGAGATTGGGCCGCAGACTGAAGAGGAGCAGCTGAAGACAACTATCAACAGGGTGTTGGTAGCAACTTATCCCTCCGCCCGTATCGTCACAAGGGCGTCTCAGGATAAGATTAATCTTCTAATCACAGGGCGACCTCTTTTTGCCTCGTCCATGGATCGGTTGGATGGACTTGATCTCATTAGAGTCCGGATACTCACGAAGAACTACATTTCAACCTGTTTTATAGGTAGTAGCTGGGTATCTGCCAAAAACGGACTGGCTGATGCCCTTATTGAACGTCTTGAACTGAACTGTGTGAACGCATTTACTGTGAGAGGCGACTATGATAATGTAGTCCCGTTGGGACGAATATGTGAATCAACTACGCAGTTCACCCATGTGGGTCTTGGTGCCCACCTTGCAAAGAAAATGGGGCAGGAAGGACTATTGTTCACTGGGAATATAGAAGAGACTGTCAAACGTATTCTTGTCATACCTGCCACGTATGTTGGAATCACAGAACTTGTAAAGGCAAAGATGAATGGGATCAAGACTGTAGTGACGGGAGAACTCAGTCCTATAGTGAGAATGTTTGCAAATGAAAACGGAATCAGTACTTTTGAACTGGGACCATTTGTGACTGAAGAACCGGGTATGCATAGACTCAGAAACCTGCTAGCACTGCAGTTCCCAGACTTGGCAGTTGATATTGCGGAATCCGTACCATTTGTCAAATTTCTACGGCCGTACACTCCAACCTAGTCATCATGCTGTCTTAGGGCGTCGGACAAGAATGACATTTCTGTTTCTTGGTACCCCCACATGTTCAGCTACAGGTAGACACTTTGTTCTCAAGAGGTGTACGACTGGACAATGCGGTTCAAACTCAGTGAGTGACTCGTAGTTGCCCATACCCTTCGCCACAATCAATTTTGCTGAAAAGAACACACGCCGAAATTCCTCGGAACTCTGGCCAATGTTGATACCGATTGCAGGACATCCCATAGACATTACCACATCAGCACAAGAGTCCAACCGAACTGCCTCAGCATCCTCAAGTGTAGCATCATTTAGTACTGGGCCAGACTTGACTACTGCAATCACTCGCGGACCAAGGCGCTTGATCTCTCGAATGAGTACCATGTCAAGTACAATCTCGCCCGCATTGTCCATCAGATATAAGACCTCATCAACCTCCATGCACAGCCGTCTAAACTCCTCGATATGGTCGATAGCTAGTTCGGACTCCACACGCTCTATAAGCCCCTTTAGTTCAGCCAGGTTAAAGGATCTACCCGCCACATCAAACTCTATTGAGTTGGCAACTGCAGCCACAAGTGCAGCGCGGCGAAATCTAAGTGAGTCGTCATTTACAGCATCGATCATTGCCTGAATGTCAGGGAATAGCGACAGAGTAATCTCATTTGAAAATCGCTTCAGATCCGCATATGGATCCTTTCCAGTCATTCTTTGAACGAGTAAGTCACGGCCTGTACCAATATGGCTTGGTACTGCGTCACCATTGAAATGAGTAGAAAGAAATTCGGTCATTGCCTGTACTATGCGCATGCGGAGCTCAGGATCAGAAGTTGCTAGATGCGCCTGATGTACTGCTCTCTGTAAGAGACAGTGTGCACAATATAGACTCACTTTCATAGTAGGTCGCTCACACAACTTTTGACAAGACTAAGAGGAGTAGTCATACACGTAATGGTTGAATCAGTTCGCGGAGTACGTCAGCGGGGCGGTTTGACTTTGCAACAGCAGAGGCGAGAAGCACGCCCTGAGAGCCAAGGTTGAGTGCAGCCTTGACATCATCTCCCTTAGAGATACCTGCACCACAGAGTATGACTACGGTCTTGTTTACACGGCGTATCATATCAACAGTAGTAGTTATCACCTCGGGTTTGGACTGGGATACCGATATGCCACTACCACGGATCCCAGGTGGTTCAACTGCTATTGCTGACGGATTCAGAGCGGCACCCGCAACACTCACAACAGGATTGTTTGTACAGACAATAGTGTAGAGATGAAGCCGTTCTGCGCGTCGGACTGCCGCCTCAATATCTGCAAGTTGTAGCCTTCGTTCAGAGTGATTAAGAAGAACACCAGAACATCCAGCCTCTACAAGAGCCTCACCAATTATGTGACCCGTGTACTGACCAGGTTCTCCAGCGTCCATGTGTTGTGCAAATACAGGAATCTCAACAGCTCGTGCGACCTGAAAGATATCTGTAAACTGAGGTGCCACCACCACAGAGATATCATATTCCTTAGCAACTTTTTCACATTGTTGTGCCAATAGAATGGCCCGTTCACCTGTGGCCTGTGAATATGTCTTGAAGTTGATCACAATCACAGGCAGACGAATCTCAACCATGATGCTCTCCTGCGTCAACTGCACTTGATATTATGCAGTGCCTTTTTGATACAACCTATTAAAGTTACTAGCGGTGCATCATAGCTCAATGCGTAATCATCCTATGTCTGTACATAGATTGAGAACACGCCCTAGCAATCGATCATGCACTAGTTTCAACTGCCAACTAACGGCCTTATTGTTTGCCGTTAATTAAAGAGATATCACTAAATATTGTACTTCAGAATAGCAGTCTGCATGCGAAGCCTTGTTCACAAAAGGGATCGCACTGTAGCCACGAATCATTCAACCTGCAGTTGTAACATCTGCAGGAGTCTATCCTAAGAGAGGTAGTTCATCTGACTGTGCCAATCAATAGTTTGAGTAGGGGAACACGTGTATAGCCTGCTCGTGCCAAGCTGCTCATGTCTTTTCGTAACTCTATTTTTACAAACTTACCCGCCTGTTGATTCTTGTAATATCGCATGTATATCTTGGTGAACTCTTCAAAGGTAGGTGCAGCGAGGAGTTCATTTGCTACCGCATCAGATACTCGGACAAACACATCCTCATCAGTGATGGCACCGGATCCACTCTTGACTGGACCCATGTGTTCCTTACGAATCCAGAAACGTTCACCAAGTACCATGAACTCTAGGTGAAACTCATCTGTTGCTTGAAGGTGGGCACCAGCATTCTTATCCTCAAATAGATAGAGGAGGCGTTCTGCAAATGATGTATGGTGTGGTAGTCCGCCCACCTCAGGTGCTGAAATGACTTCTTCAGGAACTGTCACCGGTGTCGCCTCAGATGGTGTTGATTCAGCCACCGGTTCTGGTTCGGCAGGAGTCTCAGATGGTACTGCGGTCTCTTCCAACTCGATTTCTTCGGAGTCTGTTGTGCTCTCGTCTTTTTTCTTACGTCCGAACAGTCTACGCATTTTTATCGTCTCCTTCTAGTAGAGGTATAATCCAGACTAGAACATGGTCCCACGTATAAAATGCTTGTGTGCTTACATTAAGAAATACACAAAAAAACATAGCTGAGTTGTAATGCGCCTCATTCGTGTACGGATGAGATTGTGGCATCGGGTATAGAGTTTGGCGTCCTTATCAGAGGACCACGTTTCGGTCTATCATGGGTGTTCCACAGTTCACTCATGAGAAGGTCACGGATGGCAATTCGTATGACCTCTGAGCGACTCGGATACATATTCTTCTCTACTAGTTGTTCCATCCCGGTGACATAGGAGTCGGGTAGACATACTGTGACTATCTTCATTTTACACCGGAAAGGGTATTGATATACAGACTAATTAATCAGTGTCAGTTCCTAATAGGAATCCACGTATTACTCACGGTTCATATTATTACTTCCGTGACCACTTAATTGTCCAGAACATGACAACTAAATTTGACAGACAAGTTTAACACAGGGGAATATCACTTAGCAATACTTGGGTGTGATAATGTCCAAGAAACCCGCAAAAGTGAGAGCAAGTCACATTCTAGTAGAGAAACACAGTCAGGCCATTGAGATTATCCGCAAAATACAGGAGGGCGCTGACTTTGGGAAGATGGCAGAACAGTTCAGTTCGTGCCCCTCAAAGAAGAGAGGTGGCGATCTGGGTTGGTTTGACAAGGGAAAGATGGTTCCTGAATTTGAACAGGCTGCATTTTCACTTGCTGTTGGAGCAATGACTACAGAACCTGTCAAGACCAAGTTCGGTTATCACATAATTAAGAGAACAGGTTAAGGATGCACTACATACACATGCATTAAATGACAAGACCCCCATCATTCACTTATTACAGACATCATTCTCAGACCATACTGGAACAAGTAGTGCAACTATTTATGACGATTTAGTCTGTTAAGAATACAAACAACATCGGGGGTATTACGAGCCACGTATTACCCCCGGTTGCAGTGTGTTGTTATTATTCGTGGTGTTCAGAGGTGTCTTTGACAACACCAGTGGGGCCGATCTCTTCACTAGTGAAGCGGCTCTCACACTTTGAGAGAACACTTGGCAGAGTTGTATACTCCATGTCCGTTTCATGCAATCGGTGAGGCATGAAGGGACCATGTCTACGTAGATAGTCCACAAAGACCATTGCTTGTTGCCTCACATTATCAAATGCAATGTCATCAAAGAGATCCACGGGACCAACAAGTTGGCCATTGGATATCTGAAAACCGAGCCCGATTACTCTAGGGGGGCCATCAAATCTAGTGCAGCGGGAGTACTTTAGACTGACCGGCAACAGCGGTCCCACATGGGACCCACGCATCCAACCCGCAACAAGATGTCCGAGTGTAAATCCTTCAAGGATCTCACCCATAGCTGGCAGTCCTGAGTGACCACGTACGATTGCAACAGGATCGTCCTTTCCAATGTACTTGCCTGCAATGTTATGTAACTTGTCCGTGCTGATAGAGGCAGCGACCATACCATCCTTTCGATATACGCGTTTAATGACGTACTTTCCAGTGCTACCAATCAATGCCAGCAGGTCATACATCTCCTCCGGACACTGCATCTCAACATAGCAGGGAACCTCCTTCTGAACATCTTGAACAACAAATTTGAAACCACTATGGAAATTTGGGTCAATCACCAGACCTGCTGTGTTGAAGGGATCTGCAAATATTCTGAATATGGGAAGATTGAATGCGCCAGGTTCCGTCTTGTCGGCCATAAAGATTGCAATTGGTTCAGACTTTCTCTCCTCAAAACTCATCTCAGCAGATCCAGGTCCCATTCCCCTCACATTGCCGCTGAAAGTGTCTGTTAACATGTCTTGTCCTGCTGCATAGATCTTCTTCTCACGTGCAAGTTTGGCGCAGTCCATAAAGGTGTCCCAAGCGAGCCGATGAACATCCGAATTGCCTTCACCCTTATTATGAACCATTATCAACTCGAGATCGTCACCAGCATTGGTGACATAGAAGTCATTGATTATCTTCTGTTCAATTCCAGTCCTCAGATGTTTCCGCGCCAGTTCCATTATGAAATCAGGGACTATAACATGTCCTGCAAGTGAACCAATGTCAGCCTTGATGACAGAGATTGTAGACTCGACCATTGTTTTATACTCCTGCCGTTTTGGATCTGCCATATAGACAGAAACTGATTGACGACACCAGAAGGTAAGTTCTGTCCTATAGGCATATCGGACTGTCACGATGGTCCGATGTGTCAAACCTGTTATACAACCATATAATAGTTTCCATAGACATATGCATGAACCAGTATATATGACAATTAGATAGGCATAGTAATAGTTATTCGATAATGATGAGTGAAGTATAGACATGTTGCCATGTAGAACATTGGTATGGATATGCTAGTGACTATGCAGACTGAACGATTCTCTTGATCTGGTTGGCAATACGTAGTGCGTCCTCCCAATTGCGCTGCCAGATGTTACGACCAATGATAAAACCGGTGGCACCCTGCTCTATACAGATCTTGGCACGTTCCAACAGGAGAGCATCATCTATCATTCCACCCCCAGAGAAGAGAACCTTGGTACGACCTGCAGAGCGGACTACGCGTCGAATCATTGATGCCAAGTCAAGTTGTAACTTGTCATAGGGTGGAGGTTGCATTGCTCTAGTCTTGGGATCGTCTGTTGGAATATTCAACTTCACAGCATCAGCACCCAATTCACATGCAACACGTGCTGCATACTCGACTGCAAATAGAGAGTCACGCCCACCACGTAGTTCTACTGCTGCACCTCGGGGGTATGCCCACAAGAAGACTGGCATGCCAAGACTATTTGCCTCAGAACGGACTCGGCGGAACTGGTCTATGTCCAGATGTTGGTTTGCACTCCCGACATATAGTGTGTATCCGATTGCATCAGCACCTACTCGGACAGCATCCCTGACAGAGGCAGTCAGTGGAGAGAATGGACTGTCCTCTGAAGGAATTCGAGTCTTCCCATTTATCTTCACAACCACGGGAACTCTGCCTGCGTAAGGAAGAGCATACTTCTCAATCAGACCAATGTGAAGTGCAATACCTGAGAAACCGGCCGCCTCTGCAAGCCGAAACTGAAAGTCGGGATCCCCAGACTCGGGATTAGAAAAAAAGTCACTTGGACCATGTTCGAGCCCCTGATCAATTGGAAGTATGAGCATTCGACCGTTGCCGGGCCCATGACTATACATCAGCCTATGCAATCGAACTCGTTTTCCCAGACTAAGATGAGGCATATCGCCAAACTCACTCATGTGGGTCACCTTACCGTTGGATGCTGTTATTCAACAGACCTATTCATGTCTTATGTAATGTTGCCAGACCATTAAATAGTTCTGTAAAGATTCCTGAGCGATATGAAGGAACATACTGAGGGGGTGATAGCAGAGTTGCAGCACTAGATCCTTGATAATGTCTATCATTAGCAATGTAACTAAACTCGGTGTATAATATAATGACGCACTAAAATAATGGGAGGTGCACATTATTGCTCTCGTAGTGGTGTTGCATATAGTCTTTCAGAGAGAGTCATGAGGCTTAGTTCATGTTTGAGAAACGGAATGTGGCTGAACATATTCTCTGTACTATGCACCCCGACCCAAATTTTTACGTTCTTGTTGCAACTGCCTTCTTCTTGCTTTTTCAACTCGTCGCTTGTGAACGACCCATATCGCAGGTGTAGATATTATCACAGCAAGACCTACAATTGGTAAACTGGTGATAATGACAGACAGGTCAGGTAAGAAGAAGACAATACATGGAGATGAACTCTGGCTGGAGGTAGTACCCCAGACGCTATTCACATAGTCTATCCACCACTGAGGAATTGTCCAAACAGGGTCGCTCACCACAGAGAAGTTCTCGTCAAGCCTGTAGGTCTCATTATACAAGTAGAGTAGCTCAGTGACCTCTTTTGCGCAAACAAGACGCTCCTGACTAAGCTCTGCCTCCGGATAACCAACAAAGGCACCATTCATATGTTTATGAAGGTCAAGTAGCCACATGGCCATCTTTGCACTATCGATCATCTCCTTGCGGTTCAGGAGAAACAATGACCATGCTATCAGATAGGTAATGCGTAGGTCCTCTGTGTTATCACAGCCCTTCGCAGGTTTCCAGTATATCATCAGATACTCTGCGATCTTGTTTCGCATGGGCTCATCAAGCACACCAAGTATGTCTGCAGCAATTATTCCTGCAGGAGTAATTAAAAAGTTCGGATAACCACCAGGCACATTTGAAAAACAGCCCTCACTCTCATTGTAACATAACTCAAGAAATGCCCTTGCGCGCTGGAGATCAACAAGATCAAGACGACCCTGTATTTGAAGACACCTAAGTGCATCACAAGTACCAATAAGTTCACTTTGGATGGAGCCTTGTTCATAAAAGAAGCCACCATCTTCCTGTTGTAGACGAGACACGTATTCTGCATTTGCATTCATATCGATCAGATGATCTAGACCAAGTTCAGCATAGAATGTAACAGCAGCCAAACATGTACACAGACTGACATCGGAACTCTTAGATAGTTTCAGTAACCTGGTTGCAGGATCTACCAGAGACGCAAGGAACTCCTTCGTATTGGTCCAGTCCAATGAGTATACCCTGTCAATATATTTCAGAGTATAGTAAGCATCCTCAACTGCGCTAAAGTCAGGTTCAGTCCCATCAAGTTCGAAGGGAGGAGGGGCCTGAAGCCATCCATGAAAGTAGCCCTCTGGTGCCTGTAATGCCCGTACATATTTGACAATTGCCTCACGTCTTGTGGTCAGATATTGTGCGACCACGAATTCATCTTGTATCCTCGGATGCTCACTCACATTAATGAACTGCGATGGTTGAGTGAAGGCACAGTTTCCGCAATATAACAGAGGTAATAGTGTAGAAACAATACATGCGAAAAAAAATAGGAGGGTCAATACAAGACCCCCCGTTCTTCTAGTATATTGACTAGTCATGAATGCCATTACATTCACCTCAAAATTAGAAGGGGAGATCACCTCCGCCACCTCCGCCACCCCAATAAGTCAGGCCTGACACATCGGAACCATACTTGGCAACATTGTAGTAAGCGCTGTTCAGTGAGGCAAGGAAGAACTCATATGGCGTGGTAATGTATAGATTAACAATGTACTGGATTGGTATAGGAAGAACAACCGCTGCAGGAGGTATTAAAATCCCGACTATTGTTAGTATAGCACCTACAATTACTCCTACCACGAACTGATTCCACATCATTCTGAGTGATTCGTCACAGATGATCTGGTGAATTCCATCTCTTGCCTTGTTGTATGCATCATCTGATGAAGTACCACCAGCATCCTCATTCTGCCACAGATGTGCTGTCCAAAACAGAGATGCAAATATTGCGGCTCCACCTGCATCAACCACATCCTTGTAACCTATTACCTGCTGAACACCAGACTTGGACATAATTCTGGATGCAAGTGTATTGTCCTTGGTTCCGTCATGACCCATACTATTACATGCACTAAGCAATATGAGTTTGCAGCGATACCCAGAAAATGTCCATGAGTTGATTGTATTTTTTGTCAATTCTTGATTGTTGAAGTAGATGATGGATTTGTCAGATGACCACACACCATGGGCAGCCACATGAAGTCGATCTGTGATCGACAAGAGGTCTTTCAGAGCAACAATAGTGGCATTCTCGTTCACAGCAAGTAGTTTCTGTAGACATGCAGCAGGTATTTCATCAAGGACCTTTAGAACGGCCTCATAGTCATTGTAGACTCTGTCAGATGGTTCACAGGGAGTCATTAGCCCCATTGTTCTCTGGATGACCAGTGGATACAATAATATGTCCTGTTGGTTGGCTGCAATAATATTCCTCTGATGGAGGTTGACCAACATTGGAAGAAATGGTGTTATCAATATCAGAGGAATCAAGACGTATATCACGACAAGAAAAGACCTATCTGAATTCATTTTCCTAACTCCGACACGAACTATCAATTCTCGTTATGTATCAGTAATATTATTGTACATTTTACTATTTTTTTTTTCGGTGGTA
>FWPU01012625.1_pt1 | contig 11096 bp, 5 predicted proteins | sample 2228361 | NCBI WGS metagenome assembly FWPU01 (sample SAMEA103939777, study PRJEB20133) | metagenome | reverse complement strand
GTCCCCTCTGTCGCCGTCGAGCATCCCAAACAGGCCAGCCACGGCGACTACGCGACGAACATCGCCCTGCAACTGGCCAAGCCGGCTGGCATGGCGCCTCCCAGGATCGCGCAGGCCATCGTGCGCCATCTCCCCGCCACTGACGCGATCGGCGAGGTCGCCATCGCCGGACCGGGCTTCATCAACATCACGCTGTCGTCGCGCTGGCTGGCGCAGCAGGTCGACGCGATCCGCGCCGCCGGGCCAGGCTGGGCCAACCTCGACCTCGGCCAGGGCCGCGCCGCCCAGGTCGAGTTCGTCTCGGCCAACCCCACCGGCCCGCTCCACATCGGCCGGACGTGGGGCGCCGTCCTCGGCGACAGCATCGCCCGCCTGCTGGAGGCCGCAGGCTACGCCGTCACGCGCGAGTACTATTTCAACAACGCCGGACGACAGATGCAGCTCCTCGGCCTCTCCGTGCGCGCCCGCTATCGCGAGCTGATCGGCCGCCCGGCCGAGTTCCCCGAAGACGGCTATCAGGGGGATTACATCACCGACATCGCTCGCGCTATCGTCGCCGAGCAGGGCGAGGCCTGGGCCGACGCCGACTGGCCCCCCTTCAAGGAACGCGCCGAGGCCTGGCTCTTCGACGATATCCGTCGCACGCTAGAACGCCTGGGCATCATCTTCGACGTCTGGTTCAACGAGAACAGCCTCTACGTCCCCGATGCGTCGGGGACGAGCGCTATCCAGCGCACGGTCCAGGCCCTGCGCGAGCGCGGCTACGCTTATGACAAGGACGGCGCCGTCTGGTTCCGTGCTACCCTCTTCGGCGCCGACAAAGACCGCGTCCTCATCAAATCGACGGGCGAACCGACCTATCGCCTGCCCGATATCGCCTACCACGTCAACAAGCTCGAGCGCGGCTTCCAGCGCATCGTCAACATCTTCGGCGCCGACCACAAGGACGAATATCCCGACGTCATCGCCGGCGTCAAGGCCCTCGGCTATCCCGTCGACGGCATCCAGGTCGTCATCCACCAGTTCATCAACCTGGTGCGCGAGGGGAAACAGGTGCGCATGAGCACCCGCCGCGCCAACTACGTCACCCTCGACGACCTCCTCGACGAGGTGACGATCACGCACCCCGAATCGGGCGTCACCATCCCCGGCAAAGACCCGGTGCGCTTCATGCTGCTCACGCGCTCGCCCGACAGCCCGATGAACTTCGATCTCGATCTGGTCACGCAGCAGACCAACGAGAATCCCGTGTATTATGTCCAGTACGCACACGCCCGCATCTGCTCGATCCTCAACAAGGCCGCCGAGGAGGGATGGCGCGACTGGGAGGGCGGCGATGTCACCCTGCTCACCCACCCGGCGGAGCTGACGCTCATCCGCAAGCTGTTGGAGTTGCCGGAGGTGATCGCCAGCGCGGTCGAGAAGCTGACGCCGCACCAGTTGTCCTTCTACGCCATGGACCTGGCGGCGATCTTCCACGCCTTCTATCGCGATTGCCGCGTCCTTTCCTCCGCAGAGGCCGACATCCCGCTTAGCCGTGCGCGCCTCAAGCTGGTCGATGCCACGCGCATCACCCTGGCGCGCGTGCTCGATCTGATGGGGATGACCGCCCCCGAACGCATGTGATGACCGCGCCCGAGGCTGCCGTCGCCGCACGTCGGACCCCCTTCACCCCCTCCGACCGTCTGATCGGCGGGGGGGTGTTTTTTTGCGCGCTCTTGACCCGCCTGCTCCTGATCGGGCAGCCGATCGTGGTCGACGAGGTGGCCTGGCTGCGACGCGGGGCGCGCCTTCTTTTGGCGCTGCCCGCTGGCGACTGGGCGGCCACGGTCAGCAGCGCCCATCCCGGCGTCACCAATCAATGGCTGATCGCCGCCGGCCTCGCTGCGCGCGCCTGGATGTGCGGCGAGTCGCCGGCCGCCCTGGCGACGGCCATGCTCGCGCCCGAACGCTATCCCGCCCTCGCCGACTACATCGCCGCCCGCGTCCCCTTCGCCCTCGTCACCGCCCTGGGCGCCTGGGCCTTCTACCAGTGGGCCTGCTGTACCCATGGACGACGCATCGCCGCGCTGGCGGCGCTGCTGCTGGCGTTCGAGCCATTCTGGCTGGCCTACAATCGTGTGGTCACGACCGACGCCTTGCAGGGCAACCTGATGGCGCTGTCGTTGCTGGCCTGGCTGCGCTGGCAACGCGGCGACGGCCGTCGCTGGGCGATCGGTTCTGGCCTCCTGGGCGGGGCTGCCATCGCGACCAAGCTGCCCGCGCTGGTCCTGTGGCCCGTCCTCGCCCTGTGGACCGCGCTGCCCGCCCCACGCTGCGCCGACGCGCCCTCAACTCTCAACGAGTCGCCGCGCGCGCGCGGGCTGCTCGTCCTCGCCTGGGGCGCAGCAGCGACAGCGGCCCTCTTCGTCCTCTGGCCCGCCCTCTGGAACGCGCCCGTCGATGCCGTCGCTCGCGTCGCGCGCCTGATGGCTGAGGTCGAGCTGGGGACGCGCCAGCAGTTCTACCTGGGACAGACGGTCGACGCGCCTGGGGCAGCATTCTACCTCCTGGCCCTGCTCTTACGGACATCCCCCACAACTTTGCTGATCGCGCTAATCGCCAGCCTGGCGCTCCTCTGGCCGCGCGCGCGCCGCGCCCTGGGCGATGCGCCAACGGCCGCGCGCTGGTTGCTTTATCTCACCGCCCTGGTCTCCGCCCTGACGGCGGCCGACACCAAGTTCGATCGCTACCTGATCCCCGCCTATCCTGCCCTGGCTCTCCTGGCCGCAGCCGGCCTCGACGCCCTCGCGAAGATCTCCCGCGCGCGCACGCGGTCGCGCGCGGCGGCGCGCGCGATCGTTGCGCTCGCCCTGGCCGCCCCCGTCTTCTTCTCCCTGCCCCTCTTCCCCGATCTGCTCGCCTTCTACAGTCCGTTGGGGGGCGGCGCGGGGGGCGCCCGGCGCGCGATCATGGTCGGCAACGGCGAAGGGCTGGACCAGGTCGGCCGCTGGTTGTCCGGGCAGCCGGGGGCGCGCGATCTGATCGCGGCGTCGTGGTACCCTTCCGTGCTCGCGCCGACCTTCAGCGGGCGCACGATCGAGCTGAACCAGCAGTTGCCCGACGGCCTGTGGCCCTGGGCGACCGCCCACTACGTCGTGTTTTATGTCAATCAAGTGCAGCGGCGGCTGCCCAACGATCAGATCGTGCGCTACTTCGAACATCAGTCTCCCGCTTTCGTCGCGCGGCTGGCTGGCGTCGACTACGCCTGGGCCTATGCCGGACCGATCGTGCCCGCTGGCCCGTTGCCAGCCGGCGTGCAACCGCTCGACGTCACCTTCGAGGGGAGCCTGCGCCTCATCGGCTGGGAGCCGCCTGCGCAGCCGATCGTCGGGCGCGCGGGCGGCGTGCGCTTCTATTGGGAGATGATCCAGCCTCCTCCGACCGACCTCAGCGTCTACCTCGGCCTGCGCGATGACCAGGGCCAGGAGCGCGGCCATCACGATCAGCCTCCCGTGGATGGATTCCTGCCGCTGGAGCGCTGGCAGTCTGGTTGGCGCGTGCGCGACGCCCAGGTCGTGACCGCCTTCGACGATACGCCGCCCGGCGTCTACGCGCTGGAGATGGGGCTGTTCTCGCCGTCGTTGGGACGACTGCTGCAGGCGACGGACGCGCAGGGCGCCCCGCTCGGCGACCGCATCTACTTAGGGCAAGTTCTGTTGGGTTCTCCCAGCGCGGAGGCGTCCCCATGAACGACGAGCCGATCACCGCGCGCGATCGCTGGATCGCGGCGGCGCTGGCCGTGGCCGTCTTCCTGATCCTCTTCGTCAGCGAGCGCGATCTGGGGGTCGCCTGGGATGAGCCGATCTACACGACGACCGGTGAGCGCATCGTCGCCTGGTTGGGGCTGTTGGGGGATGGCTTACGCCGCGGCGATCTCAGCGCCGCCCTCGATCCGACGGCGATCGGCCACGGCTTCGGACTGGGGCATGAGCATCCTCCGCTGGCCAAGCTGGCCAGCGGGCTGGGGTGGGCGCTGACGCGCGCCTGGCTGCCGTTGCCCACGGCGCACCGCGTGGGGCCGATGACGATCAGCGCGCTGCTGCTGACGCTCATCTACTGGGCCTTGCGCCAGACGGGGGCAGGGCGCGCGGCAGCGCTGGTCGGCGGGCTGGCGCCGCTCGCCATGCCACGGCTCTTCTATCATCTGCACGTGGCCGCCCTCGACGCGCCTGCGGCGGCGGCCTGGTTCGTGTTCGTCTGGGCCTTCTGGCGCCTGAGCGAGCGTCGTCGCTGGTGGGCGTGGCTGCTCCCCGGCGCGGTCCTCGGCCTCGCCCTGGCGACGAAGCTCAGCGCGATCGTGGCGCCGGTCGCCGTCGGGCTATGGCTGCTCGTCAGCAGGGAGCGTCGGCGGCGATGGGACCTTTGGGGTCGGCTCGTCCTCGCTGGCCCGCTCAGCTTCCTCGTCGTGCTCGCCCTCTACCCCTGGTTCTGGTCTGAGACATGGCCGAAGCTCGTGTTCTGGGTGCGCTTCTTCACCGTCAGCCACTATGAGATCCCTCAGTACTACCTGGGACGCGTGGTCTTGGGGCCGCCGTGGCACTTCCCGCTCGTGATCGTGCTGACGACGACGCCGGCGACGCTGTTGGCGCTGGCCGCGATCGGGGCGACGCGCCGCGCGTCCCGGCGCGGGAGCACCCTGTCGCTGCGCGCCAGGTTCCAGGCGCCAGCCGGTCGCTCGTCGCACACAGCCAGGCCAAACCCAGAGCCCCACATCCCATCCGAGATGGACCGCGATCCGCAAGGGGAGGCGACCACGCTGTGGCTGATCAACGCCCTGACCATGATCGTCTGGTTCCTGCGACCGGGGAGCAACCCCTTCGACAACGACCGCCTGTTGACGCCGACCTTCGTCTTCCTGGCGCCGCTGGCCGGGCTGGGGTTCGCCGCATTGATGGCGTGGTTGCGCAAGCGGACCCCGTTCCTGGCCGGAGCGCGGTCTTCGCTTCTGGCCTCCCTTGTGCTCGCGACGATCGCTCTGGGGCCGGGGTTGATCGCGATCGTGCGGCTGCATCCGTATGAACTGGCCTATTACAACGCGGTCATCGGCGGCTTACGGGGTGGGCAACGGCTGGGGTTGGAGACGATCTACTGGGCGACGACCTACCGCGCGGCGCTGCCGGAGGTCAACCGTCGCGCTGCGCCGGGGGCGACGCTGTGGGTGACGCCCAACAGCTACGATGTGCTCTACTACTATCAGCGCGCGGGGCTGTTGCGCGCCGATCTGGCGATCATGCGACCGTCCGGGTGGGGGTCGTTCTACGACGACAGCGGCGTCAACCGCGTCGAAGGGGAGATTGGCGACGCCGATTTCGCCCTCATCGAATATCGTCAGACTTCATTCGTCGACGCTGTGCCCGCCTACATGGCGCAGCGGCAGCCGCTTTGGGCGTTGGAACGCGACGGCGTGATCCTGGCGGCGTTGTACGCGCGCTGACCATCAGGAGGAATTTCCCTCGTTCCCACGCTCCCGCGTGGGAACGCCACCCGCGCCGCTCCGCGGCCATCCGTACACTTTCGACGGAGGCTGCCCTTCATGCTCGTTCATACGCTTCCAGAAACTCATCCCTTCCGATATGCGCCTGTGCCAATATCACTCGTAACATCGAACTTTTGATCCTTCGATGGTTTGGCATCGTCAAAGGCGTTCGCGTTCCATCCGCGTTCTCGCGTTCCATTGCGATGTGCCCACCGATCCGGACCTGACGAAACCCCAGCCGTTCAAACGCCCTGATAACCTTTTCCTGGGGAGCATCTACCGGGAATTTGGCCATCAGACCACAACTCCGGCCTCAGCAACGAATGCCTCCAAAACGGGCGTCTCCTCTTCGATGACTTCCCGGCCAAATGTCTCGATATGGAAGCGGATCGCGGATCTCGCGTCCGCCAGCGCTTCTTCATAGGTATCCCCTTCGCCAACGACGACCCCCTTGAGTCCAAGAGGGTAGGCGACATAGCCATCCGGATGCTTTTCCACGATAATCTTGAACTGCCTTACCATCACGACCTCCCGCGCCTGATTGATCTTGATGGTCTTCATCATACCATAACTGAGCGATATGCGCTCCGCCCAGCAGTCTCCTCCCCGCGCCGCTTCGCGACCCCTCCTCGGACGCAGAGCGTCGCCCCAAGACGCGCCCACACAGGAGCGCAGGTGCGAGACCCTCCCTCCGCCAGCCGGTCGGGAGACCGGCCGCGAACAACCCGTTAACGCGCGGCGCTTCCTCGATCAGCGCTGCCCCCTGCGGACTCACCGCTCCCACGAAAAGCGCCGGACGAACGGCGGGATCGCCTTGACCGCCTCGATGGTCGCCGTCCGCGGGCCAGCGAACGAGTCGTACCAGGCGCTGTCGTCGAGGCCGGCCGCGAGCAGCCAGGGGCAGAAGGCGAACAGATAATCGGGCAGCGGTTCGCCATCGGAGAGCCGGCCTGTGCGGAACCAGTTGAACACCTCCGCATGATAAGCGGCGTGCAGCGCGTCGTCGATCTGCGGGAAGCGATGATCGTCGGTCGCGTGGTATTTCCACCCGCCCTCGCCCGCGATCATGGGCGGCACGAAGCCGATCTCCTCTTCGAAGATCCGCGCGAAGTGGCGGAACCCCAGGACCCCATTGGCGTCCTCGGTGTAGTCGGGGGGATGGTTCAGCGCGTAGGGATGGGGGACAAAGAACATGCGCCCGAAGATCGCCTCGCCGCGCCGTTCCTTGATCGCCCGCAACGTGCTGCGCAGCCACTCGTCGTCGACGAACTGCAGGCCGACGTAGCCGCCAGCGTTGTAGACATCGCGCGCCGCCTGCAGGATGTGCTCGCGGAACGCCTCGAAGTCAGGCTCCCCCTCGTCCCACTCGGCGGACAGAGAAGGCTCGTTATAGAGCTGCATGTACGGGGGCATCCCCAGCCGTTGCAATGTCTCGACATCGCGCCCCCAGTCGTAGTAACGTTCATTGGCGCGCAGCCCCTTGCGCCAGACGACCATAATGCCGGCGTCGCGGAAGCGCGGCGCGAGCTTTTCGAGCTGGATCTCATCGCCGTAGACGACGAGCGCCCAGCGGACCCCCAGCTCTTGCAGGCGGCCGATCTGCAGATCGAGGTCAACGTCCTCGTAGTAGGCCACAGGCAGGAAATGCATCCCGCGGCCGTTGTCGTTGGCCGGGCGCGGCCACTCCGGCAGAGCGAGGGCTGGCAGATCATCGCGCAACTGCAGCGGTTCGGGCGTCGCGGTGGGGCGGCGCGTGGGGCGTGGGGTCGGGCTGGACTCCGGCGTCGGCGACGCAGCGACCGTCGCGGTCGCTGGCGGCGGCGCCTCCGCGACCGTAGCAGTAGGCGAGGCTGCCGCAGCCTGAGAGACGGCGGGCAAATAGACGGCGTCCGACCGCGCCGCAGCGGGCGTCGGCAGGACTGATACGAAGGATCGCGGGCCAGGCGCCTCTGCCTCGGGAGGGCGTGGCCCCAGGCAGCCCTTAGCGACGATGGCCAGCGCCAGCAGCGAAGCGGTCAGGATCAGCGTGACAACCAGTCGGCGTCGGATCAGCCAGCCGACGAGCGGGTGATCGATCAAAAGGGTCCTCCTGCGATGTGTGATCTATTCACCCTACCCGAAAGCGAGCGGACAGTCAATTGCGGCTGGCCTACGGATGCTCAGCAGAGAAGGTACGGGCAAGCGATCCCCAGAAGAGCGAGTTCAAGGGCCGAGCGACCATCATCCCCGCCACACGCCTATCTGGACCTGTTGGGCAGCACTCTGACAGCGCGCTGATCCGGAGTCGCTCGCTGGGACTCGCCGGGAGCAGCGGTTGCTGTCTCGGCCCTGGCTGGCGCCCAATCGGCCGACGCCGGGCCGACGGCGCCCCAGCGCTCCGGCGCTCCGGGATGACGTGGCGGCGGTGATCCGCATTGTGTTATACTGGGCGAAAATCGGCGTTGTTGATCCTGCTGGTTCACCTTTGCGGGCAAGAGGCCGCGCCGGGCGGGTGCTCGCAGATAACCTGTGGGGCAAGGCCGCCCCGAACAACGATTCAGGCCGATGACAAGATATGTGACTCTCGCTGTAGCAGTGATGGGGTTCAGCGGGCTGGTAGCTGAGATCCTCCTGTTGCGCGAGCTATTGATCGTCTTCTCGGGCAACGAGCTGACCATCGGCGTGATCCTGGCCAACTGGCTGATCCTCGAAGCGGCCGGCTGTTTCTTCCCAGGCCGGCTGGTGGACCGGGCCAGGCACAAGCTCGAAGCGTTCGCGCTCATCGCGGCCCTCTTCTCCCTCGCCGTGCCCGCGGCGATCTTCCTGACCCGGACGCTGAAGGGCCTTCTCGGCGCATCGGTCGGGGAAAGCCTGGGGTTGCTGCCGATCTTCTACGCCTCCCTCCTCATCCTGTTGCCGGCGAGCCTGCTCCACGGCGCGCTGTTCACGTTCAGTTGCCGCATCTACGCCATCTGTTCGGGCCAGGAGACCGCCGCGGCCGGCCGGGTCTACGTCTACGAGACCGTGGGCGCCATCCTGGGCGGGATCGCCTGCACCTACTTCCTCATCACGCACTTGAACACGTTCGAGGCGGCTATCGGCCTGGCCGCCCTGAACTTTATCATGGGGCTGATCTTGCTGGCGCCGGATCGGCAGGCCGGGCTGCCGCGGCAGGCCATGCGATTGAGCCTGGGCGCGCTGCTCGTCCTCTGCGGCTATCTGACGCTGACCGGCCAGGTGGACGCCTTGCACCGGGCCTCGATCCGGGCGCAATGGCGCAATCTCAACGTGGTGCATTACGCCAACTCGCCCTACGGCAACATCTGCGTGGTGGAAAACGAGGGCCAGTACATTTTCTTCGAGGACGGGATGGCGAGCATCATCACGCCGGCGCCGGACCTCGTCGCCGTCGAGGAGTTCGTGCACCTGCCGCTACTGGCCCACCCCGCACCCAGGGCGGTCCTGATCCTGAGCGGCGGCGCGAGCGGCGTCATCAACGAGGTGCTCAAGCATCCGTCGGTCGAAACCGTGGCGTATGCGGAGCTTGACCCGTTGCTCCTCTCGCTGCTGCACCAGTTCTCCACGCCGCTGACCGAAGCGGAGCTGGGCGACGAGCGGGTGCGGGTGGCGCACGTTGACGGCCGGCTGCTGCTGAAACAGACGCCGGAGCGGTTCGACGTGATCTTCGTCGGGATCGCGGAGCCGTCGAGCCTGCAGGCCAATCGGTTCTTCACGCGTGAGTTCTTCATCCTGGCCAGGGACAGGCTGCATGCCGGCGGGATCCTGGTGCTGGCCGCGCCCGGCTCCCTCAGCCTGCAGAACGAGGCGCTGCGCGATCTCAACAGCGTCATCTTCCACACCCTGCGCAGCGTCTTCGCCCAGGTGCGAACCGTCCCCGGCAGCGACGGGAACATCTTCCTGGCGTCCGATTCTCACGAAACCCTGGCGCTGGACAGGGCCCAAATCATCGGCAGGCTGTACGAACGGAGGCTCACCGCCAGCACGACCGTGCCCTGGCATATCGAAAGCAAGCTGCATCCCGGCTGGCAGGACTGGTTCGACCGTCTCATCGCAGGCGGCAGCCAGAGGATCAACCGCGATTTCCAGCCGTTGGGGCTTTTCTACAGCCTGTCGTATTGGAACGCCGTGTTTGCGCCCGGATTCGGCCGGCTCTTCCGGGGCTTCGAGCGGGTCAGCCTGGGGACCGTCTCGCTTCTCCTGGCTGGCATCCTGCTGCTCCACCTCTTTCTCCACAGCAGGTCGCGCAGCCTGCCGATCGGCATCCCCTTCGCCGTTGCCGCCACGGGCTTCGCAGGCATGACCTACGACCTGGTGGTGATCTTCGCGTTTCAGGTCGTCTACGGCCACGTGTTCTCGTGGATCGGCCTGCTGGTGGCGTCCTTCATGGTCGGCGCGGCTTCCGGCGCGACGTTCACCACTGCGCGCTTGCCGCGGCTGCGCGATGACCTGCGGTTCTTCCTGGGGATCGAACTGGCGCTCGTCGGCCTCTCGCTGGCGCTGCCCGCCGCGCTGCTGGCCATCCATGCCACCGCAGGCGGCCAGAACATCGCCCCGGGTTCAGTTGCCCTGTTCCTGGTCATCTCGTTCGCGTGCGGGCTGCTGGTCGGCTCGCAGTTCCCCGTGGCCAATCAGTTGTATTTGAAGCAAGGCGCCAGCCTGAGCGGGGCTGCTGGACTGCTGTACGCCGCCGACTTGCTGGGCGGCTGGCTGGCCGGCATCGTGGCCGCGGTGGTCCTGCTCCCCGTCCTGGGTCTGGTCGAGACCTGCGTCGCGGTGGGGTTGCTGAAGCTGACCAGCTTCGTTATAATGCTGACGCAGCCCCGAACACTGTCCGGCAGGGGGTAGCCATGAACGACCTTCCGGAAAGACTGACACGTCGGTGTTTTCTGGAACAGGCCGCCAGGCTCTCACTTCAGGTCGGGCTGTCCGCGGCCCTGCTGGGATGCGTTCAGCCCCGGCCTTCGCCGTCGCCGACGCCCTTGCGCGATGAGACGAGCGCTCCGACCGGGGAGCCCGGCCAGGCCGACGCCACGTTCGAGCCAGCCTATCTGGCGCTTCACCGGACGGGCGAGCTGGCGCGGAGGGCAGAGGCGCTGTGGGCCGTCATGGAACGCTGTCAACTCTGCCCCCGGCAGTGCGGGGTCAACCGCCTGCAGGGGACGAGCGGCTTCTGTCGCGCGCCTGGCGCCACGCTGGTCATCTCAGGCGCCCACGCTCACTTCGGCGAGGAGCGGCCGCTGGTCGGCGAGGGCGGCTCGGGGACGATCTTCCTGACGCACTGCAACCTGCGCTGTGTCTTTTGCCAGAACTGGACCATCAGCCACCTCGGCCGGGGCGCGGAGGCGACGATTGAGGAGTTTGCCGAGACGATGCTGTGGCTGCAGGCGGAGGGGTGCCACAACATCAACGTGGTAACGCCGACGCACTACTCCCCGCATATCCTCAAGGCGTTGGACGTGGCGGCCAGTCGGGGGCTGCGCATCCCGGTGGTCTACAACACCAGCGGCTGGGAGCGCCTGGAGATCCTGGCGTTCCTGGACGGCGTGGTGGATATCTACCTGCCCGACTTCAAGTATTG
>FWPU01012622.1_pt1 | contig 11100 bp, 11 predicted proteins | sample 2228361 | NCBI WGS metagenome assembly FWPU01 (sample SAMEA103939777, study PRJEB20133) | metagenome | reverse complement strand
CAAACCGCAAACGCAATAATCCCCAATTTTTAATGTACCTTCCTTTATTAAAACCGTAACCACCGGCCCCTTCCCCTTAGAGAGCTTAGCTTCAACTACCACGCCTATTGCTGGACGCTGATAATCTGCCTTTAGGTCCATTAGTTCTGCCTGAAGTAAAATTAAATCCAGAAGTTCATCTACCCCCTGACCGGTCTTTGCCGAAACCCCCACGGTGGTAGTCTTTCCACCCCAATCCTCCGGAACCAAGCCTATTTTAGAAAGTTGCTCTTTTACCATCTCTACATCGGCGTTGGGTTTATCTATCTTATTTATTGCCACAATAATGGGTACCTTCGCTAACCTAGCGTGGTCTAAGGCCTCTTCAGTTTGGGGTTTTATTCCTTCATCCGCCGCCACTACTAAAACTACAATATCAGTAATATTTGCCCCACGTGCCCGCATTGCGGTAAAGGTCTCATGCCCGGGGGTATCTAAAAAGGTAATTTCTCCCTTAGGTAAGCTTACGCGATAAGCGCCAATATGTTGAGTAATCCCGCCTGTTTCTCTTTCAGCAACCTTACTCTTGCGGATATAATCTAAAAGGGATGTCTTGCCATGATCAATATGTCCCATAAAGGTAACAATAGGGGCGCGCTTCTTAAGGTCTGTGCTGCCACTTAAGGATAAAATCTTTTCTTCCAGGGGAGGTTTTTTCTTTAAATTTACCTTATACCTATAGGCGATGCTTCTGGCGGTTCGTTCATCTAAAGCCTGATTGATGGTAAAAAACTTTCCATCCCTTATCAACTCTGCCAATAACTCTGATGGTTTCTTATTTAACTTTACGGCTAAGTCTTTTACAGTAATAGGAAAATCCACCTCTATAACATTTTCTTCTATTTCTTTTTTAAGTAAACCCTCAATCTCATGACGGATAATCTCTGCGGTTTCCTTATCCACCACGGACATATGGCTCTTCACAGGAAAGTTTAAGCCCTTTAGCTTCTCAATGAGCTCTTTAGTTTCCAAACCTAACTCTTTAGCTAATTCATAAATCCGCATTTTGTCCTTTCTCCTGCGGGGCTAAATCCTGGCCAAAAAGCTCTTTATTTTTTATAATTTTATTCGCCTCAGCGATAATCTGCGCAGCTTTTTTCTTCCCGATCCCCTTCAACTGGCAAAGCCTTTCTACATCTGCCTGGGCTATCTTCTCTATCCCCTCATAACCTGCCTCCATCAAAATAGAAGCAATCTTTTTACCTACGCTGCTTAAACCAAGGATTTGCTTGAACTGCTCTTCCTGCGCCTGGCGTGAACGCACATCAATCTCCCAACCTACCAGCTGAGAGGCTAAACGCACATTTTGCCCCCTCTTGCCTATAGCAATAGAAAGTTGGTCCTCGGCAACCAAAACCCGTGCGCGTTTACTTTCTCTATCCAGCTCAATCTGAGAAACTACCGCAGGTTTTAAGGCCTCTTTAATGAACTCCTTGATATCCGCGTTCCAACGGATAATATCAATCTTTTCTCCTTTTAACTCCTCAATCACATTTTTTACCCGTGAACCCTTTATCCCCACGCAGGCACCTACGCAGTCCACCTTTTCATCTTTAGAATAAACAGCAATCTTGGTGCGTTCGCCTGCCTGGCGGGCAACGGACCTTATCTCCACAATCCCCTCTAAAATCTCAGGAACCTCCAACTCAAAAAGCTTCTTTACCAACCCCTCATGCTTGCGGGAAAGGATTATCTGCGTAGCCTTATCCTTTTTAACCTCGTAGACTAACGCCTTTATCCTCTCGCCCAATCTTAACCTATCCAGAGGAGAAAGAAAAGATTGCGGAATAACCCCTTCGGCCTTACCTATCAGATCCACAACCACCGCTTTTTTCTCAAAGCGATAGACCGTTCCACTTACAATGCTTCCCTCTTTACCTTTAAACTCATTGTAGAGGTTATCCTTTTCTGCCTCGCGGATCTTTTGAATAATTACCTGACGTGCGGTCTGGGCGGCAATCCGACCGAACTCCTTAGAGACTACCTCTTTATCCGCCACCCAAACACGGATATCGCCGTTCTCCTCGTTTATCTCTACTTTTACCTCTGCGCCTGGGGAGGTAATCTTGGCGATCTTTTTTGCTGCTACCGTTAAGGCATGGCGAATCGCTTCAAAAAGAACCCCTCTGTCCAAACCGCGCTCGCGCTCTAATTGGTTTAATACCGCTATTAATTCCTTATTCATATTTCTATCTTCTCCTTCCCCAGATTGATTTTCTCTAGTTCTATATCAATTACCTTATCCTTCGTCCTTAAGCGCAAACTTTTTTCATCCAAATCTATAAGTTTTCCTTCTAAATAAGTCTTTTCTAAATAAGGTTTGTTTAACCACAAACAAAGCGTTCTATTTTTAACCCGCAAAAAATCCTTAAAGGTTTTAAGCGGCCTACCTAAACCAGGTGAATTTACCTCTACATTGAAATTCTCACCTAAAAATTTAGTTTCATCCAGAAAAGAAAAAATTTTCTGGTTAATCTCTGCACAATCCCTTACGGTAATTCCACCCGAAGGAAAATCTATAATACAGCGTAGCGTATAATTTAACCCTACAGAAAAAAGCTTAAATTCAATAAGCTCGATGTTGCGCTCCTCTAAAAATGTTTTAATAGCGTTTTTAATTTTTTCCTCTAACACTAAATTCATTTTAAATAGTTTAAAAGCTCCTCCTCAGTTAAACTCAATTTTTCTTTTGTGCGCCGTAACTCTAAATCTATCCTTCTTGACTTCAGGTAATTTTTCCCCATCACCAGGATATAAGGACAACCCAAGAGCATGGCATCATTAAATTTTACGCCACTGCTTTCCGCACGTTCATCTATTAAAACATCTTTTTTCTTCTTAATAAGTTTTTGTTCCAAAGAAATGGCCTCAGTCAACAGAGATTCCTCCAAGACTAAAATCTCTATATCAAAGGGACTTATGCTTTCTGGCCAAATTATACCCTTCTCATCGTGATTCTGTTCTACAATTGCGGCAAGCAACCTACTCACCCCAATGCCGTAGCAACCCATAATTATAGGCTTCAATCTGCCTTGGTTATCCAAAAAATGAGCCTCCTGAGCTAAAGAATATTTTGTGCCTAATTTAAATACATGAGCCAGCTCAATCATGCGCTTTTCTTCTAACTGGCCCTGACATTGAGGACAGGGGTTCTGTTGACGAAGATAAAGCCTACATCTTGGGCAATAAAACATTATATCCTCACCAATCAACGCAGGGGCCATAAACTCATGGGAAATCTCCCCGCCCATAAAACCACTTTCTGCCTCAGTGACGATAAATTCTAGACCGCACTCTTTAAAGATAGCCTGATAAGCCTGATACATCTTCTCATAACTCAGGCCTAAACCATCCTCGTCTACATCGAAGCTATAGGCATCCTTCATAATAAACTCGCAACCCCTCACCAGACCAAAACGCGGACGAGGCTCATCCCTGAATTTTACCTGAATCTGATAAAGGATTAAAGGCAGCTGGCGATAGGAGGTCACGGATTTACGCACGATCTCGGTAATCTCTTCCTCATGGGTTGGGCCTAAACATAAGTCTCTTTCTTTGCGGTCTTTAAGTCTAAACATCACCTCTTCTAAATCTTTATCTCGGCCGGTTTTTACCCATAACTCTAAAGGTTGAAGTGCACTCATCAACAATTCCTGCGCACCTATATCTTCCATCTGTCTTCTGATGATATTAATTATTTTATTCAATACTCGATAGCCTAAAGGCAAATAAGCATAGATTCCCGCAGATACCATGAAGATGAAATTACCCCTGAGCAATAAACGGTGACTGACGCATTCAGCGCTTTTAGGGTCTTCTCTTGTGGTAAAAATAAAGCTTTTAGAAAATAGCATCGCAATTACTCCTTAAAAATCTCGGGGTTTAGCTCTATCCCTTTCTTTTTAAATATGGGATAAAAGGTAGGGATATTCTTGGCTCTGAAACTACCCACTACCGTTCCTTCAGGGCTGACCCCTTCAATTTCATAGCGAAAGATATCCTTTAAAACTACCTCTTCAGCCTCTAAACGTTCCAGCTCAGTGATATAGGTAATCTTACGTGAGCCGTCAGTAAGTTGTTCGTGCTGGACAATCAAATCCAGACCGGAAGCAATCTGTTTGCGAATTGCCCATACCGACATATATAAACCCGCATATAAAGCCATAGTCTCTAAACGGGTAAGGGCATCAAAGGGGCTGGAGGCATGAATTACCGCAAGACACCCCTTGTGTCCACTATTTAAAGCCTGCAAATAATCTATGGCCTCTGCGCCTCTTATCTCACCTAAAATTATGCGCGTAGGGCGCATCCTTAAGGTATTAATAAAAAGGTTGCGGATAGTTACCTCTCCCTTTCCTTCAATATTGGGTGGACGGGTAAGTAATCTCACTACATGCTCTTGGCGCAGGGTAAGCTCTAAGGTATCCTCAATTACAATAATTCTTTCTAAAGGGCTGATATAGGAAGAAAGCACCTCTAAGGTTGTGGTTTTACCGCTACCGGTGGCTCCGGAAAAAAGGATATTCAATTTCGCCTTAATGCTGGCCACCAAAAACTCCGCCATCCGTTTATCGATCGTGCCTAAATTGACTAAATCCTCTACCTGATTGATGGTGCGCAAAAATTTGCGTATAGTCACCGTAGCTCCTCCCACAGAAAGGGGAGGCAGGATTACATTTACCCGTGAACCATCCGGAAGGGAAAAATCCACATAAGGACAAGACTCATCCACGCGTTTCCCGGTAGGAAGAAGCATCTTTTCTATTATATAACGTAAATGCGCCTCGTCGTCGAACTTCACATCCGTAATAACTTTTTTCCCGTGCTTTTCCACATAGACCCTAAAGGGTCCATTAATCATTATCTCGGTTATTTCCGGGTCTTCCATTAATTTCTTGATCGGTCCCCAGCTTAAAAACTCATCGCATAGTTCACGAATAACTGCCTCCCGTATTGTGGGGTCAACTCTTTTGCCTTTATTAGTCTCCCAATAGTAAAAAATATTATTTATCCTTTCCTTAATAAGCTCTTCATTAAGGGTTCGATTCTCACCAAGGATAAAACCCAATTCTTTCCTTAGCTCTTTCTTAACCGAATTTACATCCATACTCCCCCTTTTTATATTCCTTTTCTATAATTTTTAATAATTCCCTTAAGGCCCTCTGCGTAGGTAAGGTATTCAAAATCTTACCCTTCTTAAAAAGGCAGGCCTTTCCCTTTCCAAAGGCAAGCCCCAGATCTGCCTGATAGGCCTCGCCTGGTCCATTTACCTCACAACCCATTAAGGCGATGCGACAACTGAGGAGCCCTCTCTTTTTCTCTAAGCGTTCTAAAACTACTTTAAAATCCTCCACTATCTTCTTTAAATCTACCTGGCAGCGCGCACAGGTAGGACAAGAAATAATCTCTGGAGAAAACCTTCTCAAATTAAGCCCCTGTAGGATATATTTAGCCACACGGACCTCCCAAAAAGACTCGGCGTTCAAAGAGACGCGCAGGATGCTCCCAATACCCTCCTCCAAAAGTATACCTATACCCATAGCGGATTTTACTATTCCCTCTAGAAATGGGCCGGTAGCGGTTATCCCTAAATGTAAAGGGTAACTTGAGCTTTTTGCAAAAAGTCGATTGGCTAAAAGGGTGGCTTTAAGGCTGGAGGCTTTTAAAGAGACACTAAGGTTAAAGAAGTTTTCCTCCTCAAGCAAGCGGATAAAATCCAATGCCTTCTCTACCATCTTCTGCCCCAAAAGCTCCTCCTCCTCGATTACCTGACGAAATCCACCGGAGTTTATCCCCACCCGGATATGCACATTATTTTTCCTTGCCTCTTTAATTACCTGGGTTAGCTTGTTTTTATTGGTAAGATTAAGGGGATTAAGCCTCACCCCCTCAAAGCCTCTAGCAATGGCCTCTAAAGCTAAACCTTCATCAAAATGGATATCCGCCACCAAAGGAACCTTTATCTTCTTTTTCAAAAAAGAAACTATTTTTGCTTGCCCCTTTGTCTTTATAGCCATACGGATAGCCTCTGCCCCTTCGCGTTGCAAGTCCATTGCCTCCCTTAGCAGAGCCCTCTTATCCTCCAGGCTTTTTTTAAGCATCCCTTTTATGCGGACGGGATAGCCTTTTCCTATTTTTAGATTACCCAAGGCAACCTGCACATTTACCTTATCCATATCTTTGTTCCAAATCTTACTATATCGTTATAAAAAATAAAAATAAAAAGCACCGCAAGAAAAACCAGCCCGACCCGAGTAATGATTTCTTCCACCCCTACACTTAAAGGCTTTTTACGTACCTTTTCCAGAAAAAGCAAAGCTAGATGTCCTCCATCTAAAATGGGTAAAGGCATCAAATTTACTATCGCCAGACTCAGGCTTAAATTAGCGATAAGGTGTAAAGCTGCAACTATCCCCAATTTTATCGCCTCGGAGGTAACATAATAAATCCCTAAAGGCCCGGCTACTGCTTCCCTAAAAGGTAGTTTTCCTAAAATTATAAAAAGAAAACTCTTCAAAATAAGTATACTTAAATTAAAGAGGGTCTCGCCGGCTTTTAAAAAACCCGTAAATAAATTATAGCGGCGCATTTTAAAGCTCATATCGGAAGAGATCCCTATCATCGAGACAGAACGCTTCTGACCAAAATCATCCAAAACCTCTTTTTCTTTTAAAGGCACACTTAAAGAAAAAATTTGACCATCCCTTTGAATTTTAAGCTCTACTTTACCTTTGCTCTTATAAATCAAACCGGTCATCTCCTGCCAAGTCTCTATCTTTTTCCCATTTACCTCTAATATCCTATCTTTCTCCTTTAAGCCTGCCTTTTGCGCAGGATACCCTTCCACTAAAGCTCCTACTGTTGGCTCTAAATAGGGAAAACCCAGCAGGCTTACTGCCCAGAGAACCAGAAAAGCTAAGAGATAATTAAAAAATGGTCCGGCAAAGATAATCCCTGCTCGCCTGCTTATCGGTTGAGACAAAAACTCATCCTTTGCGCCACGAAAATCTTTCCTTTCATCGCCGGCTAACTTTACATATCCTCCTAAAGGAAAAAGGGAAATGATAAAATCAGTAAACTTAATCTTTTTCTTAAAGATAACCGGCCCAAACCCAATGGCAAACTTTTCTACCCTCACGCCGTTTAACCGTGCCACCAAAAAATGCCCAAACTCATGAGCGATAATCAAAACGCTTAAAATAATTAAAAAGATTACTAATTGCATAGCCTCTCCAGATACCCCCTGCTCTTTTCCCTCGCCCAGGCATCCCAAAAAAATACATCTTCGATGCGTTTTATCTTCTGAGAAGGATAAACGGAAAAGAGGTGCTCCATAACCTTTTGAATCTCTATAAATTTTATCTTCCCCTTTAAAAAATAATCTATCGCTACCTCATCGCAGGCATTTAGAATAGTTAAAGAATTGTCCTCTTTTCTGGCTGCCTCTAGGATTAATTTAAATAAGGGAAATCGTTTAGATGCAATGGGCTCAAAAGAAAAATTCAAGCCTCCTTTAAAGAGAAATCCCTGGCTAAAAGGGATCCGCCGGGGATAATAAAGAGCGAAGGAAATAGGAATGCCCATATCCGGAGGATAAATACAGGCAAAAATATTTCTATCCTTAAACTCTACTAAAGCATGCACATAAGATTGGCGATGAATAAGCACCTCTATCCTTCCCCAGTCAAGACCAAAGAAGCGATGCGCCTCCACTACCTCAAAGCCCTTATTTACCAAGGTGGCACTATCCACGCTAATGCGCGCCCCCATCCGCCAGGTAGGATGTAATAACACCTGTTGGGGTTTAATCCCCTCTAAGCCCCTTTTTGTCTGCCTCCATAAAGGTCCCCCGGAGGCAGTAAGATAAACCTTCTCTATAGAAGAGCTGGCTTGCCGAGAAAGGATCTGAAATAAAGCGTTTATCTCGCTATCTACAGGTAAAATCTGAGTGCCTGTCCGCTTTGCCTCCTCAAAGACAAAACCGCCGGCGCTTACGATTGATTCTTTGTTTGCCAGGGCTATCCTTTTAGTGTGACGAATATTTATCAAGAGTGGTTCTAAACATGAAATCCCCACAATGGCCATTAAAGAGACGTCGCTGCCAATACTGGAAAAATCCTTTAATCCTTGCTTCCCGTAAAATAGCTTAAAATTATTTTTCTTCTTTTTTATTCTTTTGGCAGATTCCTCCTCTACCACACAGACATATTCTGGAAAAAACTGCGCAATCTGTTTTTCTAAAGTAAAGATATCCTTATAGGCACAAAGCCCAATTACCTTAAAAGAATTGTCTTTGTTATTACCGATCACCTCTAAGGCTTTCTTTCCAATTGAACCGGTGGAACCAAAAATCATTACCCTCTTCATAGTAACTCTAAGTTCTTCATCATAATAATATAAAGATAACATGTAGGTGCAGAAAAGATTAAACTATCAATCACATCCAAAACCCCACCCATACCGGGCAGAAGCCTTCCCGAATCCTTTACCTGACAATCCCTTTTTATTAAGGACTCAAAAAGGTCTCCCAGCTGAGAAATAATAGCTAAAAGCATAATCAGGAAAAACTTTTCTAAAAAGTTTAAACCCTCCACCAGCGGGGAAAATAGAAGCCCTACCCCCAAGCTGACCAAAAAACCGCCTACAGCTCCCTCCAGGGTTTTCTGGGGGCTAACCCTTTCCAGAAGAAATGTTCTACCCCACTTTCTTCCCGCCAGATACGCTCCCACATCTGAAGATTTAGTTACTAAAACCAAAAAGGCAACAAGCATTTGGCCTTGCGGTAATTGCCGGATGCGTAAAAGAAAACTAAAACACCAGGCAATATAGATAATTCCAAAAATGGTAGCGGAGATAGAAAAGACTGCCTGATACGTTTCCTTCTTCATCAATTCCAAAAGAAAAAGCAAAAACAAACCCAAAACTACAAACAAAAATTGTCCACCCTCTTTAATAGGGAAACGAAAATAAACACTAATGGGGATAAGTACACCGGTCAAGAGCCCGAAGGTCTTGAAAAGCTTAACCTCTTTTTTTTCTATCATATAGAAAAACTCATAAAGCCCAACCAGAATAAATAAGGTAACTACCACCCCAAAAAAGGGATAATACTTTATCGCCGTGATGGCAAGCAAACTTAAAAAAATAGAGGTAAGGAGGCGCTTGCGCATCTTAATCTTACCCTAAACCTCCAAAACGCCTTTCCCTTTTATTATATTCAAGAATAGCCTTTTCTAATTCCTTCGCATCAAAATCCGGCCAATAAACTTCAGGGAAATAAAACTCACTATAAGCTAAATCCCAGAGAAGAAAATTACTAATCCGTTGTTCTCCCGAGGTACGGATAAGTAGATCCGGTTCAGGCTGGCCCGCTAGAGAAAGATAGCGCTTAAAGACCTCTTCGTCGATACCCTCTAAGGAGATTCTTTTTTCTATATAATCCCTAAATAATTTTTTTAGCGCATTTAATATATCCCATCTCCCTCCGTAATCCAAAGCGATATTGAAGATAAACTCCTTATTCTCCAGGGTGAGCACCTCCAATTCTTCTATTTTTTTAATAATGTGGCTATTTATACGGTCACGTCTGCCGATTAGATTTAACCTTATTCTTTCTTTCAACAATTCCTTCCTGTAGCTGGTTAAAAAGGAATCCAGGTAGGAAAAAAGGAAATCCACCTCCTCCTTTGGTCTAGACCAATTTTCCGTAGAAAAAGTAAAGATGGTAAGTATCTTTACCCCCATATTTTTTGCTGCGCGCACAATCTCTTTTACCCTCTCAATCCCTTTTTTGTGTCCGGCGGTGCGTGGGAGATTCCGCTCTCTTGCCCAACGACCATTTCCATCCATAATAATAGCAACATGGTAAGGCACTTTAAACATCTTCCAAAAAAGAAGGGGGCATCTTTGCCCCCTCCCTAAAAATAATAAAGACTGTCGCCTTAATCTTCAGAGGTAGTTAAGTTCTGATTTTTCATTAGTTCATCTTTTAGGTTCTCCTCTAATTTGTTTTTTAACTTTTCTAAACGCACTATTTCAGTCTCTAACTCCTCCAGCTGAGTAGTAAGTTGGGCATTTTTCTCTTTCAGCATTGCGTTTTCTTCCTTTAAGGCAGTATGAGCATTTTTTAATTCCTCAATGGTTTTTTGTAAATTTATACTTTTACCTAGCTCTTTTTTATAACTATCGTCTAGGGCGTTCATTTTTACCAGGAGGGAGATCCCGGCAATTATCAGCACTACAACTAAACCAATTAAGATACTTAGCACTAAAGGCCTTTCGCTCATTTTAATTCCTCCTCTTTTTTCTTATTAGAGACCTCTTCCTTTAAATATCTCTTCTCAATCTTATTTCCTACTTTGGGTAAAATCACAATCTCTACCCGACGATTGAGCTGACGGCCTTCAGGGGTAGCGTTAGAAGCCACTGGACGAAACTCTCCATAACCGGTAGCGGAAAGTCTCGTTGAACTAATTCCTCTACTTTCTAAATAATGAAGCACACTTAAAGCCCGGTGTGCAGAAAGCTCCCAGTTAGACTTCCATCCTGAATATTTTATGGGTTCGTTATCGGTGTGCCCTTCAATACCGATATTATTTTCCGGAACCTCCTCTTTAAGGATAGTAGCCACCTTATCTAAGGTAGGGAGGATCTCTTTTTTTAAGTTAGCCTTACCTGAATCAAATAATACCTCGGCTACAAAGGTAATTACCAGGCCCTTCTCCTGCATGCTTAACCTTACTTGGGCATCCTTTATCTCTTGAGAAAGCCTATCTTCTAAAAGCTGGCGCGCCTGCCTTAGTTCCTCAAGCTCCTTCTCTAAAGACTGAATTCTTTCTATATCCGAGCGCCGGCCGGTCTGAAAAACCACTGCACATCCACTTATAAAAAAAATACCCATTATCCCTAATAAAATTTTTATTCCGGACATCTCCACCTCCATTTATATAAGTTTTAGATTAACACAACTTTTCCTTAAAGTCAAGCTTAATATTGAATAGTGTTATTGCAACATAAAAATGTCATCTTTTTTGCAAAATAAAAATGTCATCTTTTTAAAAG
>FWPU01012620.1_pt1 | contig 11101 bp, 6 predicted proteins | sample 2228361 | NCBI WGS metagenome assembly FWPU01 (sample SAMEA103939777, study PRJEB20133) | metagenome | reverse complement strand
AAAATTAAATATCATCAACAAAAACAAAATTAGTTTTCCTTTTTATTTTTTTTTATTTAGAATTCTATAAATATATTTACTATAGAGGTAATTAAAATGATTATTGGCTTAACAGGAAGAAATTGTGCTGGAAAAGGTACTATTATTGAATTTCTTACTAAAATAGGTTTTATATGTTATTCCCTCTCAGATGTAATAAGAGAAGAATTGATAAAGAATAATATAGAAATAACACGCGATAATCTTATTGAAAAAGGAAGAGAAATGAGATTAAATTTCGGTCCTGCTGTGCTGGCTGAAAGAGTAGCTAATAAATTGGATATTGAAAAAAATTATGTTATTGACTCTATAAGGCATCCTGCTGAAATAGAAGTATTTAAAAAAAGAAAAGATTTTGTTCTAATTGAAGTAATTGCATCTCCTGAAATTAGATTTGAAAGAATTAAGAATAGAGGTAGAGAAAATGATCCTAAAACTTTTGAAGAATTCTGTAAATATGAAATGGAAGAAGAAAAAAATGAAAATATAGAAGGTCAGCAATTATTATTATGTTCTAAACTTGCTGAAATTAAAATAGAAAATAATTCGACAATAGAAGATTTGCATAAACGATTAAAAGAAATTGTAATAAAATTATTAAAAAATCAACCTCGACCCACCTGGGATGAATATTTTATGATGATAGCTAAAGTTGTAGCGCTTCGCAGTAATTGCCTTAAAAGAAAAGTAGCTGCAATCGTTGTAAAAGATAAACGAATTATTTCTACAGGTTATAATGGGACTCCAAGAGGAACTCTTAATTGCAATGAAGGTGGTTGCCCCAGATGTAATAACCTTATAGAAAGTGGTTCAAATTTAGAACAATGCTTATGCTCCCATGCAGAAGAAAATGCTATTACGCAAGCAGCATATCATGGTATCTTATTACGAGATGCTACTCTTTATACTACATATTCTCCATGCCTAATCTGTTCAAAAATGATAATTAATGCAGGCATTAAAGAAGTAGTCTATGAAGCATCTTATCCATTATCAGATGCTGCCTTATCTCTATTAGAAGAAGCAGGTGTAATTGTTAGAAAATTTTTTTTATAAAATTATTCTCAATACCTCCTTGCTCCTAAATAATTAATCTATACAATAACATAGTCAAAAAGAATTTAATTCGCATCTTTGCATAAATTAAAATATTATCCGAATTTTGGTATAAAAAAGAAGCGGAAGAAGTTATTATTCAATCTAAAAGAAAATTATATTGGCTCAGCATAAATCGGACATATTTACTATGTGAGAAAAGAGATTTTTTTGATGTTTTACCAGTTTTCTTTATAAAGCATGTTATAAGAGGGGGATTATATTTTATGACCGCCCCTTTATGCCCTATAAAATATATATCAACACCCAGATCATAGCCATCAATAAATTATCTTATGCCCTGATATGGTAAAAACCTATAAGATTCAAAGTCTACATATCCATTTTGATTTGTAACCAATTATAAATGCCAATTCTTTTTTACCTCACCTAATGTACCGTACTATTTTTCACTACCATTTTCTACCTCCATTTTCTCTCTTATTTTATGCTATCAAAATGTACGATCCCTCCTAAAGCAAAACAGATACTTTGCTATCCTATTTAATTTTTACTTTTTCTTTGATGCTCTTTTATAATTAATATAATATTTCTCTTTTAGTGTTCATATAAAGCTCCATAGTAAGCGCCTCCTGATAATAAATTAATTTCATTAGAGAAATAATTTTGTATATTTATGCTTAATACATTTTTCCTACTTATTGGGTACTTTTTTAATGAGGCAATGCGATTATTTGACATAAGATAATTTCTTATGTAGAATTTTATAGTAAAGGGACAAGGTGCTATATGAGCTGTAGGAAGAGAAAAATATATAATGTAATTAGAAAATAGATCTATTAATGTAAATATAGGAGGTGTAAAATGATATTAAAATATTTAACAATTATAGGTTATGGTCTACCCCCCCCAACAGCTCTTGTTAATCAAATTTGGTATTGTTATGATTGTTACTTTTTTGCTTTATCAATCAAGTAGTATCTTAGCGGAAGATAATTTATTTTCCGGGATTATCATTCCTGATTTCCTTTCTTCATATAGTATTGCTTCTTGCAGTTCTAATGTGGTTAATACCCTTAGTATTGAAGGGAATTCAAAGGTGCAAGCTCGCAATTTTTCTTATTCCGATGCTCTTTTCAGTTCTCCTATTATATCTAATGCTTCAATAAATTTATCAGGTAATGCTTATGTTAACTCTAATGCTATAGTTGCTCCACAGCATAATGTTTTTATAAATGGCAATGCTAACTTAACAGGAGATATAATTATAGCAAATGATATTCTTGATTGCTCAATATCTAATATTAATGAGCTAATTGAGTGGATTAAAATAAATAATCAAAATAAATTAATTCCTAATACAAATAAAGGAAGAACTTCATGGGGATGTTCAGATAATCCTATTGAATGGGAATTCTGCCTTAAACAAAATGAAAGCATTACATTGCCTTCTGGTATCTATTGGTTTACAAAATGGACACAATATAATAATAGCAAAATATATGTTAATGGATATGTCTTTATTCTTGTTACAGGAGAAATTAATATTCAGGATAATGCTAATGTTAATTCAGATAATAATCCTTATAATCTTTTAATATATCAGATTGCAGATCAACAACCATATTACTATGAATTTAATCTAAGTGGTAATAGTAAAATTAATGCATTGTTGTATATGCCATTTAGCAAGATTAATCTTTCGGGAAATAGTATAATTGAAGGTTCAATAATATCTAATGAATTTAAATCTACTGGTAATTCAAAAATAGTAAAATGGCTTGATGAGACTCCACCTATTATTAATTTTATTAAACCGACTGAGAGTTGTATAAATTCTTCAGATATTCAGATTGAAGTTTTTATTTCTGATACAGAATCGGGAATTAACCCAAATAGTATAAAACTTTTAATTGATGATAAGGCTATAGATTATACAATAAATAGTTCAGATGATTCATTAAATTTTCTTACAATCAATTCATTAGCGAATGATATTTCTGAAGGATTTCACATTATAAAAGTAGTAGTAGAAGATAGGGCAGGTAATATATTTAATGGGAAATTAAATATAATCGTTGATTTGAAAGCACCGATTGTAGCAATAGTTTATCCTTCGGATGGAAGTCAAATAATGGATAATGTAATATTAGCAATGGGTAATGTATATGATGAATATCAACAAGCATGCGGTTTAATTCTTAAAGTAAATGATACTATTATACCTATAGAAGATGATGGCAGCTGGACAACTAATATAGTAAAGCAAGATACTCTTACTATAATAAAAGCAGAAGCTATAGATGGCGCAGGTAATTATTCATTTTATGAAATATCTTTACAACCATTTGCTCAACCACCAGCTTTTCCTGAATTTTTAGAACCAATAGGTATGATTGTTGATAAACATTATATAGAAGGAGTAGAGTCGAATTTAAATGGTATATTAGAGCCGGGTGAGACAGTATTGGTAGAACCTATTTGGTTAAATAAATCTGCTTCTTCTATTTCACTTGAAGGAGAAGGAGTATCTTGGACAGGTCCTTCTGATGCTACCCACACTATATTAGATAATGAATCTGATTATGGGATTTTACAACCTAATCAAATAAGTAATTGTTTAGCTTTAGGAGGTAATGCAGCTTGTTATCTTTTAAGAATTGGAACGAGATTGCTACCTCATAGAGACACTTGGTTTGTAGAAGATTTAAATACTGGAGGCAGTAAGGTTTGGACTATACACATAGGAAGAAGTTTTTCTGATGTACCTCCTGATAATATGTATTATTCATATGTAGAAACATTACTACATCATGGAATAACAAGCGGATGTGCAGGTATAAATTATTGTCCTTACGATTCACTAACAAGGGGACAATTAGCTATTTTGCTTGCAAGAGTGATAGCAGGTAGCGATGCTAATATACCTTTTAAGGGTTCTATATATAGTTTAGGAAATTATGATTGTACCCCCGGTAGTATTTATGCTGTATCTTTATTTTCAGATGTTCAACCTAATAGCATATTATGTCGTTATGTACATTATGTAGTATCAGCACAATTAGTTAACAGATGTTCATCTTCTCCATCAAAGTTTTGTCCTTCATCTGTATTATCAAGGGGTGAAGTAGCTATTGCATTAGCTAATGCATTGACATTATGGAATATACCTGTGAGTATGAGAGATGCTGCTTCAGGCTCTATTTTGTATAATTGTTCTAATGATAATCCATTACTTCATTTTATAGATGTACAAGCAGGAACAAATTTATGTAAAGCTATTCATTATCTTTGGGCAAATGATATAGCTGAAGGATGCACATATAATCAATTTTGTCCCTCTAAAATAATAAATCGTGCACAAATGGCTAAGCTATTAGTTAAATCATTTGATATAGACTTATACAAATCGTTGAATGCAGGATTAGAATGCACCGCAACTCAAGGAAAAGTAACATGGGGTGGTTATAGTTTGCTTGCACAACCTTCTCTTACTTTACCTCAGATAGATATTATAGCTGATAGAATGAAGAAAAGTGGCTATCAATGCTTTAGAACTTTTTTAAATGCATACTTTTGGGAGGAAGGAGAAGATATACTACCTATAACTCCTTATAAATTAGTCGGAAATAAATATAATCTTAATGAATGGGATAATAGTTTTTGGGAAAAAGTAAAAAGATTAACTGATTCTAATAATTGTGGCAAAGGTAAAGCAAAAGATAAAGCAGTATTTACAATTGGACATAGATACCAGTGTCATACAATAGGGACAATAGAATTGCCAGGTCCTTGGTGCGGAAAATATAATAACAATAATGTAGATGTTCAGAAAAATTGGATTAATGAATGGCCTAATAATAAATCATGGATAATACAAGAATATATAAAACTTACAAAAAAACTTATGGAAAATGGTGCTGATGTAGTTGAAATATTTAATGAATCGCTTAATACTCCATCTTCTATAGATGCTCACGAAGATTTAATAAATGCTTTAAGAAATAATTCCGATACTAATCAGATAGGAATACAAGTTAATATACAAAATTATGACGAAGATGTATGGCGCAAGCTTAGAGGTAGCTCGAAGTATTTTACTGAACATGCTTTATACCCTTCTGATGTAGATCGGGTCAACGAGGAAATATATTGGAGTGACAAATATGAATTATCTACGGATGGACAAAAATGTTATCATAATACTAAAGCTGAATATGTTCATTATCTTTCAGGTGAGTTATTTAAGAAAGTAATGAATGATAATAAGCATTTTGAGAATACAGTATTTCATGGTAAAAGGATGGAGACTTGGCATAATCATGAACGATTAGAAATAATGGCTCTTTGTAGGAATTCTAATCAAGTTTTTGCTGATATATTTGCTGATTGTACAGATGGACCTTTATTAGTAGAGCAAAATTCTAATATAACAATAAACTGGAGTTCTCTTAATGCAACTAATTGTACAATATATAAGGATAATAATCCTATATGGTCTGGATTAGAGAGTTTACCGGAGGGGCATGGTGAAAATATTCATGTTTCTTCTGATACAACTTTTAGTGTAGTATGTCAAGGAGATGAAGGTACTGTAAAGGATGAAGTTAAAGTAAAAGTAAAGCCTGTTCAGCAGCCATGGGGAGATATAAAGGCTGATGGTTCAGATTCTCCAATTTATCTACCATTTGGTTCTGATGTATCGATATGGTGGAAGACTAAAAATACTACTGATTGTAAAATAAAAAGGAATGGGATACAAATATGGGCTGCGACATCAGGTGATGAAAAATACCATAATTTAACAGAGACATCGATATTTGGGATTTATTGTTCCAATGATAATTATACTGCTGCACTTGATGAAGTTAAAGTTTATATTTATTCTTGTGTAGATTTATATACGCTATTTGCAGATATAGATGAAGTAATTTCAGGAGAACAGGTCCATTTTACAGCAGATGGGGATTATTTAAATACTGCAGAGATAACATGGAGTCAGTCTCCTCAGACACCGGCAGGGAATTTTACAAATTTATCGATTTCAAATGATGGGACAAAAGCATATGCAACATGGTCAGCTCCGGGCTCTTATAAATGCTCTCCATTTACTATAAAGATATCAGCAAGTCAAGCAGGATGTGAATCTGTATCAGCTACAAAGAATATAAAAGTAGCAGCTGAATGTTTAACAAATGCAGACTGTGGACCGGGGTATAAATGTATAAACTGCTGGTGTTACCCAATTAATCCTTAAAATTAAAATAATAGAGGGCAAGAGATTCATTAGCTTGCTCTCTATTTATTTAAAAGGAGAAGATGCTATGCAAAAGAAGAGCATATATTTTTTAATTTTAATTATAATAATTTCATTTAAATTATTAATTGCACAGTCCTGGGTGAAATTATACCGTGGTCCTGCATTAGATTTTTTTGGTAAAGTTATACCTGGTCATGATGATACATATATAGGGGTAGGATGGACTCGTTCATGCAGTCATGAGGCTGATGTATGGGTAGTAAATTTTGATAAATACGGCAATATGCTCTGGCAAAAATGTTATGGAGGCTTAGACCCTGATGGAAGACATGAAGATGGAAATGGAGGTAGAGATATAATAAAAACGCAAGATAATGCTTATATAATAGCAGGATTTACAACTTCGTATGGTTGGGGAGATTATGATATTTTAGTAATGAAAATAGATAAAGAGGGTAATCCAATATGGCAGAAAGCATATGGAAGCTGGTGGAATGAAACAGAGTTCCCTTCCATTGCTCCTACTAAAGATAATGGTGTTATTGTAGCGGGGGAGTCAGTATCTTTTTTTATTAGAGAAATATCGGGATGGATATTTGAACTTGACAAAGATGGAAATATAAAATGGCAAAAAGTATACACTAACAAAAAACATTGGAAATGGGGCTTGGGGTCGCCAGACAAAATAATAGCAACATCAGATGGAGGATATATTATAACAGGATGGGTTAGTATGAAGAACGAATTTAGAAGTGGTGCATTGTGGGTTGCTAAATTGAATGCTAATGGCAATATACAATGGTCAAAAGGCTATTGGCTTGGTAATGGTGAAGAAGGGAATAATATTATAGAAACTAAAGATGGAGGGTATTTAGTTGTAGGAGTAACAGGAATGAATAAAAGAGCAAAAGAAGATATTTGGATACTTAAACTTGATGCTAACGGAAATATAATCTGGCAAAAGTTGTATTATGCAGATGAAGATGATTATGCGTCTTGTATAGTTGCTTTATCAGATGATTCATTTATTGTAGGAGGAAGCACTAATTCATTTGGGAGAGGTAGAGATATACTACTTTTTAAGATAGATAATTCAGGAAATATAATTTGGCAAAAAATATTCGGAGATGAAATAGGATATGATGCAATTACTGCTATAGTTATTGGTTCAAAAGGCGAATATATTATATCAGGATTTAGTTCATGGGGATATTACTATGGCGCTGAAGGTTTTTTAATGAAATTAGATTCGGAATATGTTATTGATGAATCCCCACGATGTAGATATTTTCTTGATGCTCATTTGAAAGTAAAAGATACAAATATAACTCCAATAAATACTGAATTTTTATATGCATTAAAGACAGATACCAAGCCTTATAATTTCACTATTGAAATAGAAGAAGCTATTTCTAAGGAAACAATAATATGTCTTATGGGAGATGTTGAATTATATTGTCATCCGGATCCTTTACCTCAGCAATATCAATTGAGTAAATGTAGTATTAAACCAAACTATAATTATTCTGCAAATATAAATATGAGTTGTATAGGTCTTCCTCAAGGTGCTACTTGCAAATTTAGTCCTCAAATTCTTACTCCTATTAGTTCTAATCCTTTAAATACTAATCTCACAATAGAATTAAAAACTAAATTAAAACCAGGCAACTACCCTTTTTATGTTGTAGCTAATGATGGTTCAATATCTAAATCTTTTAAAATGAATCTAAAAATAGATAAATAGCATAATGTAAAATATTTTGTGTAAATTTTAAAAGCGTAAATAAAAGATATTAAAATATGAGAGTTAAATAATATAATGGGTCAGAAATTAATTTATTTGGATAATAGTTATAATACAAGGGCATCTGCTACTATTTCGGATATTGTTTTGATTTCAACATTAAGTTTATAATGTTTATTAAGTTCCATAAGTTGATCTATACAGTTATGGCAGGGTGTAGCAACAATTTTTGCACCGGTAGCTTTAATTTGATAAGCTTTTATTTTACCAGCTCTTATTCTTCTTTCACTAAATTTAGTCATTGCTAATTGTCCACCTCCACCTGCACAACAGTAATTTTTTTGTTTATTTGGAATCATTTCAATGAATTTCTTTACAGCATTTTTTAAGATATAGCGTTGCTCTTCAATTATTCCTCCAAAACGTACAAGATTACATGGGTCATGTAAAGTAACAGGTTTTGCATTTAGTTCTGGATTAAGTTTAATTTTACCTTCTCTAATATAGTCAGCTATTATTTCTAATATGCTTTTTACTTCGAAATCATATTTCTTTTTTAACCATTCAGGAGCTTCCCATCTATTGGAATTGAATCCATGCCCGCATTCTGCTAATACTAAAATTTTACAATTAAGTTTATGCATGGTTTCAACTAAACGATTAGATAATAGACCTGCAATTTCATTTTCCCCTGAATATAAGCCATAGTTTGTTACATCATAATATTCTGAACTAACGGTCCAGCTTTCTTTAGCTGCATAAAAAATTTTTCCTATAGCAGAGATAGACATAGGAAAAAACATTGGTTCTCGTGGATTAACTGTATAAAGTAATCTACTATTTGGTTTATCTATAGGGAATGTAAAATCAGAATTTTGTAATTCATCCTGTAATTCTTCTTCTATCCATTTTAAAGTATCTAGCCATGATTCTTTTGGTATTCCCATATTGTTTCCTTTTTCAACAGCTTTTTGAATTGTTGAATTAAGACCCGTTGGTACTAATCCCATAGAACTTAATGCTCCTCTTGCTGTTCTTATTAAATTAGATATGTTCAATCCAATTGAACAATTTATTGTACAACGCCCACATAAGCTGCACCTTCCATATAATGTATCAACCCATTCAGCAATCATTTCTGTATCAAATTCTTTAGTATCAAATAATTTTGGTATTTTCTTTCCTTTGTAAGAATTATACCAGTTGAATATCTGTGAAATTATTTTTACTTTGTATGCAGGTGTTGATTTTATTTCATTATCAGTTAAAAAATAATGACATGAATCTGCACATAATCCACAATGCACACATGAATTTAAATAGATTACCTGTTCAAAATCTAACATATTATTAAATACATCTATTACGCGAAGAACGTCCTCTTTACTTAATGATTTAATTCTTGATTCTATAATGTCTGTACTTTTATTATTGTTTTGACCCATTTGAAAGAACCTTATAATTATTGAAAAACATTTCTTCGACCAAAATATTTACCAAATAAAATGCGTGTTATGAAAAATAATAAGCAATGACGTATTTTTCCAATAGGAATATAAATAAATAAAATTATTGCAATTAAGTAATATGTATATAATAAATTTTGATTGTGCAAACTTGTTAAAGCAGCTAACAGAAAAATAAGAACCAAGATATTGGATATATAATCATCGAAGCAACTTAATTGTCTCATTAGCTTAATAATTATTCTTTTGGACAATAATCCTAATCCACATATTAAGGAAATGATGAAAATTATTTGGATTATGTTTAATAATACTCTGGATAAATTAATATTAATAAAAGTAATTATAAGATAAGCAAAAGATACAAAAATACCGAAATGGAATATTATTCCTGCTAAATATGTAATTAAATGCTTATTAGCGCTTTCTTTTTCTGATGGTAGCATTCCTTTTGTGTATGCATATACAATTCCTTTGAAGATACTTCCTTTGCTTTTAGAATATTCTTTATTTAAACTAAAAGAATATGCTTTTTTTAGATTATATAGCAAAGCAATGATGCAGTATAAAAATGATAATAATAGAATAATTTTTAATAAAGCCATATAGTATATATTTTAAATAATAAAGAATTTAAACGCAGCCATCTGGTTTAGGTAATCCTGCAATTTTGGTAGCTCCTTTGGCAGGACCTGATGGGAATAATTCATATATTTGCTTAAGTTTAAGCCCTGTATTTTTACAAATTAATCTAATCATAGGGGCTATGTTATTTTCGAGGTAATAATTTCTAATGTAATTAATTATTGCCCAATGTTGTTCGGTAAGTTCTTCCAGACCTTCTTCTATTTTAGCAAGAAATTTTGCAATTTCTTCATTCCATTCTTCAGGATGAGCCATAAAGCCTTCTTCATTTAATTCAATTTTTTTCCCATTAAACTCTACAAACGGCATTTTTTACTCCTTTGAATTAATTAAAAATGCGTAAAATTTTATCATTCTTAAATAATAAATTCAATTCATTGTGATCCCATTGTAGGGGCAATTCATGAATTGCCCCTACAATATTGGATTTTCGGAATCATATTGTCAATTTTGAGGATTTTCTACAATATATTCATGTATTAAATTTAATGTTCTATTATTTCGGATAATATGTTCATAATAATTTCGTTGCTGTATTGAAATGCAAGGTGAGTTACGATATTGGTTTATACATCTTGTTGAATTCATTTAAAAAAGACCGATAATTTTTGGTATTATCATAAGACGGTGTTGTTTTATATTATTTTCGTATTGATATTGTAGGGGCAATTCATAAAGATCGTTTCAAAACTGTCATATATAAAACTATATAGTGGTATGCGATATGTAGGCGTATGCGATACAGTGCAATGAAAGTATCGTAAAAGAAACATATATTCTCTATTACTTATTAATAATTTTTCTTTGAATATTTATTGCGCATAAAAAAGATAGCAAAAAAGTAAAAATAAAAAATTAAATTTATGTAGGCTGAGGTAATAAGAGATTGAA
>FWPU01012619.1_pt1 | contig 11106 bp, 10 predicted proteins | sample 2228361 | NCBI WGS metagenome assembly FWPU01 (sample SAMEA103939777, study PRJEB20133) | metagenome | reverse complement strand
GGAATCTGCTCCGGCTGTGGCGCGCCCGGTGTTGATCCTGCTTGGCGTCCTCGCGCGCTCGCACCAGATCGCGCAGCGCCTCGTGCGCCGCGTCAGGGACCCACACCGGCGTCAGATCCCCGGCCCGATAGCTGCGCGCCAGCTTCGTCGCATCTCGGCGATCCGTCTTCACACGGTCGCCCGCTTTGACCGGCACCAGAGAGGGAGCGACGAGCGGGCAGGGAACCCCCAGCGCCGTCAGTTGCCAGTACAGCACGTAACCCGTGGGACCGGCCTCGCAGCAGGATTTCAACTGGTTCACCGGCCCCAGCTTGGCGACCATTTTGCGAACCGATTCCAAGCGGTTCGGGATACCGCCGCCGCGATGGTGTCCGCCTGGACATCCAAACCAAGAAATCGTATTCTAGACATGCGACCAACTCCTTTCGTATGCGGCTCTGCGCCGCGCGTTTTCCTCTTCGCAGCGTAACCCGCGCTACTGCGAATTGGTGGTTGGTCGCTCCATTGTGACTAACCAGGCCTCGGGACGGGCCCGTCCCCTCCTTGCCGCCACCCACCAGCCGGCTACTGGCTCCCCACAGTAATCCCCCGCCCGAGTACCATCGTCTTAATAGGCGTGATGGGCGCGATGGCCGGCCGGCTTCCAGCTCAGATCCAGGCCTCCCCTGCCGTCAGCGACTTCCCAAGCTGGATGGCCGCCGAACAGAGGCGCATCTTCTTGCTCTGCTGCCGCATGTTGCAGGATCGCGACGAGGCCGACATGGCAACGCAGGACACCTTCCTCAAAGCGCACCGGGCGCTCGCCAAAGGCGCTGCCGGCAGTCCGGACGATCCGGGGAAGTGGCTCACCCGCATCGCCGTCAACACGTGCCTCGACCGCCTCCGCTCCCGAAGCTGGAAGTTCTGGAAACGCCGCCTCTCGCCCGACAACGAGGACACGGTCCTGTGGATGATACGCACCCGCGCGCCCTCGCCGGAGGACTTGGTCCTCGCGCGCCAGATCCGAAAAAGGTTGCACGAAGCCGTCCATCAGCTCTCCCCCAGGCAGCGGGCCGTCTTCCTCCTCAAGCATTACGACGACCGCCGCCTCGAGGAGATCGCCGACATCCTCGGCTTGGATCTGGGCACCGTCAAGGCGCACATGGCGCGGGCGCTCGCCAGGCTCAGAGTCCTCCTGCGTGATCTGTACGGGCTCGAGCCGGCCGCAAACCAGCGCCACGGAGTGTAAGCTATGTTGAAACACTGGAGTGATGACGATCTGATTAACCACCTCTACGGCATCGGTCCGGAGGAGGCGCACTTGGAGGAGTGCGAAGCCTGCCGCGCGCGGTGGCTCGCCCTCCAGACCCAGCGCCGGCAGATACTCGAGGAGCCAGGCCCGGCTGACGATTTCCTGGCCGCGCAACGCCGCCGCATCTACGAGCGCCTCGAAGAGCCGGAGCACGGCTGGCCGTTCCGCCTGGCCCCCGCCCTCGCCGCCCTGGCCGTCGTCGTGCTCGGCGTCGTCCTGTCCCGCCCCAGCCCGCCTCCACAACCCACCCTGGCGTTGAACGAAACTTTTTACACCGAGATCTACTCGATGGTCGAGAGCCCCGAGCCTGCCGCCGTCGAACCCATCTACGCCTTGTTCGAACTGCCGTCGGAGGTGCAGCAATGAAAACCGTCCTGGCCGTCCTCCTGTTCCTCACCGGCCCGCTCTTGGCTCAACCCCCGCGGGCTTATTTCCCCTGGTGGGAGGGCCCCTTGGCCGGTTCGCTGAATCTCACCGAAACCCAGAAGCAACAGATCCGCAACGTCCTCCGCGAATATCGGGACCGGATGATCGATCAGCGCGCCGCCGTGGAAAAGGCTGAGGCCGCTGTCGAGGACATCTTCAACGAAGACAAGCCGGCGGACGCCGACGTCAAGGCCGCCATCGAGCAGCTCGTCGAAGCCCGCGGCGCCATGACCCGCACTTTCACCGAGATGAGCCTCAAGCTCCGCCGCGTGCTCACCGCCCAGCAGTGGGCCGACCTGCAACGCCGCCGTTCAGAATGGCGCTCCCGCGCTATGCGTGACCATTTTTCACCGGCCCGCAGACCCCCGGGTCCCCGCGGTCCCCAGCCCGCCGACCGCCCGCCGGAACCTCCCAGCCCCCCGCCGGATTAGCCTGGCCTCACCTTTTGCACAGGCCCCCGGCCGCCCTGCTGCTACAATAAAAGCAACCGGCCGGTCTCATGCAAGCCGTCGAAACCATCACCGAGGAGATACTCGACCTCAAACGCCGGCGGCGCGCCATCCTGCTCGCCCACCATTACCAGGAACCCGAGATTCAGGAACTGGCCGACGTCATCGGCGACAGCCTCGAACTGGCTCGCAAGGCGCGCGATTTCGACGGCGACGTCATCGCTTTCTGCGGCGTCTGGTTCATGGCCGAGACCGCCAAGATCCTCAATCCCCAGCGCATCGTCGTCGTCCCGGATCCGCAAGCCGGTTGCAGCCTCGTCGACTGCTGCCCGGTCGAGCAGCTTCGCGCCTACAAGCGCCGCTACCCCGACCATGTCGTCGTCAGCTACGTCAATACTTCGGCCGAAGTCAAGGCCGAAAGCGACATCCTGTGCACATCGCGCAATGCCGTCAACATCGTCAACTCGATCCCCCCGGAGAAGACGATCCTCTTCGTCCCCGACGCCAACCTCGGCAATTACGTCAAACGCCAGACAGGCCGGGAAAACCTCCGCGTCTGGCAGGGAGCCTGCATCGTCCACGCCACCTTCACCGCCCGGCGCGTGGCGGCCGCCAAGTCCCGGCATCCCGAGGCGCTCATCGCAGCCCATCCGGAGAGCCCCCGCGAGGCCCTGGCGATGGCCGACTTTGTCGGTTCCACCTCGGCCATCATCCAGTGGTGCGTCGAGCACCCCGGCCAGGAGTTCATCATCGTCACCGAGAGCGGCATCAACTTCTCGCTCACCCGGCGCGCCCCCCACAAGCGCTTCCACTTCGTCACCAACGAGCAGTGCAATTGCAGCGAGTGCCCCCACATGAAGAAAAACACGCTCGAGAAGCTCCGCGACTGCCTCCTCCGCCTCGAGCCCAGAGTGGAGCTGTCCGACGACATTATCCGCCGAGCCCTCGTGCCGCTCGAAAGGATGCTGGCCGTCAGGTGAGTCGCCCATGTCGGGCCCGGAACGGCTGATCGACACCTACGGCAGGTTGCACGACAATCTTCGCCTCAGCGTCACCGACCGCTGCAACATCCGCTGTTACTACTGCATGCCCGAGCATCCGGTCGAGTTCGTTCCTCGCGCCGAAATCCTCACCTTTGAAGAAATCGAGCGCTTCGCCCGCATCGCCGTCCGCCTCGGCGTGCGTAAGCTGCGAGTGACTGGCGGTGAGCCGCTCGTCCGCAACGACCTGCCCGTGTTGATCCGCAAGCTTGCCGCCATCGACGGCGTCAGCGATCTCTCACTCACCACCAACGGCGTGCTGCTGGACCGCCTGGCCGCCCCCCTTTACGCCGCCGGCCTCCGGCGCATCAACATCCACCTCGACACCCTCGATCGCGAGCGCTTCATCCAAATCACCCGCCGCGACGAGCTCGCCCGCGTCCTCCAGGGGATTCACGCCTGCCGGCGCCTCGGCTACCACCCCATCAAAATCAACGCCGTCGCCGTCAAGGGCCTCATCGAGCCCGACATCGTCCCGCTGGCCCGCTTCGGCCGCCAGTACGGCCTCCAGATCCGCTACATCGAGTTCATGCCGCTCGACGCCCAGGGTTTGTGGCTCCCCGACAAGGTCCTCCTCGCCGAGCAGATCCTCGCCAGGCTCACCCGCGAGATCGGCCCGCTCGAGCCCATTCCCGACGGCGACCCCCGCGCCCCCGCCGCCGAGTACCGCTTCGCCGATGGCTGCGGCTCGGTCGGCTTCATTCGCTCCGTGAGCAATCCCTTCTGCCGCCGGTGCAACCGCATCCGCCTCACCGCCGACGGCAAGCTCCGCTACTGCCTGTTCGCCATCGAGGAGACCGACGTCAAGAGCCTGCTCCGCAGTGGCGCCTCCGACGACGACATCATCGAGGTCATCCGCTCCACCGTCCGCGCCAAGTGGGAGGGTCACCAAATCAACTCCACACAGTTTGTTCCCCCGCCCCGGCCGATGTACGCCATCGGCGGCTAGGACCCGTCGAACTGAAAGTGCATCGGCCTCCCTTCGCGGCGGGCATCCGCCCAGCCTGTGGCCTCCTCCTCGCTCTCCTGCTGCCGCTTGCCGGACGCCCCCGGCAGAGGCTCGATCCGGCCGCCGAGCAGGCCAAAACGCTCATCGCCGCCTTCGAGCACGCCCTCGCACAGCCGGGCAAAGACACTCTCGCCTGCCAAATCGACCCGCTGAAGCCTGTCCTCACCTTCGTCTTTCACCACCAAGCCGGCTACCGCCTCACCATCCCCCTCACCCAGTTCCCGCCGGAGGAAACGAAACTCCGGATCGCCTTCCGCGTCACTTCCGCCGCGCTGTTTTATTTCCTCCAGGACATCGCTCTTCCCGCCCAGCCCCGCAGCAAGCGCGTTCAGGCCAATGCCGGCGGCGGCTTCGTAATTTTGGAGAAGGCGCCGACCACGTCGACTGGATGCGGGTCGACCCGTCGGATCGCTTCTGCCGCCGGCCCCGCCGAACGCCCCTCCTCTTCTACCTGCACCTGGACTACTTCTCCCGCCGCTTCCCCTGCGCCGACACCATCGAGAAGCTCACCCGGTCCCGGCACGGCCAATCCTTCAAGATCCGTAGTCCGCGCGATCTGGCCGGCGCCCTCCGCAAAATCGAAGACCGCCTCGCCCGCCGGCCCCCAGCCCCGTCACAGGAGCGCCGCCACCTTCGGCGCCAGCTCCTCGTACGCCATCCGCCCCGGGTGGTACAGCCGCACAATCCCACCCCGGTCGATGAGCACCAGCGTCGGCGTCGTCGAGGAACCGTAATTCCTGAAGTTCTCCTCGCTCACCGGCGCCGTCATCTCCAGCTCTCCGTAATACTTCGCCCGCACTTGCTCGATGTAAGCCAGCTCTTCGGCCGGTGAGACCTCCTGGCCCCGCGCCGCGAAGCCATAGCGCTGCGTCGGGCCCACGACGACCAGTCCTTTATCGCCGTATTCCCGCTGCAGCCGCGCCAGAATCGGCCCCTGATATTTGCAGTCCCCGCACCAGTGCGCCCAGAAAAACAGCAGCACCACCTTCCCTTTCAACTCCCCGAGCGGCTGCGGCTTCAGCCCCAAATGCTCAGCCAGTTCCAGCGGCGGCGCCGGCTTGCCTTCCAGGCTCAGCAAATGGATGTTCTTCTGAATCCGCGTCCGGATCGACGTCTCCCGCCACCGCTTCAGTTCGTCCTCCAGGAAGACGATCGCCTCCGACAGCGCTCCGCGCGCCGCCAGCACCTGCGCCTGCACCTCAATCGAGGCCCCCAGCGCAATCGGCAGATGTCGTTCATCATCCAACCCTCGCGACTCCAGCAACTCGAGCGTCAGCTTCCTCGTTTCCGCCGCGTAGCTCTCCGCCTTCTCGTACTGCTTTGCTGCCAGCGCCCCGCGCCCCAGCCACGACAGCGCCTCCAGCATCTCGGGCGTCACGCCCGCCACTGCCCGGTAGGCGGCGACCAGCCGCTCCCCCTCGGCAAAGTCCCCCCTCCCGATCGCCGAGCGCACCTCGCGGACGATGTCGGCCCCAAGCGTCGCCGCGGCCAGCAGCAACGCCACTATCAGACGTGTCACGCCTTAGACTCCCAGCACCTTGCGCACATGCAGAACGCTGGCCTCCAGGTCTTCCCGTTCGCTCTGCGCCCGCGCCTCTTTCTCCGGCGGCCGGTAGTTGTCCGCCGGCCGGCCCCGTTCCACCAGCGCCAAAAACCGGCTGAATTCCCACGCCGGCACATTCCGGTATCCGTCCCAGAACGAAGGCTCCAGATACGGAAACTCGCGCGGCCCCGTAACGATCACCTCGTGCGTCACCGCCCGTCCCGGACAAAGCCGAATGTACGTGCGGATCCAGTCGTCGATGCCCACGTTGCCCTCACCCGTGCGCACCCACCGCACCGCCGCCCCTCGCGCCGTCTTCCACACCGCGCTGTCCCGAACGTGGCTGGTCAGCCCATACGGCGCCAGCGTCTCCAGCGTCAGGTGAGGATCCTCAAGCGTCCACAGCGGATTGCCGGAATCGATGCACGCCCCCACGAACTCCGCGCCCGCCCCCTCGATCAGCATCTTTAGTTCCCGCGCCTGCATGTCCCCCGCGTGATTCTCGATGGCGATCTTGACCCCGGCGTCCACGGCCCGCGACCGCACCGCCCGCAGCACCCGGATCGTGTTCTCGATATGTCCCTCAATCGGCACCGGCCCCTTGCGGTCCTCCATGCTGCCCAAAAACGCCCGGACTATCGGCGACCCCGCCACGCGCGCCGCCGCGATCACCTTCGCCAGTTGCTCCTCCGCCGTCCCCAGCTCTGCGTTGAACCGCTTCGAGCTCGGACAGATCGACCCCATCCCGATCTCCAGTTCGATGCCCAGCCGCCTGGCGTACTCGCCCACCTTGCGCACATGGCTCTCCTCCAGCCCCCCAAGAAACCGCACTTCGGAGAAGTGCACTACGTTCGCCTTCCACTTGGCGCAGTAATCCAGGTACTCCAACGGGGACCAGCCCGAGGAACGAATGCTGAATAAGTCAATGCCGACTTTCACCACCGGCTTGGCCTCCGCCCTCGCCGCCCCCGCGGCGGCCCCTGCCGCCGCCAGAAAAGTTCTCCGCTTCATCTCTCATGCCTCCAACGGCAGCGACTTTAAATATTCGCGGAACGCTGCCCCCAGGTCACTCCGCCGCAGCGCAAATTCCACCGTCGCTTTCAGGAAACCCAGCTTGTCGCCCGCGTCATATCGTCTGCCTTCAAACCGCAACCCGTAAATCGGCCGCTTGCCCAGCAGGCGCTTCAACCCGTCCGTCAACTGGATCTCGCCGCCCAAGCCCGGCGCCACCGATTCGATCGCCTTGAAGATCTCCGGCGTCAGCACATACCGGCCGATAATCGCCAGCCGTGACGGCGCGTCCTTCAGTTGCGGTTTCTCCACCAGGTCCCGGATCCGGAACACCCGGTCGTGGCTCCCGGCATGCTCCACCGGCTTGGCCCGGACAACCCCATAGGCCGAAATGTTCTCCTCCGCCACCTCCATCAGCGCCACGACCGGCGCACCGTAATACTCATAAACATCAAGCAGTTGGCGCAGACACGGCACCTCGGAATCGATGACATCATCCGACAGCACCACCGCGAACGGCTCTCCACCCACCAGCTCCCGGGCCTGAAGCACCGCATGGCCCAGCCCCAGCGCCTTCTTCTGCCGCACGTACGCCACGTTGATCAGATCCGAAATCCCGCGCACGATCTTCAGCAGTTCGGCCTTCTTCTTGTCCTTTTTCCCACCCTCCAGCATGTGCTCCAGCTCGAAGCTGACGTCGAAGTGGTCCTCGATCGCCGTCTTGCCCCGGCCGGTCACGATAATGATGTTCTGAACCCCCGAACGGATGGCTTCCTCCACCCCGTATTGAATCAGCGGCTTATCCACCAGCGGCAGCATCTCCTTCGGCTGCGCCTTGGTCGCCGGCAGAAACCGCGTGCCCAGCCCCGCCGCCGGGAACACCGCTTTGCGTACTTTCGGCACCATCAGATTCATTCTAAAGACTCAGCCGCCCAAACCCAAGCGCCGCGCTTTTGCCGCTGCTCCCCGACATCCGCGTCCATCCGTGTCTATCCGTGGCCGGAACTCTCCAACCCCCGCCCAACCCCTCTGCTTGCGCAGCACGCAACAGACCACCACACTAGGATGAGGACTCATGGAGTGGCTCAAGACTTCCGCCCTGCTCCTCCTCATGTTCCCACCGCTCCCGGCCCGCGCCGAGGCCCCTCCGGTCGAGTTCGGCCTCGAAGAGCTCCGCCGAGCCGTCCGCGAGCGCAAGCTGAACGAGCGCTATTTCCGCATCCGCGCCGACATCTCCATGGCCGACCCGGAAACCTTCCGCATCGTCGGCCGCACCGTCACCGGCGGCGACCTCCGCGGCCTCATGTACGGCTTGCTCACCGCCGCCGAGCAGATCCGCCGCTACGGCTACATGGTCTCGGCCGGCGGCAAGCCCGCCGTCCCCATCCGCGGCATCCGTAGGTTCCTCCACAACCGCGACCTCGAACAGGATTGGTACTATTCCGGCGACTACTGGACCCAGTTCTTCCGCATGCTCGCCCGCAACCGCTTCAACCGCTTTAACCTCGTCTTCGCCCACCAAACCGACTACCTCGCGCCCCCCTATCCCTACTGGGTCGCCGTCGAGCAATTCCCCCAAGTCCACGTCCCCGGCCTCTCCGACGAACAGCGCGCGCGCAATCTCAACGCCCTCTGCTCGATCGCTCAGAAGGCCGCCGACCATGCCATCGACTTCACCCTCGGCATCTGGGAGCACGACGTCCAAAAGGGCATGACGCCTTCTGTCCACGGCCTCAACGAAAACAACATCGGCCCGTACACCTACGCCGCCCTGAGAAAGGTCTTGGCCGCCTGTCCGGCCATCCGCAGCGTCCAGGTCCGCACCAACTCCGAGTCCGGCATCCCGCCCCATCGCCAGCTCGAGTTCTACCGCGATTACGTCTACCGCGCCATCCGCGACGCCGGCCGCCTCGTCACCCTCGACCTCCGGGGCTGGCTCATGAAGCCGGGAATGCTGGAAGCCGCCGCCCAATCCGGCGTTCCCCTCCGGCTGTCTTCCAAATACTGGGCCGAACACCTCGGCCGGCCCTATCCGCCCGCCGAAACCTACCCGAATTACAGCTACCTCGACTTCCTGCGCCGCCCCCGGTCCTACACCTTTTTCTGGGAAATCTGGGCCCTCGGCTCCCACCGCCTGCTGCTGTGGGGCGATCCGGACTACGTCCGCCGCGCCGTGCCCACCCTCACCCTCGCCGATTCGGCCGGCTTCGAAATCGACGCGCCTCTTGCCCAGATGGGCTTCGGCAACCGCCCCGGCAAATGGAGCGTTTTCACCCCACAACACCAGGACAAGATCTTCTGGATGTACGACTTCGAAAGGTACTGGCTCTTCTATCTCCTCTGGGGCCGCCTCACCTACGACCCGAAAACCTCTCCCCGCGCCTGGACCGACGAGTTCAAACGCCGCTTCGGACTCGCCGCCGCCGACGTCCTCGAACTCTACCAGCACGCCAGCCGCGTGCTGAACGAACTCGTCGCCGTCCACATGCCCGATCCCAATATGTACATGTGGCCGGAAATCAACCCCGGAGGCCTCATCGATTACTACATCGCCGCGCCCCCCGGCGACCGGCGCTTCGTAGCCTCCATCACCGAAGCCGTTCGCAATCGCATCGCCGGGATCCCTTCCGCCAAGCAAACCCCCCGCCGGAGCGCGCGCCGGTTCGCTGAAATGGCCGATGCCATCGAGCAAGCCATCCAGCGCGCTGCCGCCAAGATCCCTCCGAATAACCGGGAATGGCGCGGCTCGCTCCCCGACTTCCGTGTCCTCGCCGCCCTCGCAAGGTTCCATGCGCATCGCCGGCTCGCCGCCGACCAGCTCGCCTTCTTCTACCAGACCGGCGACCGCGAAGCCCTACACACCGCCCGGCAGCAGACCGCCGCCGCGCTGAAAACCTGGGAGCGCCTCGTTGAGCTCACCGCCGGCCTCTACCCTGCCCGGATGGCCTTCGGCCCCGAGGACACCGGGCACTGGAAGGACAAGCTCGTCTACCTCCGCCATGACCTCAAGACCCTTGACGAACGCGAGTGGATACTCGATCGCTTCGGCCGGTTCGATCACGGCTTCGACTTCGGCGCCCCGCCCCCCGCCCGCCGCGTCCCGCCGGCCACCGTCGAGCCCCGCTTCCGCCCCGTCGATCCCGCCACGGACTTCACCGAAGAGCGCGGCTACGGCTGGGCGGTCGCCGGAGAACGCTACGCCCGACCCCTCGAGGAACCGCCCCGCCAAATCCTGCGGGCTACCGCCTTCAACCCGCACGCCCTGCCCGAAAACGCCCTCTTCGGCGACTCCATCCGCGGCCGCGGCGCCCAGACCTTTCGCGTCCGCACCGGCCCAGGCGAGTTTCTCGTCAGCTTCCTGTACCCCGATGGCAACGCTCAAACCGAAACTCTCCACGCCGCCGGCGGCGTCCTCGACATCCTCATGCCCGCGGCGGATTGGGACATCAGCGGCCTCCTCGTCAAGTCGCTCCGGCCTGACCCCAAAAGCAGGCCGAAGGCTTGGCGCGAACCGGCAAAACGACCCACGTTCACCCACGTGGCCCCGTCCCGCGCCCGCGCCCGCAGCCCGCTGAACCTTCTCCTCCGCGTCTCGCCCCCCTCCGCCGCCGAGACCGTCCGGCTTCACTACCGCCCCCTCAATCAACTCGAAAAGTTCCGCACCCTCGAGGCCCCCGCCGCCCACGCCGCCTTCACCGTGCCCGCTGAGGAGCTCACCGGCGAGTTCGACCTGATGTACTACTTCGAGATCCTTGACAAACAAGGGACCGGTTGGTTCTATCCCGACCCCGAAACCTCGACGCCGTACCGCGTCGTCGAGATTCAAGCCCCGCGTTGAGGTGCATCCCTGGGCAGGAAACCGGTTGTAGCCAGCTCGATCGTGTTTTGGACCGTCGCCGCCTCCCTCCTGGCGGCGATGGCCGCCGCCCTCGTCTCCTCCAGCCTGCTCGAAAACCAGACCTGGGACGAAGCCACCCACCTCGTGGCCGGCTACAACTATCTCAAGCGGCGCGACTTCCGCCTCAACTGGGAGCATCCCCCCCTGGCCAAGCTGCTGGCCGCCCTCCCTTTGCTGGCCGCCAACCCTCGTCTCCCCCTCGAGCACGAATCCTTCCGCATCGGCGATACGGTCCTGTTCGGCGCCGTCTTCCTCTACCGCAACATCCTTCCCCCGAACCGCCTCCTGCTGCTCGGACGCCTCCCCATCATGGCGCTGACCCTCGCCCTCGGCTTCACCCTTGCCCTCTGGACCCGCAAGCACTTCGGCCCCCTCGCCGCCCTGCTGGCCCTCTTTTTCTACACCACCGATCCGAACTTCCTCGCCCATGGCCGCTACA
>FWPU01012618.1_pt1 | contig 11106 bp, 6 predicted proteins | sample 2228361 | NCBI WGS metagenome assembly FWPU01 (sample SAMEA103939777, study PRJEB20133) | metagenome | reverse complement strand
AGAGGCCGGTGAGCAGGCCCAGACGGGCGTTGACCGCCTCGCGAGAGTCCAGCACCCGCTGGTTGACCAGGTGAGGATTACGCTGGGCGGGGGCCGGGGCTCGTCAGGGCCGGGAACACCGCCTGCAAGCGATTGCCCCGACTCCCCCGCCCCGGTCTGGCTAGCAGGGAGGGGACGCGCAGCTGTCGCCGCCGCCGCCACCCCCGCCGCCACCGGCGAGCCCGATGGCGCCGCCGATGACCACCGCACCGGCGAGCACGCCCAGCCCCACCTTGGCCCCGGTGGACAGGCCGGCCTTCTTCGGCGGCTGGACGGCGGGCGGCGTGACCTGCGTGGGCGCGATGTGGTTGCTGGCGTAGAAGACCGGCCCCACCGCGTAGCCCACGTAGCCGCCGTTGACATCGAAGAGCGGCGAGGCGTCGGAGACCAGGTCCTTCGGGATGCCGGCCTGCGCCAGCTGCACGAGCCGGGCCGGCACCGGACCGGTCAGGTTCGCGGTGAAGCCGGGCGCCACCACTAGCTGGCCCTCGGCGTCGAGGTACCCGATGCTCTCGCCCGTCGGCAGGAACACGCCCCGAGCGCCGGCCGGCGGTGAGACGGGGCTGTCGGCCGTGAACAGGTAGCCCCCGGCCTCGGGCCGCGCCGGGAAGAAGACCGGCTCGCGGCTGGCGACCAGGACGGGCCGCGCCGGCTCGGGCCGCCGGGCCTGCAGGCTGCCCTGCGTCATCCTGAGACCGGTCAGCTCGGCGCCGCCCACCACCAGCTCGCCGGCCATGCGCTCCGGGCGCACCGGCTCGAGGCGCGCCGACGGCGTGACGATCCGCACGCGCGTCCGGGGCGGCAGCTCGAAGGTGAGCCGGCCGTAGCGCACGGTGATCTCGGTGACGGCGTCGGACTCCTTCACGCTCAGCGCCGTGAAGGGCAGCGCGGTCAGCCGCGAGCCATCGCCCAGCCGCAGGATGACCGAGCCGCTCGAGCTGCGCAGCTGCGCGCCGTCGACGAGCGGCAGCGAGCGCGCCCCGACGGCGAGCCAGCTCTTGCCGCCGTCGATGGACAGCTGCGCCGCGCGCACGCCGCGGGCGGTGCCCAGGACGGCCGTGGCGCCCGCCAGGGGCAGCGGCGGCAGCAGCGCGTGGATGCAGAAAGCGACGACCAGCGTCTTCCAGGAGGTCACGTGCATAGCAATAGCCCCCTCCGCGCGCGGCGCCCGACACAGCTCCATACACCGCAGTCCGCCAGGGCGCCACTCTAGCACGAGACCCGGGCGGCGAGGGAGCCCTCCGTGAGCCCGGCGCCTGCCGGCACACGCGGTCCCGTCCGGAGGCCCTCCCCGTTCCCCGCCCCCCCCGGGCGGCCCCGCCGGAGGGCCTGGGCTCGCGCTCGGCGCGGCGGCGCCGTCAACTTTTCCACCATCGGCAGGCCGGGGCCGGGCCGATGTCGTCAGGGGACCTTACAGCGGGCCCTTCCCGGCACCTGGTCCCGCACGCTAACCGAGCGACGCACAACGCGCTGGCCGCCCTGGCACGCCCGATGCTCCTCCTGCGCGCTGCCTGACGGCCGATGCACCGGCTGTAAGAGCGGTCGACCGCGCCGGACCGGTCGCGCCCAGGACATCGAGGCGACCGCGGTGCGCCGGCTCCGCTGCTCCGGGGCAGGCGCCCCGGTCGTCGAGCAGGTTGTCAGCCCCGCCACGACTCCAGGCCCAGCCTGAGAGGGGAACGAGGCGAGAGGCAGGGCGGGTGGGCCCGCCCATCCCGCGCCACCGGTAGAGCGGGCCGGCGGCAGCGTGGAGTGGCCAAGAGCCGCTATGGACATTGTCGAAGGACAGGAGGACAGCATGAAGAGGGCACTGGCTGTATTCGCCTCGGTGCTGACCGTCGCGTGGCCGCTCCTGCTGCCGCTGCCGGTCAGTGCCAACCCGTGCGGGACGACCGCGATGGAGAACTCGAACCTCTACGCCAAGGCCGGACACAAGATCGACCAGTCCGGCCTGACCGTCATCACCCAGCACGGCAACGCCGGCAACGGCGGCGCCGGCGGCGCGGGTGGTGCCGGAACCGGTGGTGCAGCTCAGACCACCAACAATCCGGCGGGCGGCGACGCCCTCGCCGTGAACGTGCCGATCGCCGCGGGCGTCAACCTCGGCGGCAACACCGCGGACGCCAGCGGTGACACCACCGGCGGCCCGGCCACGGGGGGCGACGCCCACTCGCTGAACGCCGCGCTGTCCCTGTCCGCCGCCCGGGGCGGTGACGGCAGCAACGGCAGCGGCACCGGCGGCGCGGGCGGCACGCAGGTTCCGATCGCAGTCGGCGACATCATGGTGCCGTTCGCCGGCGGCAACACCGGCGGCGACGGCGGCGCGGCCACGACCGGGAACGCCAACGCCCGCGGTCGTGGGGACGACACCGCCCGCAACGACGCGCAGGGCGGCAACTCCAGCACCAGCGGCGGCAATGCTGGTGGCAACACGCAGTGGGGCAGCGACAGCGACGCCAAGGCCTACGGCGCCAACGGCGGCAGCGGTACGGGCTTCGTGACCGCGGACGGGACGAGCGAGGCCAAGAGCGCCGCGTTCAGCTCGACCAAGGGCGGGGACGCCTCCGCGAACGCCCGCGACAGCCGGTCGGCCAGCGTGGACAACCCGCAGAACGCGTCGGCGAGCAACAGCGGCAACAACGCCAACGCCAACGCGGGCAGCGCGTCCACGACGTCCAGCAACACCGGCGGCAACGGCACGGGTGGCGCCGGCGCGGTGGGCGGCGCCGGCGGGTCGAACGCCGAGCGGTTCGCCGACAACTCCCGGACGGCGCAGGCCGATCCGGTCACCCAGACCATCACCGTGAGCGCCACCGGCGACCCGTGCGCCCAGACCATCACCAACGCGACGGGCGTGCTGGCCATCAACGGCGTGAACGACATCAAGAACAGCATGATCCAGCAGGCGACGGCGCTGTCGGGCAACGCGGCCAACACCAGCGTCAACCTGGGGGCCGTGCCCACCCTCCTGAACGGCTACAGCGCCTACGGCGGGGGTGCCGGCAGCAGCAACGTCAACGTGAACCCGAACACCAACCAGAACACCAACATCATCGTCATCGGCGGCAGCGGGCAGTAAGCAGTCCAACATGAGGCCGGCCTGGCGGCAGCGAGTTGGGCGCTGCCGCCAGCGCCTGTCCTCCCCCGGGGGCCGTCCAGGTCGCCGGGCAAGAGGCGGAGGTCGGTGAGGCGATCGTGATGAGAGTCCTCGGGGTGATCCTGGCCGCCGTGCTGCTGGCCGTGCCGCAGGTGGTCCACGCGCAGGGCGGTTCCGTGGGCGCCACCAGTTCGACCGGGGTGCTGGGGATCGCGGGCGGCAACACCATCACCGGCTCGCAGATCCAGGGCTCCACGGCCGGGCTGGGCAACGCCGCCAACACCGCGGCCTCGGGCCTCACCGGGCAGAACGTCAACGCCAACCTCAGCACCAACCAGAACACGACCGGCATCAACATCGGCGGCGTCAACTATCAGGGCGGCGAGGGCGGCGGCGAGGGGTACGTGGGCTCCACGTTCGCCTCGCCGAGCCAGTACATCGGGTTCGGCAACTCGGTGAGCGTCAACCTGCCCCAGCTGCCGGGGTTCATCGGCATTCCCTCGAACTTCTCGCAGCCCTACAAGCCGGACCTGTGGGTGAACGGGCCCGGGCCCATCGTGCCCTCGACGCTCACGTTCGCGCAGGCCCAGGAGTGCCGCTCGGCCTGGATCAAGAGCGACTGGGACGGAGGCGAGCGGCCGCAGGTGGACTCGATCGAGCTGATCTGGCCGTCGCTGGGGCAGAAGTTCCCGACCCTGAGCAGCCCGACCAGCTACGTCGGCACCAGCAAGGTCTGGGCGACCGAGAAGTATTCCTTCATGGCCACGATCTGCGAGGCGGCCTACGAGGCGATGAAGCGGGGCGCCAACAAGGGCATCGTGACCTTCGTCATCCGGCCCAAGAACAAGGCCTCCGGCTTCGGGTTCGGCGGCACCAGCGGCGGCACCGGCCTGCCGGCCGGCGTCACCGCCACTCACCCCTACGCCCTGGCCGGCTCGCTGGGGCTCGGCACCGGCATCGCGTCGGCCTACGTGCAGGGCGAGCTGATGATGCACGTGGTCGGCCTCCGGGAGTCCGGCAAGGCCGAGGCGCCGAAGACGGCCAGCAACGGCTCCAGGCGCCCGGTGCAGCAGCTGGCCGACAAGCCGCGCGACGACGCCGAGCGGGCCCCGGCCAGGCCGACCGAGCGGCCGTGGTTCGGCGCCCCCGACGCGCAGCCGCCCCAGGCCGACGCGCCGCAGCTGCCGGCGAGCGGGACCACCAGCCAGGCGCCGGCCGACCCGAGCCCGGGCCCGCCGCTCTTCCCGATGCAGCAGGTGGCGGAGAAGCCCCAGGACGAGACGGGCGTGAGCCGGGCGCCGGTCGCCGACAAGGCCTGGTTCGGCAGCGGCAAGGTGATCGGGCGCTAGCCGCGCTCCGGCCGGATCACTCGAGGACGACGAGACCGTTCAGGAACGCCGTCAGCTCCGCCCGGTACTGCTCGAACAGGGGCGCGAAGGTGTACGTGACGAGCTGGACCGCTCCTCGCGGCCCGCTGTAGTAGTAACCGTAGTGGATGAACGGCCCCATCGGACCCGTGCCTTCGTACTGCAGGGCCAGGACCGGCATGCCGTTGACGACCTTCCGCTCCTCGGCCGTGATCCGCGCATCCGCCGCCTCCCGCCGCGCGTTCGTGAGCACGATCTGCTTCCAGGCCTCGGGCGGGACCCGGGTCGGCTCGGCGATGACCACCGCGCCCGCCTCGCCCCGGATGTGGTGGAACTCGTACTCGGCGACGGGGTTCTGTTTGCGCTGGTCCACCCGCCAGCGGGACAGGTCCACCCAGATGCCGTAGGGCACCTGCGCGCCGGCGAGGAGAATGGTGGCACCCGGGGGCCGGGCCCGGACGACCGGGCTGCCGTCGCCCTTCGGCTCCTCCACGAAGCGCCAGGTGCCGTTGGGCTGGAGGATCACGACGCGGCCGTCCTGCGTGATGGCCCTGAGCGCCTGGGCCGCCGCCGGAGCGGTGCTGAGGCAAACGGCCAGGGCCGCGCCGAAAGCCGCCCGGCAGCCGACGTGTGTCATGCGATCCACTATGCACCACGGCCGGGACCGCGGTAAACTTCCCCGGCGCATTTCTTTGTCGCCTATGGCGCGTCTCACGCTCCTGCTCCTGGTCCTCCTGCTGCCGGCCGCGGGCGCTGCCCGCGAGGTGGATCACCTCAAGGCCGGCGTCGAGGCCGCCGACCGTGGCGACATCGAGGCGGCGATCGCCCACTTCACGGAGGCCATCCGGGATCGGACGCTGTCGGCCCAGGACCTGAGCCGGGCGTTCCGCACCCGGGCCGGCCTGTACCTGAGCCAGGGCCAGCACGACCGCGCCCTCTCCGACCTGGACGAGGCCATCCGGCTCGACCCGACGGACCCCGGCGCCTTCAACAACCGGGGCCGGGCGCGCAGCAGCCGTGGCGAGTACGAGCGAGCCATCGAGGACTACGACCAGGCCATCCGGCTCGACCCGGCCTTCGCCGAGGCCTACTACAACCGGGGGCTGGCGCACGCGAGGCGCGGCGAGCACGCGAAGGCCATCGAGGACTACGACGCCGCGATCCGGCTCAACCCGTACGACGCCAGCGCCTTCAACAACCGCGGCAACGCCTACAGCGCGCTGAGGCAGTTCGATCGCGCCATCCAGGACTATGACGCGGCGATCCGGCTCAACAAGAGCTTCACGGACGCCTACTACAACCGCGGCCTCGCCCACCGGCGCAAGGGCCAGCACGACAAGGCGATTCAGGACCTCGACACCGTGATCCGCATGAGTCCCCGGGATGTCATGGCCCACGTCAATCGCGGTCTGGCTCACAACGCCCGCGGTGAGCACGACAGGGCGATCAAGGACTTCAGCACGGCGCTGGCGCTGGACCCGGCCAATGCCCTGGCGCTCTACTACCGCGCCAACGTTTACACGGACAAGGGCGAGTACGACCGCGCCATCAAGGACTACGACGAGTCGGTCCGGCTCGATCCCAACCACGCCACCGCCATCAATAATCGCGGCGTGGCGTACACGCTCAAGCGGGAGTTCGCCCGCGCGATCGCTGATTTCGCGGTGGCCATCAACCTCGAGCCCGAGACCCCGCTGTTCCACTTCAACCGCGGCTTCGCGTACACGGGCCAGGGGGACTGGGACCGTGCGATCCAGAACTACGACGAGGCCATCCGGCTCAACCCGCAGTACGCGGTCGCCTTCTACCAGCGCGCCCTCGCCTACACCATGAAGGGCGAGTACGATCGCGCCCTGCGGGACCTCGACGCCAGCGTGACGTTCGACCCGAAGGACGCGGAGGCCTTCGCCGCCCGGGGACGCCTCCGCTTCTATTTCGGTCACTTCACCGCCGCGCAGCCCGACCTGGCCCGGGCCATGGAGCTGCGCGCCAGCAATCTCTTCCACATGCTCTGGCTCCACATTGCGCGCCTGCGCGACGGTCACGACCCCGTGAAGGCGCAGGAGGAGCTGGCCAGGCACGTGAGCACGCTGAGCCTCGTCAACTGGCCCGGGCCACTGGTGAAGCTGTTCCTCGGCAACTCCACGCCCGCGCTGGTCCTGCAGGCCGCCGCCGATCCGGACCCCAGGCGGCGCGAGGCCAAGGTCTGCGAGGCCTACTTCTTCCTGGGCCAGCACGCGCTCATCGGCGGGGACGCCGACGGCGCGGCGGGCATGCTGCGCAGCGCGGTGCACGCCTGCACCAGCACCGTCCCGGAACACATCGCGGCTCGGCTGGAGCTGCGGCGACTGGGACTCTAAGTACTCAGCGGCGCGTGCGAAGCCCCTTCAGGGGCCGTTCGGCGGGAAGAGCCCGAGCGCGCGCGACTCCTCCTCGGTGTACCGGCGCAGCGGCCCCCGCGCCGGCGGCGGATTGTCGATGATGAACTGCACCGCAGGGGTGCGCCCGGTCGCCAGCCCGCTGCCCAGAATGAACCTGGCCTCGGGCTCGCTGAACAGGAAGCACGGGACGAAGGCGCGGTCGAGCCGGCCCGCCATGATGCTGCACCGCGAGTCGATCTCCGCCGGGCTGATGCCGCCGGGCGGGCGCGCGGGGTCGGCGAGGTCGAGGAGATCCTGGGCGCCCGCCGGCACGGTGACGAGCGCCAGGATCAGCAGCAGAAAGGTCAGCGCCGTGGGCATGCGAGGCCTCCCGCGGCCACGGTACGCGCAGCCTCGACCGGTGTCAAGGAAGCCGAGACGCTGGCCACCGTCGAGAAAGCTTACAGCGAGGAACACGGACCGCGTGTAGGTCACGGCGGAACTGAAGTTCCTGCTGTGGCATGCCGGCTGCACCCGCCCCCCCTGCCTGCCGAGCCCGGGGCGAAGTGTAAGAGACGTCGACACCGTGCGTGATCGCGGGGAGGGATGACCAGCCAGCGCGCCACTCCGACTGCTGGCCATATCGGCCGGGGCCAGACCACCGCCCGGGGAGGTCCTGCCGGCCGGCAGGGAGTGAGCGGGCAAGGTCGGAGCGTGCCGCACGTCGGCCAGTGTCCCGCCCGATCGCGATCATGATCTCCCAGACCCGATGGTGCGGCTCGCCATGAACGTTGCCGCCTGGAGTGTCACGCATGCGCGTTGAGAGCCGCCGCCCCCGCGGGCCCGTTCCCCGCCAGCCCATCGCCGTCATCGGCATCGGCTGCCGGTTTCCCGGCGCCCGGGGCCCCGAGGCCTTCTGGCGCCTGATGTGGGAGGGCCGGGACGCCATCACCGAGGTGCCGCGCGACCGGTTCGACATCGACGCCGTGTACGACCCGCGCCCGGGCGTGCCGGGCCGGCTGAGCACCCGCTGGGGCGGGTTCATCGAGGGCGTGGATCAGTTCGATCCCTACTTCTTCGGGATCTCCCCTCGCGAGGCCGCGGCCATGGACCCCCAGCAGCGGCTGCTGCTCGAGGTGGCCTGGGAGGCCATCGAGGACGCGGGGCTCCCGCCGGAGCGGCTGGCCGGCAGCCGGACCGCCGTCTTCGTCGGGCTCTGCAACTCCGACTACGCGCAGCTGCTCGAGGATCCCGCCCAGATCGACATCTACGTCTCGGGCGGCATCTCGCTCAGCGTGCTGTCGGGGCGGCTGTCGTACGTGCTCGGACTGCAGGGCCCCAGCGTCTCGCTCGACACCGCCTGCTCGACCTCGCTGGTGGCCGTGCACCTGGCCTGCCAGAGCCTGTGGACGGGCGAGTCCACGCTGGCGCTGGCGGGCGGCGTCAACCTGATCCTCCTGCCCGAGCCGGGCATGGGGTTCTCGCGGGCCGGCATGCTGGCGCCCGACGGCCGCTGCAAGTTCGGCGACGCCCGGGCCAACGGCTTCATCCGCAGCGACGGGGTCGGCGTCGTCGTCCTCAAGCCGCTCGCCGCCGCGCTGGCCGACCGCGACCCGATCTACGCGGTGATCCGCGGCAGCGCCGTGAACAACGACGGGCGCAGCGGCGGCCTGCTCATGACACCAAGCCGGGCCGGTCAGGAGGAGGCCTTCCGGACGGCCTACCGCCACGCCGGGCTGACGCCGGCCGACGTCCAGTACGTCGAGTGCCACGGCACGGGCACCGGCGTGGGCGACCCGACCGAGCTGCAGGCGCTCGGCGCGGTCCTGGCGGAGGGCCGGCCGGCCGATCGTCCCTGCCTGATCGGCTCGGTGAAGACCAACATCGGCCACGCCGAGGGCGCGGCCGGCATCGCGGGCCTGATCAAGGTGGCGCTGGCGCTCAAGCACCGCGCCATCCCCGCCAGCCTCCACCTGCAGGAGCCGAACCCCGACATCCCGTGGGCCGAGCTGCCCCTGGTCATCCCGCGCGAGCCGATCCCCTGGCCGGCGGACGGCCGTCCGGCGCGCGCGGGCGTGAGCTCGTTCGGAATCTCGGGCACCAACGCCCACGTGGTGCTGGAGGAGGCGCCGCAGGCCGGCGAGGCGGCCTCGCCGGCGGCCCCGGCGCGGCCGCCCTACCTGCTGCCCCTCTCCGCTCACACGCCGGACGCCCTCCGGGCCGTCGCCCGCGCGCATCAGACGTTCCTCCGCGAGCGCGAGGCGACGAGTCTCGCCGCCCTTCGCGACATCGCCTACACCGCCGCCGTGCGCCGCACCCACCACGACTTCCGGCTGGCCCTGGTGGCCCGCACGCCGGAGGAGGCCGCCGAGCACCTGGAGGCCTTCCTCCAGGACGAGGCGCGCCCGGGTCTGTCGTGGGGCCGGCGCCTCATCGACCGCCGCCGCAAGGTCCTCTTCGTGTTTCCCGGGCAGGGCGCGCAGTGGGTGGGCATGGCGCGCGATCTGGTCGCCGACGAGCCCGTCTTCCGCCAGGCCCTGGAGCGGTGCGAGGAGGCGCTGCGCCGCTACGCCGGCTGGTCGGTGCTGAAGGAGCTGGCCGCCGAGGGGTGGCAGTCGCGGCTCGAGGAGCTGGACGTCGTCCAGCCGACCCTCTTCGCCGTGCAGGTCGCGCTGGCGGCGCTGTGGCGGGCGTGGGGCGTGGAGCCGGACGCGGTGGCCGGCCACAGCATGGGCGAGGTGGCGGCGGCCCACGTGGCCGGCATCCTGAGCCTGGACGATGCCGCCCGCATCATCTGCCGCCGCAGCCAGATCGTCAGGCGGCACGCGGCCGGCAAGGGCACGATGGCCGTGGTCGAGCTGCCGGCGGCCGCCGTGGAGGAGCACCTGCGACCCCTCGGCGGCCGCGTCGTGGTGGCCGCCCACAACGGCCCGACCACCACGGTGGTCGCCGGCGATCCGGCCGCGCTCGAGGAGCTGCGCGAGGCGCTCGAGCGCCGGCAGGCGTTCTTCCACCCGATCAAGGTGGACTACGCCTCGCACAGCCCGCACATGGATCCCCTGCAGCCCGCGCTGCTCGAGGCCCTGGGCGAGATCCGGGCCACGCGCGCGTCGGTGCCGATGGTCTCGACGGTCACGGGGGCGGCCGTCGAGGGCCCCGAGTGCGACGCCCGCTACTGGGTCCGCAACCTCCGCGACCCCGTGCTCTTCCGGGACGCCGTGGAGCGCCTGGCGCGGGACGGGCACGACCTCGTGCTCGAGATCAGCCCCCACCCGGCGCTGGCCACGGCGATCGCGCAGACCTTCCGGCACCGCCGGCAGGACGCGGTCGTCCTGCCCTCGCTGCGCCGGGGGGAGCCCGGCCGCGCCGTGATGCTGGGAACCCTCGGCGCCCTGTACGCGGCGGGGCACCCCGTCGACTGGGGCCGCCTCTACCCCTCGGGCCGCTGCGTGCCCCTGCCCCTCTACCAGTGGCAGCGCGAACGGTTCTGGCTCGAGCGATCCGCCCCGGAGCCCGCGGCGCGCCGCGGCGAGCACCCGCTGCTCGGCGTGCACGTGCGCTCCGCGGCGCACGCGGGCACGCACATCTGGGAATCCCGGATCGGGCCGCGCGGGCTGCCGTACCTGGGCGACCACCGGGTGCAGGGCCTCGCGCTCCTGCCCGCCGCCGCGTACGTGGAGGCCGGGCTGGCGGCGGCCCGCGCGGTGTGGGGCGAGGGCGCGCACGGGCTGGAGCGCCTGAGCCTGCGCCGGGCGCTCTTCTTCCGCGACGACGGGCCGGCGACCTTCCAGGTCGTCTGCTCGACCCCGGCGCCCGGCGAGGCCGCGCTGCAGTTCTTCGGGCAGGACGGGGCGGGCGAGCAGGCCGCGGCGCCGTGGACGCTGCTGGCCACGGCGACCATCCGGCGCGCGGCGGACGGCGCCGCCCCCGAGCCCCGCGAGGCGGTGGCCGCGCTGCAGGCCCGGTGCGAGACCGGCGTCGAGAGCCCCGAGCTGTACGCGGCCCTGCGCGCGCGGGGACTGCAGTACGGGCCGACGTTCCAGGGCCTGGAGCGGGTGTGGCGGCGCGAGGGCGAGGCGCTGGGCCGCCTGCGCCTGCCGGAGGCCCTGGTCGCGGAGATGCCGGCGTACCGAATCCACCCCGCGCTGCTCGACGCGGGCTTCCAGGTCCTGGCCGCGGCCCTCACGGAGGAGGGCGCCGCGGCCGGCGGCGTCTTCCTGCCCGTCGCCCTCGGCCGGGTGCG
>FWPU01012614.1_pt1 | contig 11107 bp, 8 predicted proteins | sample 2228361 | NCBI WGS metagenome assembly FWPU01 (sample SAMEA103939777, study PRJEB20133) | metagenome | reverse complement strand
ATCGCCACCCTAGCCGAACCGACGCTGAAGCTGTCGCCTAAAGGCGAGGGCTTCAACCCTCCCAAAGTGGGACAGTGAAGGTCGACCCCAACGGCCACGTGGTGCTCAGCACCGGCTCGCAGGAGTTCCACTTCATGTGGATCGCCAACAACAACCAGGGCTGGGTGTCGAAGTACGACACCCGGACGGGCAGGGAGGTCGGCCGCTACTTCTCGGTGGTGCCGCAGGACGGCCTGGGCAACGGCAACGGCATCTCGGTGCGCGACGGCAGCGGCAATCTCATCTCGCACAACCCGAGCCGCACCGCGATCGATCTCTACGGCGACGTCTGGGTGGCCAACCGCGCGTACCAGCGGCCGGCGACGGTCACCAAGATCGCCAACGACATCTCCTCGTGCAAAGACCGCAACAACGACGGCCGCATCAACACCAGCCGCGACCTGAACGGCGACGGGCAGATCAGCACCTCGCCGGTGGCGCTGGCCGACGGCGGCACCGGGGTCGAGTTCATCATCCCGCAGAACGGCGCCGACATTCTCGAATACGACGAGTGCGTGCTGTTCACCACCGTGGTGGGTGAGCCCAACGTGCCCGGCGGCGGCTACAGCGACATCGGCTCGCGCGCGATCGCCATCTCGCAGGGCTTCGAGGGCAGCGCGGGCGACGTGTGGGTCGGCATCTACCGGCTGCAGCGCTTCTACAAGCTCGATCCGATCGACGGGCGCGTGAAGCCGGCGCAGGCCGATGGCGGCATGTACGTGCAGCTTTCCTGGGGCCCGTACGGCGCCGTCGTCGACAGCAAGCAGCGGCTGTGGGCGGTGCAGCCGGGTACCGCGCGGCTGGCGCTCATCGATACCAAGACAGGAACGCTCATCGGCGACGACTTCAGCGCCCAGCGCGGCAACGTCGGTGGCTGCGGCGCCTACGGCATCGGCGTCGACGGGAAGGACCGAATCTGGCTTCCGGGGTGGACCGCGGGCAGTGCTGCCTGTCGCTACGAGCACGGGGCCGGGCTGGATCCGAACCTGGGCACGTGGACGCGCTTCGATTTCTCGGGGGCCGCCTGCAAGGACCCGACGGGAGCGAACGCCAGCGGAAGGCTGGGCCGGCCGCGCGGCATCGCGGTCGACGACCAGGGCAACGTCTACATGAGCGCCGACAGCGAGAACGGCAACGCGGTAGCCAAGCTGATCCGCTTCGACGCCGAGACCGGGGCCATCCGCCCGTTCCAGACCGCCAACGGAGCGGCCGACTGCATCGACGCCACCGACTCGGCTCCGACGAGCCAGAGCATCGGCGTGGGCATCGACTCCGACGGGCACCCGTGGGTGAACAACTTCTCGGGCAACGCCACGAAGTACGACAAGGTGACGGGGGCGGTGACGCGCACGCCCCAGCAGCCGGGCGGCCTGTACACGTACTCGGACTTCACCGGCTATCAGCTCCGCAAGTTCACCGTTCGCCAGGGCACCTACCGGAAGGACATGATGGGTTGCGGCCCCGACGCGCTCTGGCGCCGCATCGAGTGGACGGCCGACGTGCCATCCAAGACGTCGCTCAAGGTGTTCGCCAAGGTCGGCAACTCGCCGGCCGACCTGAACAACACGTCCACGCCGCGCTACGGGCCGTGGACCGTCTCGCCCGCCGACCTGCAGGCGCCCCCCGGGCCGGTGCCCAAGGGCCAGTACCTGCGCGTCGAGTTCGTCCTCAGCTCGGACGATGGCCAGAGCTCGCCCGTTCTGAAGAGCTTCAAGGTCGTCTGGAGCTGCGAGGTGATTCCCGGCTGAGCGGCCGTGCCGCTCCGCGTGCGCAGGTGATCCGGGCGGCCGATGAGGCCGTCGCCGAGACGAGCTCCTGCCGGCCGGCTGGGCAGCGGTGGAACGCCGGGCCGACTCCTGTTAGGTCGGCCTCCGTGGCGGAAGGGAACGGTCACGATCGGAAGGCGGCGCGCGAAAAGCTCGTGCGCCGCATCATGGAGCTCGCTCCCAGGCAGAAGCTCGACGCGATCATCTCCGCGGCCGATGCGCCAGCCCTTCTGCGCTCGCTGCCGGCGCACGAGCTGTACATGGCCATCGTCGACGTCGGGCTCGCCGATGCCACGGAGATCGTCCAGCTCGCCTCGCCCGAGCAGTTCCGCACCTTCGTCGACCTCGCCGCCTGGCAGAAGGACCGCATGGACCCCCACGAGGTCCTCGCCTGGCTCAGGGCGGCCCGCGGCGACGAGACGGACGAGTTTCTCAAGAAGGTGCACGGGCTCGACGTCGAGGTGCTCGAGCTCATGCTGCGCCACCTGGCGCGGGTGCACGACCTCGAGGACAACCCCGACGTGCACGTCGACGGCGTTGCGCTGGAGACGCCCGAGGGGCGCTACCTCATCGAGCTGTTGGTCGAGGGCCCGGAGATGTCGGCGCTTCGGCGGCTGGTCGAGGACCTCATCGCCGAGAACCCGTTCGAGGCGACCCGGTTCTTCGAGGCCATCCGCTGGGAGCTGCCGAGCGAGCTCGAGGAGACCGCCTACCGCTTCCGCGCGGCGCGGCTGGCCGACCTGGGTTTCCCCGAGCCCGAAGTGGCGATGGAGCTGTTCAGCTACGTGGACCCGGACAAGCACGCGCCCGAGCCGCTCGCGTCCGTCGGCGGCGCGGTGTCGGTGCAGCCGGGCCACGAGCGCGTCGACTACGTGCAGGCGGCCTTCCGCGGCCTGACCGCCATCGAGCGCCAAAACCTCGAGGACGAGGTGCGCTACCTCGTCAACGCCGCGCTGGTGGCCGAGGGCGCCGAGCCGGGCGACCCGTCGGCCGTCCGCCGGGTCAGCGAGAACGCCCGTGACACGCTGAATCTGGGCCTCGAGCACCTCACCGGCGGCCGGCCCGAGCGCGCCTCGGACGTGGTGCGCGAGCTGCACTTGAAGCGCGTCTTCCAGGTCGGCTTTTCGCTGGCGCTGAAGCTCAAATTCCGAATCGATCGGCTCGCCGCGCAGCCGCTCGCGCGCATCGGCGGCCAATGGATGCTGCTCGACGCCGAGGCAGCGGTGGTGAAGGCGCTCCACCGCAAGCGGCCGCTGCGTGCACCCAAGGTCGAGGGCGCCGAGCCGACGCCGTTCCGTTCCCGCCGCGAGCTGTTCGAGGCGGCCGCGGTCGTCGATCGCGCCGAGCGCCAGCTCGAGATCTTCGCCGCGCTCTGCCGCGGTCGCGATCGGCTCGAAGCGCTGGTGACGAGGTTCGGTGCCGAGCGGCTCTTCGCCGGAGCGATCGTCGGCGCGGTGCTGGACGGGAGAGCCGAGCCGAAGCCCGTTCCGGCCGGGCGGTTGGTGGAGCTGGGCGAGCGGTTGTTCGAGGGCACGCCCCAATCACCGTCGCTGCGGCAGAGCGCGCTGTCGCGGGCGAAGGAGACCATCGTTGCGCTCGTTCCCGAGCCGGCGAAGGCGGAGGCCGGCTCGATGGTCGAGCGCGTCTTGCAGCGGCTGCTCTCGGAGCTCGGTCGGGCCTTCCTCACGGAAAACCGCATCGACCCCGCAGTCGAGTCCGCACTCCCGATCGACAGCGAGCCGTAGCCGCCTGTAAGTCTTGCCGCCCGCGCATCGGTGAACGCTGCAACGGCGCGGGGGAGCGCGAGTGTGCGTGGCACGTCCGCTGCTCTGGGCCAACGCGATGGCCGAGGGGCAGACGGTCGTGGCGCGCGCGTTCGAACGTGCGCAATCGGGTCGGACCGAGCGCGACGGCACTGCCTTCTGGGCGCTGACTGCATTCGCCGTCGTCATGTACGTCGTGCCGGGCGAGTGGCTGAGCTGGGCGGCTCCGTTGCGCCTGGCGCTCGCGACGGCGGCTCTCTCGGCGGCGCTGGTGGTGTTCCGCAGGTTGGCGCAGAACGAGCCCATCTGGCTGGACGGTCATCGCGGCGCGCTGCTCATCGCCTTCGCCGCGCTGGCCGCCGCGTCGATCGGCTGGTCGGTCAACCCCGACGTCTCGCGCACCACCGCATTCGAGCTCGCGAAGCTCGCCGCCATCTACCTGACGCTGGTGAACGTCGTCACCACGTGGCGGCGGCTGGCCATCCTCTGCGCGGCGCTGGTGCTGGCCTCGCTGGTGACGTCGTTCAACGTCGTCCAGTGGTGGCGGGCGGGCGAGGATCTGGTCGAGGGTTTCCGCGCGCGGTGGGTGGGCGTCTACGCCGACCCCAATCACATGGCGATGGACGTGGGCCTCGTCGTGCCGCTGGGCGTCGCCTTCGTGATGCGGCGGGATCGGGCGAGGTGGCTCCGCGTTGCCTGCACGGCTGCGGTGGTGCTGGCGGTGACGGCGGTGGTGTTGAGCCACTCGCGCGGCGGTTTCATCGGCTTGTGCGTGGCGATGGCGGTGTGGGCCTGGCGCGAGCGCAACAAGGTGCGCGCCGCGGTGCTGGCGCTGGCGATCGCCGTGGGCCTGTTGGTGTTCGCTCCCGAAAGCTTCTGGAGACGCGCCGAGACGGTGAGCCGGTTCGAGGAGGATCTCTCGGCCATGGGCCGGGTCTGGGCGTGGGAGGTGGCCTCGCGCATCGGCCTCGACCGGCCGCTGCTCGGCGTCGGCGCCGGCGGCTTCCGCTACGCCTGGCCGCTGTACGCTCCGCCGGAGGCGACGCGCGCGTACGTGGCCCACAACGTCTTCCTCGACGTGGTGGGCGAGCTCGGGTGGATCGGCCTGTGCCTCTTCCTCGCCTTCGCCGGAGCGGCTTCGGGCGGTGCCTTCCGCGCCTCGTCCGACGAGACGCACGGCTGGCTCGCGCGGGCGCTGGCGGCATCGGTGGCCGGCTACCTCGTCTGCGCGCTCTTTTCGGGCTACATCCTCTCGGCGCACCTCTACGTGCTGTTCGGGCTCGCCGCGAGCGCCGATCGGTTGCACGCGGGCGCTTGGGGGACGGTCGCCGGCCGGGCCGCCGGCGCTTGAGACGGGAGCTCGCGCGTGCGCCTCGTCGAGCTCGTCAAGGCCTTCTACCTGGGGGGCACCGAGGTGCAGGTCGTCGAGCTGGTGCGCGGCCTCAAGGACCGGTGCGACGTCGACGTGGCGGTGCTCGACGCGGTGGGGCCGCTGATGGAGTCGGTCTGGCAGCTCGGCGTGCTCCCGCGCGAGTTTCCCCTGAAGGGCTCGTACCTGTCGTTGAACACGCCGTACCAGATCGCCCGGCTGGCGAGCTGGCTGCGCGAGAGCGGCGTCGAGCTGGTGCACGCGCACGACTTCTACGCCACGCTCCTCGCCGTGCCCGCGGCGTACCTCGCCGGCGTCAAGGTGGTGGTGGGCCGGCTGGATCTGCTCCATTGGCACGGCAGGGCGCGGGCCGCCGCGCTGGCGCACCTGACCCGGCTGGCGGACCACGTCGTGGTGAACGCCGAGGCGGTGCGGAGGCTGGTGCTCTCCGAGGGAGTGGCCCCCGATCGGGTGACGCTGATCCGCAACGGGCTGGACCTCGAGGCGTTCGACGCGCGCGCGCACGGCCCGCTCGATGCGCCGCTGCCCGACGTGGGAGGCGAGCCGGTGGTGGTGCACGTGGCCAACCTGGCGCACCCGGTCAAGCGCCAGGAGGATCTGCTCGAGGCGCTGCGCCGGCTCCGGCGCGACTTCGTGCCTGTGCACGCCTTCTTCGTCGGCGACGGGCCGCGCCGGGCCGAGCTCGAATCGCTCGCGGCGCGGCTCGGAGTGGCCGATGTCGCCCACTTCCTCGGCTTCCGCCGCGACGCGCCGGCCATTCAGGCGCGCGCGGACGTGGGCGTGCTCTGCTCGAGCCGCGAAGGGCTGTCGAACGCGGTGATCGAGGGCATGGCGGCGCGGCTGCCGATGGTGGTGACCGACGTCGGCGGAAACCCCGAGCTGATCGCCGACGGCGAGCGCGGCCTTCTGATCGAGCCCGAGCGGCCGGATCAACTGGCGGCGGCAATCGCGTACCTGATCGCCGATCGCGCGGCCGCGCGCCAGATGGGCGAGAGAGCGCGCACCTTCGTCGAGCGCGAGCTCACGCTCGAGAAGCTGATCGCCGCTCACGAGGCGCTGTATCGAAAAGTGCTCGGACGCGGCGATCGTCTGATGCGCGGCGCGGCCGCGTGATACATTTGGTTCTGCAAGCGTTCGAGCGCGGGAAGGAAACAACGAGCCCGCCGCGTTCGACAATACGGGCCAAAAACCTCATGACGTCTTGCAGAATCGGTCAGCTCTATCGGTGGTGCTCGCGACTCCCGCCAAGGCCGTCGAAGGCTGCATCGGTGACGCTCGAGGTGCTCGACGGCGGTGACGAGCGTGCGTCCGAGCCGACCGCTTCCGCCACCGAGCGAAAGCCGTCGCGCGCCAGCAGCGCCGCGAGGTCGCGCAAGATTCGGCGCACCAGCGAGGGGCCCTCGAAGATCAGGCCGGTGTAGAGCTGCACCGCCGACGCCCCGGCGCGGATCTTCTCGTAGGCGTCCTGCCCACTGAAGACGCCGCCCACGCCCACGATGGGCAGGTTGCCGCCCGACCTCTGGTACGCGCGGCGAATCACGGCGTCGGAGAGCGGCTTGAGCGGCGCTCCCGAGAGCCCTCCGGTTTCGGCCGAAAGCGGGTGCTCGACCGGGCGTTGCACGGTGGTGTTGGTGGCGATGAGGCCGTCGACGCCGCACGCTTTGGCCACGTCGACGATGGCGTCCACCGCCTCCGGGCCCAGATCGGGCGCGATCTTCAAGAACAGCGGCTTGCCTCTCTGGCGCTCGTCGAGGCGGCGCCGCACGGCCAGCAGGAGCTCGCGCAGGGCTTCTGGCTGCTGAAGCTGCCTGAGATTCGCCGTGTTCGGCGAGCTGGCGTTCACCACCAGGTAGTCGGCGGCGTCGGCGAGCTCGTCGACGCACGCGAGGTAGTCGTCGACGGCGCGCTCGAGCGGAGTGTCCTTGTTCTTGCCGATGTTGGCCCCGACCGGTCCCGGGCGGAAGGCGAGCTGGCGCAGCCGGCACGCGGCGTTTCGGGCTCCGTGGTTGTTGAAGCCCATGCGGTTGATGACGGCGAGGTGCTCGACGAGCCGGAACAGCCGCGGCATCGGGTTGCCGGGCTGCGGCCGCGGCGTGACGGTGCCCACCTCGACGAAGCCGAAGCCCAGGGCGAAGAAGCCGGGCACCGCCTCGGCGTCCTTGTCGAGCCCCGCGGCCAGCCCGATCGGGTTCTCGAGCTTCAGCCCGGCCACCGAGCAGCGCAGGTCCACGCCGCGCAGGTCCACGCCGCGCAGGGCGCTCGCCCTCAGATGCCGGCACAGCGCGACCGAGCCCTCGAGCAGCGACAGCGCCCAGATGGCCAGGCGGTGCGCGGCCTCGGCCGGAAGCAGGAAGAGCAGGCGCCGGAGGAGTCGGTACATGTTTCGTCGTCCCGCGCGAACGGGTGGCGATGGTTTTCCAGATCTCTTGCGCAATGGGAACGGCTCGTTCGCTCGTCCGCCGAGGCTCAGGGGATGAACGAGTACTGTTTCGCCCAGGCGAGCGTCTGGTCGATCTGCTCGGGCGTGAGGATGCCGTGCTTCTCGACCAGGTCGATCTCGCGCCGCATGTCGGTGTCGAGCAGGTACGGGCCGTCGGTGTTGAAGGTGATCTTCACCTTCCGGTCCCAGAACGTGCGGACGATGTGCTTGAGCTCGTCGATGCCCTGCACCGCGTGGGTGTAGAGGTTCGAGGTCGGGCACAGCTCGAGCACCACGTCGCGCTCGCGGAGCAGCCGCATCGCCTCCTCGTCGTACGCGGCGCGAATGCCGTGGCCGATGCGGTGGGGCTTGAGCCGCTCGACCACCGCGATGACGCCCTCGGCCCCGGTGCCGCCCGTCTCGCCGGTGTGCACGGTGCACTTGAGGCCGGCCGCCCGGGCGCGGGCGAAGAGGTCTTCGTACTTGCTCACCAGCTCGGGCGAGAGCTCGACCGCGTTCTGCTCGGTGCCGGCGAGGTCGATGCCGTAGACGCCGCGGTTCTTGTACTTGATGGCCTTGTCCAGGAGGATGCTGTTGAGCCGGTGGTCGAACTCGCGGGCCAGGCAGAAGATGAGCCCGGCCTTCACGCCGTACTCGAGCATCGCCTTGTCCATGCCCCGCAGCGCCGCGTGGATGATGTGGTCGAGGTCGAGCTCGGAGCCCTTGTTGCGCTTCATCGGGTTGAAACGCAGCTCGATCTGCGTCACGCGGCTTCCGCGGTACTCCTTGCCGATCACCTCGTAGACGCTGCGCTCGATCGCGGCCGGAGAGCTCTGAATCTTCTCCGTCCAGGTGTGCATGATGCGCAAATAGTCCTCGAGGCTCGACACCTTGTTCGGCCGGGCGGTGATCAGATCGACGAACTCGAAATAGTCCTTCACCGGCAGGCGGAAGCCGGACTCGTGGGCGATCGACCAGAGAATGTGCGGAGCGACGGCGCCGCCCAGGTGGATGTGGAGATCGACGAGCTCGCGAGCCATGCCGCCGCCATTATCCCACGCGAGAGCGGAGGGGAACCGTCGCGTCGGCCGCCGTGGGGGCGTCAGCTGCTGCGCAAACGGAGGATGGCGTCGTACGCCTCCTTGATCTCGCAAAAGCGCCGGCTCGCCAGCTCCACCGCACCGGCGCCCAGGTGGGCCACCTTGTCGGGGTGGTGCAGCGACGCGAGGTGCCGGTACGCGCGCTTCACCTCGTCGTCGGTGGCATCGGCTGACAGGCCCAGCTTCTCGTAATGCCGAGCGGCCTCGCCCAGATGAAGCGCGGCGATCGACCGCAGATCCTCCGCCGACAGCTCGAGGCGCTGGGCGATGTCGCCGATCCGCTCGCGTTCGGCGCGCTTCAAGGGGCCGTCCGCGAGCGAGAGCTCGTAGAGCGCGTTGACCAAAAGCAGCCGCTCGGACGGCTCGAGCCCGTCGCGGCACTCGCGCGCGACCCGCTCGAGGTCCACATGGGCGGCCGAGGCGGCCTTGAGGTGCACCCGCACGAGGTCCAGCTCGTCGGCGTCGAAGCCGAGCTCGTTCTCGAAGAACGAGCGCACCACGCGCACCTCCTCGCGCACGAGCTGTCCGTCGGCCCGGGCGACCTCGACGAACAGCTCGCACAGGTGGCGGGCAAAGCGGGCGCGGGCCTCGCGTTCGATGTCGTGGGCAGTCTGCGGCTCCGGCAGCGAAACGCCTGCGTCGTCGCGCGGCCGCTCGTCGTGGTCGGAACGTCGATCGAATCGGTGGCCGACCAGAAGGCCGACGATGGCGAGCGCCAGCGCGGCGGCCATCGACTGCGCCGCCAGGCCGACGATCAACCCGACGATCGCACCGAGGATCTTCCCGTACACGAAATCTCCCGCGTCGGAAATGGAGTTTCGCATACAGTCCGCCGCGCCATGGCAGCGCAGATCATCGACGGAAAGGCGATCGCCGCGAGGATTCGGGCCCAAATCAAGGACGACGTCTCGCGCCTGAAGGTGCAGCGCGGTTTCGTGCCGGGCCTGGCGGTGGTGCGCGTGGGTGAGGACCCCGCGTCCAAGGTCTACGTGGGCGCCAAGCGCAAGGCCGCCGAGGAGATCGGCTTTCACGCGGTCGAGCACCACCTCGATGCGTCGGTGCAACAGGCCGAGCTGATCGGCCTGGTGCGGAAGCTGAACGCCGATCCGAAGATTCACGGCATCCTGGTGCAGCTCCCGCTGCCCTCGCACATCGACGGCGACGAGGTGCTCTTGGCGATCGACCCGGCGAAGGACGTCGACGGCTTCCACCCGATGAACGCGGGGCGGCTGTTCCAGGGCAAGGGCGGGCTCAGGCCGTGCACTCCGGTGGGCGTGATGCGCCTGCTCGAGGAGATCGGCTTTCAGCCGGCAGGGAAGAAGGCCTGCATCGTCGGCCGCAGCAACATCGTCGGCCGGCCGATGGCCATGCTCCTGCTCGGCGCCGATGCCACCGTCACCATCTGCCACCGGAAGAGCGACCTGCCGCTCGAGGTGGGGCAGGCGGATCTCGTCGTGGCGGCCGCCGGCGTGCCGCGCCTTCTGAGAGGCGGGTGGATCAAGCAGGGAGCCGTCGTCATCGACGTGGGAGTGAACCGGCTCGCCGACGGCAAGCTCGTCGGCGACGTGGCGTTCGACGAGGCAAAAGAGCGCGCCAGCTGGATCACCCCCGTGCCGGGCGGCGTCGGCCCGATGACGGTGGCCATGCTGATGCACAACACGTTCGTCGCGGCGACGAGCGCGCGTTAGGCCCGGCCCATGAGCGCGCTGACGATCATCCGCGTCGCGGGCGACTTGTTCAGCGTGTAGAAGTGAATGCCGGGCACTCCGCGCGAAAGCAGCTCCATGCACTGCACGGTGGCGTGGGCGACGCCGAGCTGCGCGACTGCCTCCGGGTTGTCCTTCACCTTCTCGAGCTGCAGCATCAGCCGCATCGGCACGGTCGCGCCGCACAGCCGCACGAAGCGGTTGAGCTGCTCGTAGTTGGTGATCGGCATGATGCCGGGAACGATCGGCACGTTGATGCCGGCCCGCCGCGCCCGTTCCACGAAGTCGAAGTAGAAGGCATTGTCGAAGAAGAGCTGGGTGATGAGGAAGTCGAGCCCGGCGTCGACCTTCGCCTTGAGGTGCTTCAAGTCGTCGTCGCGCGAGGGCGTCTCGACGTGGCCTTCGGGGTAGCACGCTCCCCCCAGGCAGAACGGGTAGTCGCGCTCGCGGATGAAGGCCACCAGCTCGCTCGCGTAGCGGAAGCCGCCGTCGACCGGCACGAACGCCTTCTGCCCCTGCGGAGGATCGCCGCGCAAAGGCAGCACGTTCTCGATCTTCGCCGCGGCCAGCGTGTCGAGAATGGCGGCGATCTCCTCGCGCGTGTGGCCGACGCACGTCAGGTGCGCCATCGCCTCGATGCCGGTGCGCGATTTGATCTGCGTCACCAACTCGATCGTCCGGTCGCGGGTGCTCCCGCCGGCGCCGTAGGTGACCGACACGAAGCCCGGGTCGAGCGCGCGCAGATCCTCGAGCGTCTGCCAGAGGTTCTTCTCGCCCTCGGCTGTCTTGGGCGGGAAGAGCTCGAACGAGAAGCACGGGTTCGACGGGTTCAGCCGGTAGCGGATCTTCATGTTCAGTACCGCTCGCGCCCGACCGCAGGCGAGGGGTGAGGGGGCCTCACTGTCCCACTTTGGGAGGGTTGAA
>FWPU01012613.1_pt1 | contig 11107 bp, 11 predicted proteins | sample 2228361 | NCBI WGS metagenome assembly FWPU01 (sample SAMEA103939777, study PRJEB20133) | metagenome | reverse complement strand
CCCCCGGGGGCGCGGCCAAGGGCGCCGGCAGCGGCGGCGCGATGCCGGGCGCGGCCGGCTCCGGCGGCGCGACCCAGGACAGCGAGCCGAAGAAGCCGTAGCGCGACGGTGGGCGCCGGGCGCGGAAGGCCGGGAGCGATCCCGGCCTTCTTCGTGCCGGCTCACGACGCCAGACGCCGGTACACCGCCTCGTAGCGATCGACCATCACCTGGACGGAAAAGTGCTCCTCCACCCACCGGCGGCAGCGAGCGCGGTCGATGACGTCGACCCGCTTCACGGCCGCCGCCAGCTCCTCCTCGGTGTCGGCCACGAAGCCGACCTGGCCGTCCGCGATCAGCTCCGGCACCGCCCCGCAGGGCCGGGCCACGACCGGCGTGCCGCAGGCCAGGGCCTCGATGACGGACAGCCCGAAGGGCTCCGGCCAGTCGATGGGAAAGATGAGGGCCAGCGCGTCGCGCAGCAGCCGCCACTTCTCGGCATCGTTCACCTCACCGATGAACTCGACCAGCGGGTGGGCGAGCAGGGGGCGGATCTCCCGCTCCACGTAGTCACGGTCGGAGCGGTCGATCTTGGCCGCGATCTTCAGCGGCAGGCCCAGCCGCCGCGCCACCGCGATGGCCAGGTCCGGGCGCTTCTCGGGCGACAGCCGGCCGAGGAAGACCAGGTAGCCGCCGGCGCCGCCGGCGCCGTCGAACGGCACCCGGTCGACCGGCAGGCCGTGGTGCACCGTGGCGACCCAGCGCAGCGGCAGGCGGGCCAGGGGCGCGCGCTGGGCGTCGCTGATGGACACCAGCGGCAGGCCGGGCAGGCGGGCCAGGACGTGGGCCAGGTATCCGATGTCCAGGCGGCCGTGCATGGTGTGCACCACCGGCGTGGGCACCAGCCGCCCGTACGGGAAGGCCAGCGCGTCGACGTGCGCGTGGATGACGTCGAACCGGTCGGCTCGCGAGAACACCTCGGCCAGCTGCAGCGAGTGCAGCACCACCGGGTCGGGCCGCGCGTCGTCCAGCCGGAGCGCGCGCGGCCACGGCGCCACCAGGCGCGCCCGGGTCCGGGAATCGCCGCTGGCGAACAGCGTGACCTCGTGGCCCCGCCGCACCAGCTCCTCGGTGAGCCAGGAGACCACGCGCTCGGTGCCCCCGTAGAGCCTGGGCGGCACCGCCTCGTACAGCGGGGCCACCTGAGCGATCCGCATGGCGAAGGGTCCGGCGTGCAAGCGGGGTGCCGGCGAGCGCCCCGCGGGGCCGGGCGATGATCCCGGCCGCGGACTTCCACATCCAGCCGGATCCGGACGCGGCGGCGATCCGCAAGGTCGTCCTCAAGCACGGCGAGGCCTTCATGGTGGCGGACCGCCGGGGCGACTTTCCCTCCTTCTTCGAGGGCGAGCTCGGGTTCTACCGCGCGGGCACCCGGCACCTGCGCTGGCTCGAGCTGCGGCTCAACGGCGCCCGGCCGCTGCTCCTGGAGGCGGCGGTGGCGCCGGACAACACGCAGGTCCTGGTGGGGCTCACGAACGCCGAGATCCACTGCCGGCCGGGACAGGACCCGGGCGCGGTGATCCCGGCCCACGCCCTCTACGTGGACCGCCGTCTCGGTCTCTGGGATCCGCACCTCCTGCAGACCGTGACCGTGAGCAGCTTCGGGGACGTGCCCTGCGAGCTGATCCTGGAGCTGATCTTCAGCGCCGAGTTCCGGGACGTGTTCGAGGTGCGCGGCATGCAGCGGGCCGCCCGCGGCCAGCTGCTGCCCGAGGAGCGCGAGGCGGGGCAGGTGCGCCTGCGCTACCGCGGACTGGACGGCATCCTGCGCACCACCACCCTGGCCTTCGCCCCGCCGCCGCTGCTGGTGGCTGCCAACCGCGCGGTCTACCGCCTGGCCCTCGCCCCCGGCGGCAGCGCGCGCATCGAGTGCGCCATCACGGCCGGCAGCGAGGACGCGCCGGAGCCCGCGCGGCGGATCTCGCTCGGCGGCGCGACCAGCCGGCTGCGCGCCGCCGGCGCCGCGCTCACGGCCCGGGCGGCGCGGGTGAGCAGCGACAACGAGGCCTTCAACACCCTGCTCGGCCGGTCGCTGCTGGACCTCGACATGCTGCTCACCGAGACGCCCGAGGGCTGGCTGCCCTACGCCGGCGTGCCGTGGTACGTGGCCCCCTTCGGCCGCGACGCCATCGTCACCGCCCTGCAGCTCCTGCCCTACGAGCCGGAGGTCGCCAGCGGCACGCTGCGCTTCCTGGCGCGCTGGCAGGGGCAGAAGGACGACGCCTTCCTGGACGAGGAGCCCGGCAAGATCCTCCACGAGTACCGGCGCGGCGAGATGGCCAACTGCCGCGAGATCCCCTTCGTGCCGTACTACGGCACCGTGGACGCCACCCCGCTCTTCCTCGTCCTGCTCGGCGAGCACGTGCGGTGGACGGCCGACCTGGCCCTGGCCCGCGAGCTGTGGCCGGCCGCCCAGGCCGCGCTGGGCTGGATCCGCGGCCGCCTCGCCCGCCACGGCTGGCTGGCCTACGCCCGCCGCTCGCCGCTGGGCCTGGACAACCAGGGCTGGAAGGACTCCGACGACGCCGTCATGCACGCCGACGGCCGCCCGGCCGAGCCGCCCATCGCACTGTGCGAGGCGCAGGGATACGCGTTCGCCGCCTACCGGGCGGCGGCCGAGCTGGCCGCCCTGCTGGGCGACGAGGCCGCCGCCGCCCGCCTGGGCGCCGACGCCGACGCGCTGCAGGCCGCCTTCAACCGCGACTTCTGGCTGCCGGACGAGCAGTGCTACGCCCTGGCCCTGGACGGCGGCGGCCGGCCCTGCCGCGTGGTGGCCTCCAACGCCGGCCATGCCCTGTGGACGGGGATCGTCGACGAGCGCCGGGCGGCGGCGGTGGCCGGGCGGCTGCTGGCCGAGGACATGTTCTCGGGCTGGGGCCTGCGGACGCTCTCGGCCCGGGAGCGCCGCTACAACCCGATGAGCTATCACAACGGCTCGGTGTGGCCCCACGACACGGCCATCGCCGCCTGCGGCTTCAGGCGCTACCGGCTCCCCGAGCAGGCGCTGGCGATCGCCACCGCCCTGTTCGAGGCCTCGCGCTGGTTCGAGCACGCCCGCCTCCCGGAACTGTTCTGCGGCTTCCCCCGCCACGCCGAGCGTGGCCCCATCCCCTACCCGGCGGCGTGCGCCCCCCACGCCTGGGCGGCGGGCAGCCCGCTGCAGCTGCTCACCGCGCTCGTCGGCCTCGAGCCCGACGCCGTCCACGGCCGTCTCACGTTCCACAGCCCCGTGCTGCCGCCGTGGCTGCGCTTCGTCGAGATCCACGGCCTGCGCGTGGGCACGTCCCGGCTCGACGTGGCCATCAGCCGCGGGCGGGAGAGCGCCTCCGTGGAGCTGACCGGGCGCCGCGGCGACGTCGAGCTGATCGTCCGCCGATGAGGGGGCGGCGGCCGGCGCTGGCGGTCGTGCTGCTGCTGGCGGCGGCCGCCGGCTGCGCCCGCGTGCACCCGCACCTGTCGGTGCCCAGCCTCCAGCTCGGCGAGCCCTCGTTCTTCCCCACGCTCGAGGCCTACACCGCGACCCCCATCGTGGCCGGCAACCGGGTCGAGATCCTCCTCAACGGCGAGGAGATCTTTCCCGCCATGCTGGAGGCCATCGAGGGCGCCCGCCGCACGATCACCTACGCGCAGTACTACTACGAGGACGGCCCGGTGGCGCGCGACCTGGCGGCGGCGCTGGCCGGGCGGTGCCTGGCCGGCGTCGGCGTCAACGTCCTCCTCGACGCCTTCGGCACCCTCAGCATGCCCGGCGAGTACGTCGAGATGATGCGGCGGGCCGGCTGCCACGTGGAGTTCTTCCGGCCCCTCAGCCCCTGGCGGTGGCTCCGGGCCAACAACCGCCTGCACCGCCGCATCCTGGTGGTGGACGGGCGCGTCGGCTTCACCGGGGGCTCCGGCGTCAGCCGCAAGTGGATGGGCAACGGCCGCATCGCGAGCCACTGGCGCGACACCGACGTCAAGGTCCAGGGGCCGGTGGTGGAGTACCTGCAGGGCGCGTTCGCCGAGAACTGGCTGGAGGCCACGGGCATCGTCCTGGGCGGCCCGGCCTACTTCCCGCGGCCGCTGGCGGCCGAGGGCGCCGCCTACGCCCAGGTCGTGCGCAGCTCGCCGGCCGGCGGCAGCTTCGCCATGTACACGACGTTCCTGCTCGCCATCTCGGCCGCCCAGCGGTCGATCTACATCACCAACCCCTACTTCGTCCCGGACGAGCGCATGGCCCGGGCGCTGGCCGCCGCCGTGGCGCGCGGCGTGCGGGCGGTGGTGCTGGTTCCGGGGGCCATCGATCACAACGTGGTGCGCCAGGCCAGCCGGGCGGGGTACGGCGACCTGCTGCGGGCGGGGATCGAGATCTACGAGTACCGGGCCGGCCTCCTGCACGCCAAGACCATGGTGATCGACGGCGTCTGGGCCACGGTGGGCAGCACCAACCTGGACAACCGCTCCTTCGCGCTCAACGACGAGCTGAACCTGGTCATCTACGACCGGGCCACCGCCCGGACCCTGGAGCGGGTGTTCCTGGACGACCTGGCCCACGCCGACCGGGTCCTCTACGGGCGCTGGGCCCGGCGCGGCCTGATGGACCGCATGCTCGAGCGCCTGGCGGCGCCGCTCCGGGGCCTGCTCTGACCGGGGCGTCCGGCTACACGCGGCGGGCCGGCATCAGGAACCGGTACAGGGCCAGGATGACGATGGCGCCGATGACCGACATGATGAAGCCGGCCGCCTCGCCCTCGTCGTAGAGCCCGAGGGCCCGGCCCAGCCAGCCCCCCAGCAGGGCGCCGACGATCCCCAGGACGATCGTGATGATGATCCCGCCCGGGTCGCGCCCGGGCATGATCAGCTTGGCCACGATGCCGACGACGAGACCGAACAGGATCCAGACGAGGATGTCCATCACGGGCTCCTTCCGGGCGGTCGATCCCGCCCTCCGGAACGCCCGGTGCACACGGAGTGCCAGGTGGGACGCGCTGTAAGCCTTACACTACTTGCGGTCTCGCCGTTCCCAGGCGCTCACCAGCTGCGTGGCGCCCAGGGCGGTGAGGCCGACGAGGGGCACGGTCAGGACACCGGGGAGCAGCGCCTCCTCGGCCGGCAGCGTCAGCGCGGCCCTGAAGGTCTCGACACCGACGATGTTGCAGATCACGAAGAACGCACCCCACAGCGCCAGCCGCATCCAACGTCCTCCGCCGGTCGTAGTGCTCGCCAGGCGCGCATCCTACGCCACCGCCGGCGCCGGTGAGAAGCGCAAAGTGGGGGGCCGGCGGTTGGCACGTCGTTCGCTACGACGAGCCGGCATGAGTCTGTGTGCCTCATGCGGGCTCCAGCTGACCGGGGACACCGCGCTGTGCCCGCACCATCACTGCGTGTACGGCGACGACTGGGCGGTGGCCAACCGGATCATGTGCGACTTCTTCCACCGCGGCAAGGTGCCGCCCCGCCTGACGCAGCACGAGCGGGAGGACGAGTTCTGGGCGCACACCGGCGAGGCCGCCTGAGCGACGGCTAGCCGGCCAGGGCCGCCGGCGGCGGGGCCGCCCGCGGCGCGTAGAAGGACGACTCGCGGGCGCCGGCCACGCAGTCCCGCGTGAACTCGATGAGGTGGTGGCTCACCACCGCCGTGTGGATCAGCTCCTCGACCTTCCCCGCCCGCAGCAGCGGCCAGGCCAGCCGCCAGAACGTCCGCCGGTAGTGGCCCCGGATGCCGATCCGCCAGACGATCCGGCCCAGGAGGCCGGCGCCCATCAGCGCGTTGCGCCAGGAGGCGCGACGGGGGTTGCGCGGGTAGGCCAGCCGCCGCGGGAAGGTGTGCTCGATGTTGTGGGCGAACCGCCCGTACACCGCGTCCGGATCGTAGGCGGCCGTGATGCAGCGCAGCCACATGTCGATGACGGTGGCGTGGGGCAGGCGGAAGACGATGTTGGACTCGCGCCCGCCGCCGGGCGCCAGCCGCCCCTCCCGCTCCAGCCGCCGCCACAGCGGCGTCCGGGGCAGCGCGTACAGCACGTTGATGGTGAGGACGGGGATCTGCGAGGCTCGCACGAACTCCACGATCCGCTCGGCGGTGTCCGGCGTGTCCGTGTCCAGCCCCAGGATGATCCCGGAAACGATCTCCAGCCCGTAACTGTTGATCTTCCGCACCGATTCCAGGATGGGCAGGCGCAGGTTCTGGTCCTTGGCCATGAACCGGAGCGCCTCCGGGTCCGGCGTCTCGATCCCGCAGAAGACCGTGACGAAGCCCGCCTCGCGCATGAGGGCCAGCACCCGGTCGTTGCGGGCGATGTTCAGGGTGGCCTCGCAGGCGAAGCGCAGCGGGTATCGATGGCGCTGCTGCCAGGCCACCAGGTGCGGCAGCAGCTCCAGGGCCGCCTTCTGGTTGGCGATGAAGTTGTCGTCCACGAAGTAGACGGCGGTGGCGCCGGCGGCGGCGATCGCGTCCAGCTCGGCCAGGACCTGGGCCGGGGTCTTCAGCCGCGGGTTGCGCCCGTAGAGGGCCGGGATGTCGCAGAACTCGCACGTGTAGGGGCAGCCGCTCGAGAACTGGATGCTGGCGATGAAGTACTGCCGCAGCGGGACCAGGTGGTAGGCCGGCAGCGGGAAGTCGCTCAGCGGCAGCCGCGCGGTGGTCTCGAACCGGAGCGGGCGCGGCGGCCGGCCGGGGTGGCGGTCCAGGTGCTCGATGACGCGGTCGGTGGCGTCCCCCAGCTCGCCGATGTGGAGCAGGTCGGCCTCCGGATAGTCCTCGGGACAGGCCGAGACCGACGGGCCGCCCAGGACCACCGGCCGGTCGTGGGCGTGGGCGCGGCGGATGACGTCCTCGATGAAGGGCCGCTGCACGTGCATGCCGGAGACGAGGACCGCGTCGGCCCACCGGAGGTCCTCGGCGCGCGCCGGCGCCGCGTTCTCGTCCACGAAGCGCACCTCCCAGGACGCGGGCAGGTACCCGGCCACCACCAGCAGCCCCTGGGGCGGCATGAAGGCCCGCACCCGGCCGCCGAAGAGCGGGTACGAGTACTGAAAGGTCCCGAAGGACGGCGCGTAGCGCGGCGACACGCAGAGGATGCGCCGGGAGCGCGCGGGGACGTACCGGGTGCGCATGACGGTCACGGCGAAGCATACCCGATCCGCCGGGCGTGGCCAGGCCCGGCCGTGGGCAAACGTTTTCCCATCGGCTAGAATGCGGCGCCGGGAGGACTGCCGATGGACCTGCACAGCGTCAAGGCCGTGGTGACCGGAGGCGCCTCGGGGCTGGGGCGCGCGACCGTGGAGCGCATCGTGGCCGCCGGCGGCGCGGCCGCCATCCTCGATCTGCCCTCGTCGGCCGGCGCCGGCGTGGCCAAGGGGCTGGGCGCGCGCGCGGCCTTCACCCCCGCCGACGTCACCAGCGGCCCGGAGGTGCAGGCGGCGCTCGACGCCGCCCGCGCCGCCATGGACGGGCTCAACGTCCTCGTCAACTGCGCCGGGATCGGCACCGCGATGAAGACCCTGGGCAAGAACGGCCCGGCCCGCCTGGAGGACTTCACCCGCGTCGTCACCGTCAACCTGATCGGGACCTTCAACTGCATCCGCCTGGCTGCCGCCCTCATGGCCCAGAACCCGCCCACCGCCGACGGCGAGCGCGGCGTCATCGTGAACACGGCCTCGGTGGCGGCCTTCGACGGCCAGATCGGCCAGGCCGCTTACTCGGCCTCCAAGGGCGGCATCGTGGGCATGACGCTGCCCATCGCCCGCGACCTGGCCGAGCTGGGCATCCGGGTCGTCACCATCGCGCCGGGGATCTTCGACACGCCGCTGCTGGGCACCCTGCCCGAGCCGGTCCGCGCCTCGCTGGCCCGGCAGGTCCCCTTCCCCTCGCGCCTGGGCCGTCCCGAGGAGTTCGCGGCCCTGGCCCTGCACATCGTGCAGAACGCGATGCTGAACGCCGAGACGATCCGGCTGGACGGCGCCATCCGCATGGCTCCCCGCTGATGCCCGGAGGGGGCCTCGACGGCCCCCTCGGAGCCCTGCCCCGGGAGGCGGCGCCGGCGCTCGACACCCCGCCTCGAGCGCGGCGGGACACCGGCAGGCGGTTCGACTCGATGAAGCGGTCGCGGACGGTGCACGAGCGCCGGTCGGCCCTGTCCGGCCGGGTGCGCGTCATCGAGGACCGGCGCGAGCGCCGGCTGATCGTCAGCGGCGACACGCTGTCCGCCTATCCCCTGAACGGCGACTGGTCGCGGCTGGCGCGCGAGTACTGGTGGCAGGCCGTGGCGGCTCCGGCGCCCCTGCCCCCGCGGCCCCGCGCGCTCTTCGTCGGCCTGGGAGGCGGGAGCGCGCTGCACGTGCTGCGGGCGCGGGCCCGCCCCCGGGCGGTGGCCGTCATCGAGCGCGATCCGGTGATCCTCCAGGTGGCCCGCGACTGGTTCGGGCTGGCGGCCGTTCCGGGCGTCGAGTACCTGGTCGGCGACGCCGTGACCGTGGCCCGCTGGCTGGCCGCCGCGCGGCGCCGCTTCGACTTCGTGTTCGAGGACGCCGTCTACGCCGCGCCGCTGGAGGCGGCGCGGCCGGTGATCGAGGCCCTGATCCCCCTGGTGGCGCCCGGCGGCGTGCTGGTCGTCAATCGCCATCGCCGGGGCGATGCCCGCCGCCTGGCCGCGGCTCTCCGGCCCCGGTTCGCCGAGGTCCGCCTGCGTCTCGTCCGGCGGCAGGCCGAGAACGCCCTGCTCGTGTGCCGGGCGGCGAAAAGCGGGTGATCCAGTGACCTGAGGGGGCGTCGAGGCCCCCCTCGACCGTTATGCCGAGGGCAGGCGCTTGTAGCGCAGGCGGTGCGGGCGGTCGGCCTCGGCGCCCAGCCGCTTGCGCCGGTCGGCCTCGTAGTCGCTGTAGCCGCCCTCCACCCACGCCACGCGCCCCTCGTCCTCGAAGGCCAGCAGGTGGGTGGCGATGCGGTCCAGGAACCAGCGGTCGTGGCTGATGACGAGCACGCAGCCGGCGAAGGCCAGCAGCGCCTCCTCCAGCGCCCGCAGCGTGTCCACGTCGAGGTCGTTGGTGGGCTCGTCCAGCAGCAGCACGTTGCCGCCGCTGCGCAGCATGGCGGCCAGGTGCACGCGGTTGCGCTCGCCGCCCGAGAGGTCTCCCACCCGCTTCTGCTGGTCCGGGCCCTTGAAGCCGAACGAGGCCACGTAGGCCCGGGAGGCGAGCTTGCGGCCCCCGAGGTCCAGCACCTCCTCGCCGCCCGAGACGGCCTCCCACACCGTCTGCCCGGGATGCAGGCGGTCGCGCGCCTGGTCGACGTAGGCCAGCCGCACGGTCTCCCCCACCCGCAGCACGCCGCGGTCCGGCTGCTCCTGGCCCACGATCATGCGGAACAGCGTGGTCTTGCCGGCGCCGTTGGGGCCGATGATGCCGACGATGGCGCCCCGCGGGATGGTCACCGTGAGGTCGTCGATGAGCACGCGGTCGCCGTAGGCCTTGCCGACGTGCTCGGCCTCGATGACCAGGTCGCCGAGCCGGGGCCCGGGCGGGATGGCGATCTCCAGCGTCTCGGCGCGCTCGGCGAACGGCTCGCTGGCCATGGCGTCGTACGCCTTCAGGCGGGCCCGGGACTTGGCCTGCCGCGCCCGCGGCGCCATCCGCACCCATTCCAGCTCGCGCTCCAGCGTGCGCCGGCGGGCGAGGTCGGCCTTCTCCTCCCGCTCCAGCCGCTGTCGCTTCTGCTCGAGCCAGGACGAGTAGTTGCCTTCCCATGTGATCCCGTGCCCGCGGTCCAGCTCCAGGATCCAGCCGGCCACGTTGTCCAGGAAGTAGCGGTCGTGGGTGATGGCCACCACCGTGCCCGGGTACTCCTTGAGGTACCGCTCCAGCCACGCCACCGACTCGGCGTCCAGGTGGTTGGTCGGCTCGTCCAGCAGGAGCATGTCGGGCCGGGAGAGCAGGAGCCGGCAGAGGGCGACGCGGCGGCGCTCGCCGCCGGAGATCCGCCCGACGTCCATGTCGCCCGGCGGCAGCCGCAGCGCGTCCATGGCCAGCTCCAGGGTGTGGTCGAGGTCCCAGGCTCCGGCGGCGTCGATGGCATCTTGAAGCCGGGCCTGCTCCTGCAGCAGGCGCTCCATCTCGTCGGCGTCCAGCGGCTCGGCCAGCCGCGCGCTCACCTCCTCGAAGCGGCGGAGCAGCGCCCGCGTCTCGGCCACGCCCTCCTCGACGTTGCCGCGCACGTCGCGGCCGGGGTCCAGCACCGGCTCCTGGGGCAGGTAGCCGATCCGCAGGCCGCGGGCCGGGAACGCCTCGCCCTGGAAGTCGCGGTCGACGCCGGCCATGATGCGCAGCAGCGTCGACTTGCCCGCGCCGTTGGCGCCGACCACGCCGATCTTGGCGCCGTGGAAGAAGGACAGCCAGATGCCGCGCAGGATCTCCCGCCGGGGCGGCACGACCTTGCGCAGGTCCTTCATGACGAAGGCGTACTCGCCGGCCATGGCTCAGCGCCCGTCCAGCAGCCGGCGGTGCTCGGGCATCATGCAGCGGTTCTGGACCACCTGGATGCCGGCCCGCGCCAGCATCTCGGCCGCCGCGTCGTTCCGGATGCCGAGCTGGAACCACACGGCGCGCGGCGTCCAGGGCAGCGCCAGGATCTCGCGCGCGTGCCCGGGCAGGTACGCCGGGCGCCGGAAGATCTCGATGACGTCCACCGGCCCCGGCAGGTCGGCCACCGTCGGGACCACCTCGACGTCGAACAGGCGCCGGCCGGCGATGGTGGGATTGACGGGCAGGATCCGGTAGCCGTGCGCGCGCAGGTACGCGGGCACGTAGTACGCCGGCTGCTCGGGACCCGGCTTGGCCCCGACCACGGCGACCGTCTCCGCCGCGGCCAGGATGGCCCGCAGCCCGGCGTCGTCGTCGATCAGGTTGGCCTGCCAGCCATTCATCGCGGTGACCTTCTCACGATGCCCCCATGGCCGCAAGCATCGCGGGCCCGAACGCCTCCACGCGCCAGCGCCGGATGCCCTCCACGCGGGCCAGGCCGGCCAGGTCGCGCGGGGCCGCCTCGGCCAGGGGGCGGATGAGCCGGTTCGGCAGCAGGACGCCCGGCTCCAGG
>FWPU01012612.1_pt1 | contig 11108 bp, 12 predicted proteins | sample 2228361 | NCBI WGS metagenome assembly FWPU01 (sample SAMEA103939777, study PRJEB20133) | metagenome | reverse complement strand
TTTCTTCGCATTCATCTCCCCCGTAATTATCGGCATGATCGAAAAAGTTTGCCCCAAGATCCAATGCGGTTTGGATGAACTGCTCGGCCTGTTTCGGCTGCAATTGATTAATCCGCATACAGCCCACCGCCACCACCGGCACGTCCAGATTGCTCGAACCCAATTTGATTGTTCTCATTGTTTTTTTACCTCTTTCGTTGGTTTGGAAGATTTTCATCAAAAATCAAGAGCACCGCCCGAAGAAGGATTTAACCCTTTACATAGGATAATTTCTCACAAATCAACCCGTCGCGCACGCGGTAAACATCCACCCCGCGCACATGACCGCTGATTCCCTGTTCGTCCATCCAGTAATATTTCCAGCGCATCACACAGCGTTCGCCCATTCCAAAGATCTCTTCCACTTCAATTCGCGCGCGCGGGGACTGGACAAAGAATTGCTCCCAAAAACGGCTCACGGCTTCTTTACCCTTGTAAGGCGTGCCATCCGGCGGCGGGTAAGTGTTCTCGAACAGGCAATCCTCGCTCATTAACCCCATCATTGCCGGCACGTCATGTTGGTTGAAAGCTTCGTTAAACGCCAGCACCACCCGCATGGCCGATTCAATTTTCGCCAGTTTCATGAATCGCCTCGAATATAATCTGCTTCTGGAATTATTCTATCACCTTCTGCAAGGTGATCACGGCATTCGGCCGCCATTGCTCCGCAATCGAAAGCAAAGAAGGGCGCACCACCACAATCGCCAGCCGGTAAGCCCTGGAGTGGATCGCTTCCAGCGCCGTCAACCATCCCCTTCCGTGTAACAACTCCAACGGGCCCACTTCATCCACAATCAGCAGATCACAGGGTACGGCATTCCGAAAAACTGTGTTACCCCATTCGATGGACGCCGATTCAAAACGCCATTCGGGTGTACGAGGATCAGCCTCTTCTTCAGCTTGCCGGCGGGCAGCCAGCTGCCGGCGCTCACCGGTGCGCACATCCTGTGCCTCGATGGCTACTTTTTGCCCATTCTCAAAAACAGCAGGACTGATCAGCCCGGCAGTGTCCCAGCCTGCTTTTTGTGCCAACTCCAAAAACATCTGACACCAGCGGGTTTTGCCTGCTCCAATCTCCCCGGTGATGAGCCATAACTCCCCAGCCATTTTCCGCCTCACACCCAGGTGAGATAACGGTGACCGTCAAAGCGGTGCACCTGCAACGGTATGCCGTAGACCTCGCTTAATCGCTCAGCCTGCCAGATCTCCTCCAGCGCTCCGCTCGAAAGCACCTGCCCGGCGCGCACCAACACCACCTGATCGGCCAGTGCGGCAACAACTTCCGGCTCGTGCGAGGTGAATAAAATCGTAGTACCACCGGCAACCAGATTTTGCAAACACTCAACAAGGCGTTTTTTGTTGGCCAAATCGAGATGAGAGGTCGGTTCGTCCAGCAAAAGCAGGTCAGCCTGCTGCGCCAACGCCCGCGCCACCAACAGCAGTTGAAACTCACCCCCACTGAGGGATTGAACGGTACGCTCAACCAGTGGCAACAGCCCGACCGTATCCAATGCGTTCAGGGCAATTTCCACGTCACCTGCCATCGGCATCTGTAAGGGGGAAAGGTGCGGCGCTCTCCCCAGCAGAGCATATTCCAGCAACGAGTAAGCAAACGGGTTCGTCTCCCGTTGAGGAACCAGCGCCACCTTGCGCCCCAGTTCCTGACGCGAGTAAGCACCCAACGGTTTTCCATCCAGCCAGATGCGCCCGGATAGCGGTTGAAAACGACCGTAAGCCAGCCGCAGCAGGGTAGTTTTGCCAGCCCCGTTCGGGCCCAAAATAGCCGTCACCTGACCGCGCGGCACATCCAGCGAAAGGCCCTGTAAGGCTCTTTCGGCAGCATCCGGGTAACGGTAAACGACATTTTCAAAGCGTAGGATGGCATCGTTCATGCTTAAACCTTCAAAGTGCGGCGGGTCATCAAGAACAGAAAGCCCAACGCACCAAGCAAAGAAGTCAAAACACCCACGGGGATCTCCCCCGCGTTAACCGTGCGCGCCAGATTGTCGCAAACGATCATGAAAATGCCGCCCAGCAGAAAGGAGGTCGGCAACCCGTCTCGTGCATCCGCACCGCTCAGCCGGCGGGCTAATTGCGGCACCAGCAGCCCCACCCAGCCAATCAATCCGCTGATCGAGATAGAAGCAGCCGTCACTGCAACCGCCGTCAGCAGCACCAGCAATCGTTCACGATTGGCAGCCACTCCCAGCGAAAACACTACCTCATCATCCAGCGCCAGCAGGTTCAACCGCCAGCGCATCAACCACAGTACCAGCAGCCCAACGCTGATCAGCGGCAACACTGAAAACACCTCGCGCCAGGTAACACTCCACAAACCGCCCAGCATCCAGAAGGTAATATCCGGCAGTTGGCGCAAAGGGTCGGCCAGATACTTGATCAACCCCACCCCCGATGCAAAGAGGGCCGAAACCGCAATCCCTGCCAGAAGCAGGCGCAACACCCAACCGCCGTAACGCACCCGCCGCGCCAGCAGATAGGAAAGGAACAAACCCACCAACCCAAAAATCACCGCACTGATTTGCACCTGCCAGCCAACCCCGCCCAGTGCCAGAATCGTCAAGGCTGCCCCAAAAGCTGCTGCCTGCGAAACGCCCAAAAAACCCGGTTCCACCAGCGGGTTGGCAAACACCATCTGCATCACCATACCGGCACCTGCCAGACTCATGCCAATCAGCACCGCGGCAATCAGCCGCGGCAGGCGCAGGTTGAGAATGAGCCGCTGGGCTAACGCATCATCCGCCAGCTGCTCCGGAGTGATCAACCCTACCTGCGGGTAGCGTCCGAGAAAGAGGGAAAGGACAAACACAATGAACAAAACGATTAACATGCTCAGCAAGCGGCGACGGCTTTGAGACCGTCTGACCGATTTCAAAGCCGCTGCTGAGGCGGTAAGTTGTCTGCCGGCCGGACGAGCCACACTCACGGTTGAATCCCTTTCAAAATGGGTAAAATTTTCTGCTGAAAGTCAACCGCATCCAATCCATATAATTCAGTAAAAAATCGCTGGCTTTCTGCGACCAAGTCCAATCCCGGAAAGGCTTGCGGGTGCAATTGAGCCGCCAGAAAACGCAGCCCCAAAATCCAGCGCGTATCCGGCTGATCCCAAGAGTAAAAATCTTTGGGAAACGCGTACAAATAGCCTTCCTGCACGGCGCGCAACGCCTGCCACTGGCGGTCCTGTTTCAGATTCTCAACCACCTCTTCCGGGTTGGCTGAATAGGCAATGATAAAAATGCGGTCGGCATCCCACCGGGCAATCTGCTCAAAGTTGACTTTTGTCCAGCCACTCCCCAATTCAATATCCGTCCAAACCGGCACGCCGCCAGCCAGTTCGGTCATAATGGTTTGCAGCCAGTTCTTTGGAGCCACGTTGAAAGCCACCTGCCCGTCGCGGTCAGAGTAATACAAAAGCAGCGTGCGGGGTTTTTGTTCATCAGTCAGACCAGCCAGCGCCTGACTGACCTGATTCAGGTGCTGCTGATAAAATCCCCACACCTGCTCGGCCCTTTGGGGGTTGCCGAAGAGAATACCCAGCGTCTGTAAATCGCGCTGATACTCTTCGGGAGTTTCCATGGAAAGATAAACCACCGGTATGCCCAAGGCTTCCAGAGGGTCACCCAATGTTTCCTGCATATAGGGTTTGAGAATGACCACATCCGGCCGGGCTGTAACCACCTGCTCGGCGCCAACGTTGGTCTCAAAGGCAATTTTTTCCGGCAGGCGTTCATCTACCAGCGCCAGAAAATCCCCATCCGGTGATTGGGACGTGCGTGAAACAGCCACCACCCGATCGAAAGACTCAGGGAACACATACACCGCATCAGCCAGCAAGGCAACCCCGCGCCCCGCCACGACAATCCGCTGGGGCAGGCTTGGCAAAGTTACCGTTCGACCAAGCGCGTCCGTCAGGGTTATGGAAGAATCAACCATCGTTGGAGCGGGAATAACCGTATCGCCAGCAACGGGAAGGGTTGGAGTAACCTCAAGCCGCGGTGATGTGGGGGTTGTCTGCATGACAGGGATTTCGGCAGCAGGCTGCGGCTGGCAGGCAGCCAGAACCAAAAGCACCATCATACCCCACCACAACCGGCTAATCCTCCTCATGACCATGAAAAACCTCCATCAATGAGAAAAGTATCATCAAACCATTGCAACAAAGCCTGTACCTGATGAACGCGAATTTCACAGGCCATTTTGTTGAAGGGTTGATCATCAGGAATGCGATTGAGTTGATTTTGTAAACGCTGCAAACCCTCGATCAAAACCCGCCGCTGTTCGGCAAGGATGGGCTGGATCGCATCGGGCTGGATTCGGGTAAGCACATACAAACGGGCGGGTAAATCCAACCGCATCACCTGAACGCTGCATGGACTGGGGGAGAACAGCCAGTCGCGAGCCTGCTGGTAACCGGCTTCAGTCAGTTTAAATACCCGTCGTGGCAGACCACGTCTGGATGAGGTTTGGGTGCCAGTTACCCACCCGCGCGCCTCTAACCGTTTAAGCGTGGCATATAACTGGCTCTGGCTCAAGCGCCAGATTTGATTCAAATCCTGCTGGAGGGTGCGGTTGAGCTGATATCCATCCCGTTCCCCTTCCAATAGAAGGGCTAACGGCAAATTTTCCGGTGTGGCTATCCGGATTTGAGCTGAAGATCTGGCAGCCGGGTTCATATACTCACTCGATGAGTATTATAAGGCGGGACACCTCCCTTAACAAGAGGATATCCTCATCTTTCAAGTATGATGTTCGACACCATGGAATATACCGATTTGTACATTACTCCTCTATCTTCGGATGTTATACTGAAAGGAACCAACGGAAATTCTTAATTCCGATTCAGCTGTTGTCCGAATTGTGCGGGTGGGTTATGAATAAATCAAACAAAGGTACGCGGGCTTTGATCGGCACAGTTACGGTGATACTTTTCCTGATCGCCGGTTTTTATTGGGCAGGTCTCCAAATTCCAAATTGGGGAAGTACGGCTCAAGAAATCAACCTTGCCCTGCCGGGTGATGAATGGGTACCCGCCCCCGACATCATCTGGAATCACGCCATTACCATCAATGCCCGCCCAGAGCAGATTTATCCATGGCTGATTCAGATGGGCGATTCTCGTGCGGCGTTCTACTCGATTACCTTCATCGAAAATTTGTTTTGCATGACGACCGGGGAATGCCATTACGTCAACGCCAACCGCATCCACGATGAATGGCAAAACCCGCCGCGCGGTGAACAAGGTATCATCATGAATTTTCTGGTCATTCACGATTACCAGCCGGGCCAATTTGTGCTGGCGGTGAATACCCCCGAACTGCCGCTCCAATGGACATGGTTGTGGTATGTTTACGTGGTAGATGAAAATACATCCCGTTTGATCGTCCGTCACCGCATTGATGTGCCGGCGGATGTTCCACTGGGAATGTTTAACCTGATCATGAACTGCGGTTATGTGATGGAAAAAGCCATGATGCTGGGCATTCGCGAACGGGCTGAGGGACGCGTTCCCACCCCGCTTGCAGAACCGTTGGGGGCATTGATTTGGCTGCTGATCTTTGCTGGTGGAGTCGTTGCAGCGGTGAATTATATCCGTTTTCCGCATGGCTACCATGCCCTTGGTGTCGGGGTAGAAATCATCATCGTCCTTTTTATCCTCACTTTCATCCAGCCGCCCTTTTGGTTACGCTGGGTGTTGTTATTGCTGGTAGCTGCTGGCGTAATCATAACCTTTTGGCAAAGAGAAAAATCAGCCGGTAAAACTTCCATTAACAAGCCGCCGCTTGAAGAAGATCAACTGATCGCTTGAATCTACACCCATTTGTGATAAGATACATCCAAATTATTCCACCTATCCAAATGAGGAGGAATTAACATGGATGAATTTAAGCTGCCTACGAAGAAGCCCTGCAAGGTTATCGCGAAGGCGGTATTCCGATTGGTTCGGTGCTGGTGCTGGACGGAAAAATCATCGGGCGGGGACACAACCGGCGGGTACAGCGCGGGAGTCCGGTCTTACACGCCGAAATGGACGCACTGGAAAATGCCGGGCGGCTGGCTCCGGAAGAGTATCGTCGTGCTACAATTTACACCACCCTTTCGCCCTGTGATATGTGCAGCGGCGCGATTTTACTGTATAAAATCCCGCGTGTGGTAATTGGCGAAAACCAGACTTTTCTGGGGGCTGAAGAATTGCTCAAATCCCGTGGGGTTGAACTGCTCGTGTTAAACGACCCGCAACTGATTCAAATGATGAAGGACTTTATCGCAGAAAAACCCGATTTGTGGTACGAGGATATTGGCCACTGTATCGAATGCTGATGCGGTTTTCCTGCAACTTTTTCACCTCTTTTGCGTAAATGATATGGCATGTAATCCGTAATTCAATTACACTATCGCAAAAGAGGTAAAACCAATGACACAATCCACCCCCACTCCCGTGATTGTCCAACCTCAGGAACAAGGTCCGGGTTGTTTGATTCGCATCCTTTATTTTTTGCTGGTCGGCCTGTGGCTGGGCGGCATCGTCACGGTCGTTGCCTGGGTATTGAACGTGACCATCATCGGCTTGCCGTTGGGACTCTGGCTGCTCAACCGCCTGCCGCAAATCATGACCCTCAAACCGGTTAAACGGCAGGCGCGGGTGATGGTTGTGGATGGCAAGGTGGTTTATCGTGAGTCGAGCCTGCCGCAGCCGCCTTTCCTGCTGCGCGCCCTGTATTTTGTGCTGGTCGGGTGGTGGTTCAGCGCGCTGTGGCTGGCACTGGCCTGGCTGCTGACCGGTATCAGTCTTGGGCTGGGATTGCCGCTGGCGTTCTGGATGTTCGACCAGACTCCCGCCATTACCACCCTCGCACGCTATTGATCCAACCTTTGGTTTCAAGATGCAACCGCCTCTCCCGTCCGGGAGAGGCGGTTGCGGATTGGCTGGTTCCCTGAGATTAAATCCCGCCGCGTAATTCCATTGCCTTGACAACGCGGTTAATCGCTACCATGTAAGCCGCATCGCGCATATACACCTTTTCTTTTTCTGCCAGTTCCAACACCGCCTCAAAGGCAGCCGTCATCTTCTGATCAAGTTTGGAGAGGACTTCTTCTTTCGGCCAGTAGAAGTTCATATCATTCTGGACGCTTTCAAAGTACGAAACCGTCACGCCCCCGGCATTGCACAGAAAGTCCGGAATGAGGAAAATGCCGCGCTGACGAATAACTTCGTCGGCTTCCGGCGTGGTCGGACCGTTGGCGCCTTCAGCAATGATTTTCACACGAGGCGAGATCTTATGCACCGACTCGGCATTGATTTGACCCTCCAGCGCCGCCGGAATCAGCACATCCACCTCTTTGCTCAGCCAGGCATCGGCCGGCTCAATTGCATAACCGGCTTCTCTGGCTTTGTTCTTGTCAATCGTGCCATACTGATCGGTAATGCTCATCAGAAAGCGCGGGTCAATTCCATCTGCCTTGCTGACCGTGTAGGGGGTGCGGTCTTCGCGATCCCAGTAGGAGACACACACCACCTTGCCGCCCAACAACTCGGTGAAGCCAATCGCAGCGTACTGCGCCACGTTACCAAAGCCCTGAATGGCTGCCAGACACTGAGCAGGCTCCATTTTGAGATGCTTCATGGCTTCGCGCACGGTGTAAATTACGCCAAAACCAGTCGCCTCAGTCCGTCCAAGCGAACCACCGCCGCCAACCGGTTTTCCGGTGATCACCCCGGGGGTGTACTCACCGACCAATTTGGAGTATTCGTCCATCATCCAGCCCATCATTTGCGGGGTGGTACCCACATCCGGTGCCGGCACGTCCTGGCGCGGGCCAATGTTCTTCCACATCTGCTGCACCCACCCGCGAACAAGCCGTTCTTTTTCACTGGTGGAGAGGGTGGCCGGGTCAACGATGACACCGCCCTTACCGCCGCCCAGCGGAATATCTACCACAGCGCACTTCCAGGTCATCCAGGTAGCCAGCGCACGCACGGTATCAATGGTTTCGGCGGGGTGAAAACGGATGCCGCCCTTGCTGGGTCCCCGTGCATCGTTGTGTTGAACGCGGAAACCCTGAAAGACCTTGATGGTGCCGTCATCCATGCGTACCGGAATGCGGAAGTGGAATTCGCGCAGCGGCCAGCGCAGAATTTCGCGCACCTGCGGGTCCAGTTTGAGCAGTTCTGCCACGTGATCGAACTGGCGTTGAGCCATTTCAAACGCATTGGTGGTTTCTGCCATTGGTTTTTACTCCTGTGGTTAAAAGTTTTGGATAGATTAAACCGACGATTAAAAAATAAACGGGCACAACGGCGCTGTGCCCGTTCAGGACTGGGTTTGGAATTGCTGCTGGCAGCTCATCAGATCAATTAATCTCACAAAAAGGCGTTGATATTCCTGATATAGGGTAGCAAACCTGAGGCGGTTCGTCAATATGATAAAAATCGCCTCTCTTCGATGATACCCGGCATTGTCCGGCGCAATTCGTCACATTCCAGATGCAGTTCAATCTTCTTTCGACCCGCCAAGTTGACGTTCCAGTTCAGCACGTGCCAGAGCAGGGCTGGCACGTCCGGCCGTCCGGCGCATCACCTGACCGAGCAACCAGTTGAATACGGTGGTTTTCCCTTGATGGTAGGAAGCCACCTCACGCGGAAATTCGGCCAGCACTCCTGCCACAACCTCGGCAATTTGACCAACATCGTTCAATTGGATTAAACCGCGTTCCCGGATGATTTCTTCTGCCTGCCTGCCACCGAGCAGCATTTCACCAAGGACAACCTTGGCCGTGTTGAGGTTGATCGTCCCTTTGGCCGTTAGCCGCAGCAACTCCACCAGCGCGGCAGGCGGCACACGCAAATCTTCGAACTTTTCTCCGCTCTGGTTGAGCCATCCAAAAATCTCCCCGCTGATCCACAATGCAATGGTTCGGGCGGATACCGCATCACCTGCTTCTTTCACGCAACCCTCGAAGTAACGGGCAACCGCCTCCTCCTCACTCAGTAAAGCCGCTTCGCTCACGCTCAACCCGTATTGCTGGATGAAGCGGGTTTTCATCTTCTGCGGCAATTCCGGTAAACCGGCGCGCACATGCTCAATCCATTCCGGCTCAACGACCAGCGGCGGCAGGTCCGGTTCGGGGAAATACCGATAATCATGCGCCTCTTCTTTGCTGCGCTGGCTGATCGTGACCTGAGCAGTTTCATCCCACCCCAAAGTCTCTTGCTGAATTGGCTCCCCTCTTTGCAACAAAGCCGTCTGGCGTTCGATTTCATAGGCAATCGCCCGCTCCATGGCGCGAAAACTGTTCAGGTTCTTAATTTCAACCCGGGTGCCGAGGATTGGACTACCCGGCGTGCGCAGCGAAACATTTGCCTCGAAACGAATCACCCCTTTTTCCATGTCACCGCTGTTTGCACCCACCCGCCTTAAGATGGCACGCAGGGCAGTGGCGTAGGCGCGCACATCTTCGAGGGAATGCATGTCCGGTTCGCTGACGATTTCCAGCAAGGGCACGCCGGCACGGTTCAGGTCAACCAGCGAACATGCGTTGCCCTCCTCGTCCTGCATGTGAATTAATTTTCCAGTATCCTCTTCCAGGTGAACCCGCCGAATGCGCACCACCTTTTCCCCCTGCGCGGTTTCGATGCGCAACAACCCCCGTTGCGCCAGGGGATACTCATACTGGGATATCTGGTAGCCCTTGGGCAGGTCGGGGTAAAAGTAGTTCTTGCGGGCGAACAAACTCAACGCGGCTATTTCACACTCTAACGCCAGCGCAACCCGCAAGCCCAGTTCCACCGCCTTGCGGTTGACCACCGGCAGCGTTCCCGGCATGCCGGCGCACACCGGGCAGACGGCTGTGTTGGGTTCTGCGCGGGTAGAATCCACCACCGGACAGGCACAAAACATCTTCGAACGGGTTTGCAGCTCGGCATGAACCTCTAATCCGATCACCGCTTCGTAAGGCATGGCATTCTCTTCCTCAATCTTCACGGAATGTCAAAGATTTTACCATAGCGTAAAACTCTTCAAAAATCGAATAATTTTCCAATCAGCTCTTCATAATTTCTAAACAATCGTTTGTTATCTTAAGCACAGCAACAAACGGGAAATACCCGAATCCAAACAGACCGAAAGGAGTACGGTTATGAAGAACAAAAAAGTTTTAATCGGTATCTCGATGGGCGCTCTCGCCCTGATTCTCGCCATTGGGTTGGCCACACAAGCCGTTCAGAGCGTTAGCGCCGACACTCTGCCACAAATCGGCGGACCGTTCGGCGGCGGACGAGGCATGATGGGGCCGAACGCCGGTGAAGCCCTGGCCGAAGCGCTGGGCATCACCACCGACGAACTGAACAGCGCCTACCAGCAAGCCATGCAATCCGCTGTGCAGGAAGGTGTGGAAAAAGGCTTGATCACCCAGGCGCAAGCGGATGCCATTCTCAACGGAACCGGCCGTTTTGGCGGTAAAGGGATGTTGGGCTGGCTGTTCCAAAATGGGGTAGATTTTGAAGCGCACCTTGCCGAGGCCCTGGGCATTTCGGTGGATGACTTGCAAAACGCTTATGTGAAGGCTGCCGAAATTCGGCTGGAGCAGGCTGTGGCGGATGGACGCATTACCGAAGAGGAAGCCAATCTGCTGCGCGCCCGCCATGCGTTGTTCAACAACGAAGCCTTCCAGAACTCCATGCAGGCCGCCTTTGAAAACGCCGTACAGGAAGCCGTCACCAACGGCATCATCACCCAGGAACAGGCTGACCTCATCCTCCAGCAAGGCGGATTTGGAATGCGCGGCGGCTTCATGGGATTTGGCGGCTGTCGGGGTGGTGGACGCGGCGGCTTTGGCCGGGGGTGGTAATCTCTCTAACCGGCTGGCGGTACGGTAACTTTTCTCCTCCTTGAAAAATACCGCTTTACGGGTGAGGATGCAGCAAATGATCCCCGGCATCCTCACCCTTCGATTCTGACCGGAGTATAATGATAAGGTATGGCAAAGAAACTGCTCATCGTAGATGACAAACTGGAATTGCGTCAATTGCTGCGTTCTTACCTGGTGGAGGAGGG
>FWPU01012611.1_pt1 | contig 11108 bp, 11 predicted proteins | sample 2228361 | NCBI WGS metagenome assembly FWPU01 (sample SAMEA103939777, study PRJEB20133) | metagenome | reverse complement strand
CGCAAGACAGCAGATGACTCAGCGACTGGCCCAGCAGATAGTGGCCCTGATGGAAGAGCCCTGGTAACGGCTCGGCGGGGCTGACGACTCGTAGTATGTTAGCGGCCAAGGCTTACCGGCTCAGGTGCCGGCAGAGCCTGCCGGCTTGACGATATAAACGAGCTTCCGGCCCGCGTTCCGGCAGCAGTGCATCTGCGCAGGTAGCCTGGGCGGACCACTAGAGGTCATCGTCAGGTGGCTCAATCTGCTCCTGCACGGCGTAGGCGCGCAATTTCTCAAGCGCCCTGTGTAGTAGTTGCCGAATCCGCTCCTTGCTCACACCCCAGTGTCGGCCAATAGCGTGCAACGACAGCGACCGGCCGTCGTTACCGAGGCCGAACCGGAGCGATACGATCGAGCGTTCACGCTCATTGAGCTGTTCGAGTATCCCGACCAGCGCTCCACGCAACTGACTGAGTTGTTGCTCACAAGCGAGCACGTTCGCGCGGTTGTCCGGCAGCGATCCCATCAGCCGGTCATCTTCGCTCATCGACTGCATCTGCTTGCGATGCTGCTCGGCCAGGAACCGATAGAAGTTCTGGTTGATTGCGCGGGTGGCGTAGGTGCCGAACTTGTTGCCTCGCGAGAAGTCGAAGCATTCGACCGCGCGTATGAGTGAGATGTTGCCCTCGCTGACCAACTCATCGAACCCTTGAAGGGGCCCGACGTAGCGTTTGGCGATCGAGACGACGAGCCGCAAGTTCGCCTGCACGATCTGGTTACGTACCTGCTTGGCCTCTTCCAGCAGGCGTTCGATCTGTTCGACTTTGGCAGCTGAGACCTGCTTCGGGTTGAGCGTACGGCGAAGCTGGTCGGCACGGTATTTCAAGTAGTTCATCTTGCGGAACAGATACACTTCCTGCTCTTTAGTCAGCAGCGGTGTGCGGTACAGTTCCGCCAGATAGGCAGGCAGTCCTTTGGGGGCTTTACCATTCTTGCCGTTCTGCCTGGTGTCAGCGGGCATCGGGCCGAGTATCTTGGCCTCAGCGTCGGGGCGATCGAATGTGTCGTTGTAGATATAGTTAATGGTCAGTTGGAGCAATTTGCGTGCCCGTAGCTTCAGCTCGGCGCGGCTGACCTGAGTGTTAGATCGGGTCGTGGCGCCCGTGCGGTTGCTGAGGCTGGCGCAAGAGCCGGGCCGCTTGCCCCGTGCAGTTCGTTTCGTTTTGGCCTTGTCCTTATCTCGATCCGCCGCATTGGCCATCCTGGCGTTGCTGCCCGTTCGTGCCGTTGCTGGCCGGCCCAATGCTGACCAGCCGACCGGGCAAGCATAGTTGGGCTTCTTCTTGCCGTTGGTTACGCTTCTTGCGCGGGCGACCATTTCAGCGTTCCTTTCTATCAGCTGTAGCTTCGCTTAATCCGGCTCGGTTCTTGTCTGACCTCTTCGGCTCACATTGACCATCTGGCAGGGCTGATCCGGCTCTAGTGGCTTGCGGTTCTTCGTTGACCTAGGCAAGTGGTTCGTCAACCTTGCGGCAGGGGAGTCGGTGGCTGGTTCAGGCTCCTCGGGCCTGCTCAACTCCTTCGAGTATGTCAGGTTGCGTTCTGCGGGGTTTCCTGCCAGTGCTGGATTGTGACCCGCTGCAGTCTGTACGCGATAATCACACCAGCCGGCTTCTTTGTCCTTTGCTCGGCAGCAGCAGATGAGCACATCTGATTCAAGCACGTAGCGAATGATGGCTTGCGACAGCTTGCAGATCCCCGGCGTATCGCGTGCCAGTGCGCCGAAAGGGCAATCGTACTGCCGGACCACAGGCCATTGGCCAGACAAATCAAGCTCTATGTCAGTTCCCTGGCGACGCAGCAATGACACGAAGGACCGAATCCGGCTCATGCCGGCACTCAATGCCAGGTTGGCTCGAATCGGCCCAGCGAGCTTTTGGGCCAAAGAGTCGGTCAGTCGTTTGCGTACGTGCTCATCGGCTTGGCCGCTCAGTTCCGTCCAAAGTGCCGCGGCCAGATCGGGCAGCAGCCAGCCAAACTCCTGCTCACCTTCGCGAGTCAGCCGGTAAACGTAATAAGGCCTGCCGCGGCCGCGGCGAATCGGCTCACGGCAAATCAGGCCCAGAGCCTGTAAACGTGCAAGTCGCTGGCGAATCGCGGATCGCGATACGCCCGTTGCCGTGAGCAACTGACTGACCGTAGCGCTGCGGTAGGCACGGAGGAAACGCAGCATACGTCGGTCAGCCTCCTGAATTGTGCTTGTCATCGGCATCGATCAGTCGCCTTACACTACGGCGTCAAATCCTCGGGGCGTCGATACAATTCTAGCAGGTTAAGGCATTTTTGCAAGATCTTTTTCACAAATATGACGGAAAATTTGTTTGCTATAAGCTATTAGTTGGCATACAGTTACGACAAGGACCGAATGTGCAGCCCCGCGGCCAGAACCGCAATCTGCTCTGAATCTGTCTATGGTTACCCTGCCCAAGCCTTACGAGAACCGCGAGCAGAGGGGCAGCGGCTCAGCCGTAAGAGAAGTCACCAGCGAATCGGCCAGTCGCATATGGTTCACGTCCGAGAAGGGGCATTGCCAGAAGGAGCGTGTCGCAGCGCAGTGTGGCCAAGCGACCTTGCCGCGGCTTCGTTCACTTCCTGCTTATTAAGCAGCGCGGCGCTGCAAGGGCGGTACCGGCTGGGATTGGTTCCCTTTCACATCTTCGAACCGTCTTTCACATCCGCATGCAGGGCGCTAGGTGTTGCATTTAGCATAACTTGCTCAGCCCCTGCGGCGACCCAGCGGTAGCCGTGCTCGCGCACGTAGCCCTCGCGGCGTGATCGCTCGGTCGGCTATGTAGCCTGGCGCGGATTCGCCGTAGCCGCCAGGTATAGCACGCGTGGGCGAGCTTGTCGCTGCTCCTGGCCGAAGAGGCGTCTCTGTGCTGGAGCGGACTGCTCACAGGGGCGGGCAGCTTGGCCGTGAGCAGCGCGAGGATCGGTCCTGCCTTTTCGCCTTCCTCGATTGCAGATGTTTCGTTGCTTTTCAGATTTGCGAGGTGGAGTTATGCGCGAGCAGAGTAGGCGATCGTTTCTGGTGCGTTCGGCGGTAGGTTTTGCGGCAGTCGGCTCGCCTGCCTCTTGGCCAGCAGCGTGCGACCGAACCGGTGATGAGCATAGCGAGGTGGTCGGGCTCCAAGCGATTCGAGCCGGGCCAGATCAAGAGCATCGCGCTCCAGCTGACCGAGAAGGCGATCGAGGCGCTGGGGGGGTATTAGCCGGTTCGTCAGGCGAGGAGACGTGGTCTGGGTAAAGCCGAACATAGCGTGGGACCGGGCGCCCGAACTGGCAGCGAACACGAACCCGGATGCGGTGGCTACCGTCGTTCGGTTCTGTTTCGAGGCGGGCGCAAAGGAGGTCAAGGTCGGCGACCATCGGTGGGACCCGGCACGTCGCACCTACGTGCGAAGCGGTATCGCAGCGGCAGTGGAACGACTGGGCGCGAAGGTGGTGTACCTGGACCGACGGCGATTCCGCACCACACGAATTAATGGCGAGCGGGTCAAGCAGCTCAAAATCTATCCGGAGATACTCGACACAGACGTGCTCATCAACATTGCGATCGCAAAGCACCACCGGCTGGCCGGGCTGACGCTTTGCATGAAGAACTACATGGGGGTTATGGACAATCGCCAGCCGTTCCACCAGGCGCTGCCCGAATGCCTGGCCGACCTGAGGCGTTAGATGAAGCCGCATACTAGATTGTTCATCGTCGACGCCGTTCGCACGCTCGACCGGCACGGGCCGAAGTGCGGGGACCCGGAAGATGTTTCGGTCCGCACCACGCTTGCCGCAGGGCTCGACCCGGTCGCCCTGGATGCGTTCGCCGCCGAATTGATGGGGCGTGACCCGCAGCAGATCGGGTCGATTGTGCACGCTGCTCGGGAGGAACTGGGTACGATGGACTACCGGTCGCTGCGGCCGGTGGAGATCGCCGTCTCATGAGTCGGCGGCGCAAGAAGCGGCTCACCGGTGCCTGACTGCGCTGGACGGTCCAGATCGTCTGCCTGTTGCTGTTTCTCTGCCTGCTGCTTACAGCTCGCCCGCACGGGCTGGAGGCACCCGCCAGTGCGGTGAAGTTGTTCTTCTGGCTGGACCCGCTGCTGCTGATCACCACTTGGCTGTCGGCTGGCACGATACCACGTATGCTGCTTCTGGCACTTCTGACTGTAGCGGTCACGCTCGTGCTCGGCCGAGTTTTCTGCGGCTGGGTCTGTCCGTTCGGGACGGTACACGATCTGGCCCGGCGTCTGCTCGTGCCACGCAAGCGGCGTGCGGCGCAGCGGTGGTCGCGCTGGCAGCGGGCGAAGTATTACGTGCTGGCCGGCTCGCTGCTCATGGCGCTGCTCGGCAGCCATTTCATCACAATATTCGACCCCCTCGTGCTCCTTTAGCGTACGAGCACCGTAGCGCTGGTGCCGGCATTGCAGTGGGCGGTGGAAGAGGGTTCCACGACGGTTTACCAAGCGGACCCGGGCGTGGGCCGATCAAGGTTACCAGCGTAACTGAGCCGGCCTACGAGTACATGCGTGACGAGGTATTCGTCATTGCCGAGCAGGCGTACGTTGGTACCAGCTTGATTCTTACCCTGCTTGTCGGACTGGTCGTTCTGAACGCGTATCGGGCCCGATTCTGGTGCCGGTTCCTTTGCCCGCTGGGCGCGTTGCTCGGCCTGCTGAGCGTCCGGGCGTTACTGCGGCTCCAGGCGGACGCCGAGTGGTGCAACAGTTGCGAGCTGTGCGGGATGGGCTGCCAGGGTGGCACGAGCCAGTTACCGCCGCAGCGCTGGCGCCCGGCCGAATGCTTCGGCTGCCTGAACTGTACGGAATCGTGTCGGCCGGCTGCGTTGCGGTTCGTGCTGCCTTGGCGTTGGGAGCCGCGAGTTGAGCCGGTGGGCCTCACTCGCCGAGCCATGCTCGGTTCGGCAGTCGGCGGGGTGGCCACTCTGGCTTTCATGCGCGCGACACCGCAAGGGAGGCGTCGGCGGCTGCACCCTTTTCTGATCCGCCCGCCTGGTGCATTGGCTGAGCGTGAGTTCCTGCAGCGTTTTACGGCCTGCGGACTATGCATGAAGGTGTGTCCGACGGGTGGGCTGCAGCCGAGCCTCAGCGAGGCTGGAGTTGAAGGCCTCTGGACACCGATCCTTGTGCCCCGGCTCGGCTATTGCAAGTATGACTGCACCCTCTGCGGCCAAGTCTGTCTGACCGGCGCGATCGAGCCCCTCCCGATCGAAGAGAAGCATAAAGGCAAGATCGGCCTGGCACGATTCGACACGAGCCGCTGCCTGCCCTCCGCCTACGGGCGCGAATGCGTCGTGTGCGAGGAGCACTGCCCTGTGCCGGCTAAAGCGATCTACGCGGTTGAGGTGGATGTGGTGGATCGAGCAGGCGAGCGGCGGGTAATAAAACAGCCGCGCGTGGACCCGGGCCTCTGCACCGGCTGCGGCGTCCGCGAGAACAAGTGCGTGTTTCGCGACCGGCCGGCCATACGTGTCTACAGCACAAATGAAAGCCTTAACCCGGACAACCAGCCAATACTGCCATTAGAGGAAGGTTACCCGTGAGCCGGGCCAGGCACGTTCTTCAGGTGTGGCGGCAGGAGCGGCCAGTTTTGGTTTCACGGGACCGCTTCGATCGAACAGGGGACGGAGCGGTTGCTTTCAGCCCGGTTAGGCTGCCTGACGGGCGGCCAAGCCGTAGCAGTCCGGGTGGCGGAGCACGGCCGCGCCGAAATGGCCGCCGAAAGCAATGGACAGCTTTAGTGCAGTGTGGATAGGCATTTCCACACCGCGATTTGGCACGCAGTTCAGTTCAGCCACTTCTGGGTCCGGGTCGGTCAAGTTTATGGTAGGCGGCGCGAACCCGTCGCGTACAGCCAAGGCAGTGATTGCCAGCTCGACTCCACCTGCTGCGGTGAGCAGATGGCCGATCATTGACTTGCTCGCGCTGAGGCGTACCCGGCTGATCGCGGCGCCGAAAGCTCTCTTGATCGCACGAGCTTCGGCCTGATCGTTTTGCAGCGTGCCGGTGCCATGCGCGTTGATATAGTCCACTTCCTCTGGTGTCACGCCCGCCTGGTGCAAGGCACGTGCAATCATCCAGGCCAAGTGTGAAGCATCGGGGTCCAAGTGTGTGACGTGGTATGCGTCGGCACCGATATGGCCGCCGGCGAGTACGGCGTAGAGCGGTGCGCCGCGTCGCAGCGCATGGCTGAGGCGTTCGAGGACGAACATGGCCGCGCCCTCACCGATCGCGAACCCGCGCCGGCTGCGATCGAACGGCCGCACCGCCTGCTGCGCTGGCTTACCGTTCGCTTCTGCCAACACCCGCATACGCTGGAACCCGCTGACCGTGAATCGGTCCAAAGAGGCATCGGCACAGCCGGCGAACATGACGTCGCAGTAGCCGTCGCGGATGCAATCAGCGGCACGTAGCACGGCGATGAGCCCGGTCGCGCAAGCCGCCGCCGTGCTCAGGCACGGCCCCCAGAGTCGGTATCGACTGCTGATTACCGATGCGGCGTGGTTCGGCAGCGATGTGCTCCATGATTCGCCCGCCTCAGGCTGGTTCGTCTTCACTCGTGTCAGGTCCACTTCACGCGGGAACCCAGCCACACCAATGACACACCCGGTTCGGTCTCGATCGAGTCGACTCAAGTTGAGCCGGGCGTCCTGCACCGCTTCGTCGCAGACACGCTCGACTAGCCCGTGGACCCATCCCGGCCGGTTATCGTGCTCAATCGGCACCGGGGCACCGACAACCTCCTGACCATCGGCCAGCTTCAGTAGCCGCAGACCACTGCAGCCGGCCCGAATCGCTCGCCACGACGATTCCCGATCGATGCCCAATGGAGTGATCAGGCCGATGCCGGTGATGACGACAGCGTCAAGGTTGACCGACCTGCAGTGCCGTGCCATGACTTTCTCGCTCTCCTTGCGATCTTGTAGACAGGCTCCATCCTGTCGAGCGCCTGGCCGCACCGGCCATTGCAGAGCAACTGGCGAGAGGCTGCCCGCAGCATAGAGGCTTGCTAGCCACCAAGATGTCGCAGCAGCCAATCGCCGTTACGATCGCGAAAGAGGAAGACAGCTCTCGAAGCTAGCTCTTGCACAAAGCGGCTAGCTTGCGGCAGCCAGCTCCTGATGGCAAAGCCGTAATGCAAAAGAGGCGTCTGCGAGTAGTTGGCACCGGGCCGATCGGAAGCGCGCCGCAGTTGCTACCTGCGGTTCACGACATGCTCGCGGTCGACAAAGCCTCAAGTACAAGCACGTCCCGCCACGCTTCGCGTGCCGGCTAAACAGGCCGTAGCTGACCTGACGAAGCACTGCTGAGTCGGGCTGCAGTTACCATGCGAATCTGAACGTCAGTGCGTATCCAGCCCCATGCGCTAGCCGGACAGCTCCGAGGCGGAGCGACCCGTGATTCGGCATCGGCTGCTTGCCGCAACAGCTTGAGTCAAATCAGCAGAAGCCAGGGGCAGGAAATGATCATACGAACATATGCCATGGCACCTCCTCAACAAGCTCTGAGAGTCTGCTGTATCCGGCGGAATTAGTGAAGCCCGGTTTAGCCCCAGCAACTGCTCACTCAATGCATGCCAGAGAAAGCGCATATGTTTGCATCTGTGGCGCAAGGCGCAGAAACAGGGTGGGCACTGCTGAGCGCGGTCGCCGGGGACTTCGGCCTGACCGCGTGGCGGCCAGCTTTGGCGCGGATATTCAACTGGAGCGTGCCCGGGTTACTAAACATTCACCCCAGGCGTGGGGTCCCTAATCAGATGAGCTCATGGTGCCGGCCCGACGCTGCTTGACTTGGCCCGGCTGGCGGCCAGCAGTATGGCGCCGTGGAGCACTACCGATTGGCCTAGGGAGCTGGGCAAGATGGAGAAGGAATTGACAAACGGCGGGAAGACCATTCGGGCGACCTGTTCGCGCAGCGGCTTGAACATAAGCTCTTCACCCAAAAGCGACACGCCACCGCCGATAACAACGCAAGCGGGGCAAATCAGCATGATCATTTGAGCAATTGCCCAGCCGAGCACCTTCCACGTGGCACGCAACTGTTCGATGGCCAGAAGGTTGCCGGCAGCCGCAGCCTGCCCGATGCTCTCTAACGTTACCAACTCGATTCCACCTGCCAAGTTGGCCAGCGCCATTGCCTCAGCCGCCTGCCGCGACTGCTCTGGCCCCGGCCGCTCCGCCTCGCCAGCGGCGCTCAGGCGGTGCAGTCGATGGCACATTCGCCGAGCGATCGACCAGCCCGAATGGATCGACTCGACCGTAACGCGCCGCTCCAACCCCTCGGTGCAGTCAACCTGCTCGTCCGGCCCGAGGCAAAACTGCGGTACCACTAGGTGCCCGAGTTCCGAGGCTCCCGGCCCGCAGCCGCGGTAAATTCGCCCATCAATGATTAGCCCGCCGCCGATCCCGCTGCCCACCATTATGTAAAAGACCGGCGACTTACCACGCCCGGCACCGATCACCGCCTCCGCCAGTCCGGCGGTATCAGCGTCGTTATGAACTACCACCGGCACGCCCAGCTCGCCGCTCAGCCAATCGGTCGGCGGGAACCCCTCCCGGCCCGAGACCTGATGCGACTTGGTCACCGTGCCACGCTCAACGTCGACAGGCCCTCCGAAGCCTATGCCAGCCGATTTCAATTCCCCTTTCGACACATGCGCACGAGCCAACACATCCTTGATCAATTCCAGCACCTGCCCGCGTATTGCCGCGGCTCCATCTTCGGCCCTGGCCCGGCCACGGCCAACAGCAAGCAACTCACCGCTCGCTGTGCCCAAGCCAACTTGCAACTTCGTACCGCCTGTCTCTACGCCCAAATACAGTTCAGCCATCGTCCGCGCCTTCGCCTCCCCTAGCATCTGCTGCTCTCTTGCAGCGTGCTGCCAGCTCATCTGCAGGCATGAACATTTGGGCTAACAGCGCACCTCCCGGCGTTCGCCGCCCGTAACGTTTTACTCGGTTGTCATGCCGCATCGGTGCCGCTTCCGTGTAAGGAACGGCACAGGGCCGAACCTTTCACCGTTTGCTTGGCTCAGGCTGCCAGCCTAGGTGACAGTTCTGCCCTTGCGATACGTATACGGGCCGTGGGCCCGGCCTGCTGCCCTGACAAATTGCTGGCCCGATGGCCCGGCTTGCTGCGATCCCATTGCAGCAGCGAAAGGATCGCTTTGCCAGCCAAGCGGTACGTGGGTCCAAGATTGGCCAACTTTGTGTCTTGGCCGACGGTGGCTGACTGGCGGTTCAAGTAGCGAAATTCTCGCCAGACCTACCACATGCCAGGGAATGGTTAGCGCCACTTGGTTTACGGTCCGAATTCCAGGGCAAAGTGCTAGCATAGGCATTGCGCAGCGAAATCGGTGTGGACGTTCTGTGGCAGGTGCCTATCCTACGGCTGCCGTCCAGGCTCAGCTGGCCCCGCTCAACAATTGCATCAGCAGGCCGATTATGACGAGCAGAGCGACGATGAGCATGCCGCTGAGTATGCCGGTGGCTATTTGATAGAAAGAGAGTCGCTGAGTAAGTCGCTGAATGGTGCGTATGTTCGGCGGCGGGCCCTCCAGCTCTTCGCCGTCAGCCAAAGCACCTATAACAGCTTCGTCCAGCCGTCGGCGGGCCACTATCGGCGGCTTGCCTTCCATGAGCTGCTTCAAGTCGATGAGCAAATCCTTAGGCGACGCGTAGCGCTGGTCGCGATCGCGCGCCATCATCGTTTCGACCACCTCGCCCAATCCGCCCGAGAGGCTAGTGTTGAGGTGATCGGGTGGCACAAGCCTGCCGCGCAGGTGCTTCTGCATTACTTCGATGACGTTCGAGCCGGTGTAAGGCACACGGCCGGTAACCATGTGGTAAAGCGTGGCGCCGAGCGAATAAATATCGGCCCGAATGTCGACGTCCACCTCGCCGCGCACCTGCTCGGGAGCAATGTAGTAGGGCGTGCCCATAGCCATGCCACGCTCGCTCTCGGCCAGTTGCTCGTCGGCGGTTAGTCGTGCCAAGCCGAGGTCGGCCAGTTTGGCCGTACCGTCACGGGTCAGCATAATGTTCTCCGGTTTGACATCACGGTGGATCAGGCCGCGTTGGTGGGCATGGTCCAGCGCCTCAGCGATCTGATAGACGATCCTCAGAGCCTCCTGCTCCGAGAACACCCGGCCGCTTTCAAGCTCTTCCTTGATCGTCGTCCCGTCGACGAACTCCATGACAAAATAATGGTGCCCGGCGAACTCGCCCGAATCGATTGCCTGAACAATGTTGTTATGGCTTAACCGTGCCGCGATACGCGCCTCGCGGTGGAACCGGTCGATGAACTCCTTGTTCTGCGCCAGTTGTGGCTGGAGTATTTTCAGTGCCACGATTCGGTCCATGCTTAACTGCTTGGCCTTGTAGACCATTCCCATCGAGCCCTGGCCGACCGGCTCGATTATCTGGTAGCTGGACAGCCCGACCGGTTTACGGCCCGTGGCCGACTCCTGCACAACCCGTTTCGCTTGGCTGGCCGTAATTGCATGCTGGTCAACCAGTATGTGCAGCAGGGGCCTGTATTGGCCGCGGGCCACAAGCTGCTGTTGCAGCGAGCGTGCCCGCTCGACCTCTTCCGGCGTAGCCAGACCACGTTGGAGCACGAGCCGAACCAACTCCGCCTCGTTCGGCTCGCCACCGACCGTTCCTGGCTTAGCCAGCTCGCTCATCAACGCCGCTCCGATCGAGTCAGCTTCGCAGCGCCGCCGCAACGTGAGAGTCAGCCGGCTGATGCGAATCGGATCCGCATCTAGCGCTGATGGCTGCCCCCCGGATGACAGCGCGGCCATCTCGGCGACCCTTCGGCAGCGCGTGCAAACGACCATGTCTGGTTGCCAGAATGTACTTCCTCCAGCCCGGCCAGCCCAAATCGCTGCATGCACTTTGCCCTGCTCCAGGCGACTTGCCCGCACTCGCTGCCGAGCAGATCTATTCTAACCGGCTGCGACGCTTGGTTCGAACCTTGCCCGAACTGCCCCTGGCTGCGTGGCACAGCGCCTGCGTTCAAGGCGAGTAGAATTAGGCCGTACATAGAGAA
>FWPU01012610.1_pt1 | contig 11108 bp, 12 predicted proteins | sample 2228361 | NCBI WGS metagenome assembly FWPU01 (sample SAMEA103939777, study PRJEB20133) | metagenome | reverse complement strand
GATGGTGGCGCGGGGCGATCTGGGCGTCGAAACGCCCCCCGAAGAGGTGCCATTCCACCAAAAGCGGATCATCCGGGCCGGCAACCAGGCGTTCGCCGACGGCCGGCCGGAACAGGCCGTCGTCGCTTTCACCCGGGCGATCGAAGGCGGCAGTCTGGATCCGGACAGTCTCGCGCTGGCACACAACAATCGTGGTGTGGCGTACAGCGAGCTCGGGGACTTCGACCGGGCCATCGCCGATTACGAGCGGGCGCTCCAACTGCGGCCCGGCGACCCCAAGAGTGTGCGCAACCTCCGCATCGCGCATACCCGCCGCGGGTTGGCGGCGGCCAGAGCGGGCGAGGTCGATCGGGCGCTCGGGGATCTCACGCGGGCGATCGAGCTCGAGCCGGAGCATCCGACCGCCTATGTCCGCCGCGCCGAACTGCGCCTCGAGCGGGGCGAGGTCGAGGCGGCGATCGGTGATCTGGAGACCGCGGCGCGGCTGGCACCGGACAACAAGGAGGCCCGGACCCAGCTCGACCGAGCGCGCTCTCTCCTCGCCGCCCGTTCGACTGCCACGGCCAAGGCCGAGGGGGCGCCATCGCCTTCGGCTCGGCCGGCGGCGCCCGGCCCCGCTCCCCAGCCGCCCACTCCCCCGGCCGGGGGTGCGTCGGCGGCGAGCTCGACCTCTCGCACCGTCGCGGTCGAAAGGGCAGGTGAAGGGGGAGGCGACAGCGGGCAGCGGGCTTCGGGAGAAGACACCTCCGGCGCTCGGTTCCGGGTCAATTCCGACGTATTCGTGCGGGCCGAACCTTCTACCGCGAGTGCCGCGATCGGCTCGCTGCGTCGGGGCGTCGAATTCACGGCGCGCGGCGAGGACAAGGGTTGGTTCAAGGTGGAGCTCGCGGACGGGCGGAACGGCTGGGTCTACCGGCGGTTCCTCGAGCCGGTCGAGCCTTCGGCCCGGTAGCGGGCGAGGAGGGTTCCATCAACCCCAGATAGAAGAGTTTCCGACCCGATTCGCGCACGCGCTCGACAGGGCCTCAGGATTCGGTTAACCTTTTTCTGCTAACGGGCAGAAGTAGAGAGGGTATCGGCGCCCGAGGTCCGGCCGTCGAGGGGCTCGGGATGGTCGAGGAGGTCGAGCGTGGCCAGCCGAAGGGGCATCGCGATCCTCGGACTCCTCGCGACGATCGCGTTCGTGTTGCCGGGTCCGCTGCGCGCACAGGTGCTCACCTCGATCGTGGTCGATCACAATACCGGGGCTGTGCTGTCCGAGTCCGGCGCGGATACGGTCAACTATCCTGCCTCGTTGACCAAGATGATGACACTCTACATCACCTTCGAAGCCTTGCGGGCAGGCAGGATCTCGCTGGCGACGCGGCTGCCTGTATCGGCCGAGGCGGCACGCCAACCGCCGTCCAAGCTCGGACTGAGGCCAGGCTCCACGATTCGCGTCGACGAGGCCATTCGGGCGTTGGCAGTGAAGTCGGCCAACGACGTCGCGGTCGTTCTCGCCGAGGCGATCGGGGGTACGGAGGCGCGCTTCGCCCAGCTCATGAGCTATCGGGCGCGTGAGCTCGGAATGGCCCGAACCCGGTTCGTCAATGCATCGGGTCTTCCCGACGAGCTGCAACGAACGACGGCAAGAGACATGGCGCTCCTGGCCGGTCGGCTGGTTTCCGATTTTCCGGAGTATTACGGATTTTTTGGCCTCCCCTACTTCGTGTGGAGAGGGAGAACCTACCACAACCACAATCGTCTGCTGACTACCTATCCCGGGATGGATGGTCTGAAAACCGGCTACATACGCGCCTCGGGCTACAATCTCGCCGCCTCGGCGGTGCGCGACGGCCGTCGGTTGGTGGCAGTGGTGCTCGGAGGCTCCAGTTCCGCCGCACGCAATCGCGAGATGGTGCGGCTCTTGGACGAAGCCTTCGCCGGGCGCGGGGCCGGAGCCGAGATCGCTTCGCAGACGCAGGGTTCGAGCCAGTCCACGGCAGTGGGCGGCGTGGCGCCGACCATCCTTCCGGAACGCTCCGAGGCCGCGGCGCCGACCCGGCGGACGACGGTAGCTACGCGTCGGCCAGCGGGCGACTTCGGGGTACAGCTCGGAGCGTTCCGGGACCGCCGCGCGGCGAACCAGACGGCTCGGCGGTACGTGCGGACGCTGCCCACCCTCAGAGGAGGCACCGTGGTCGTCGGCGAGCCGAGATCGCGGTCTCGCATGTACGCGGCCCAGGTGGTCGGGCTCAGCCGGGCGGATGCGCTCGGTGCCTGCGCGAGCCTGCGCCGCGCGGGAAAGCCTTGTCTCGTCCTGGCGCCGGCCGAACGCGCCGTGGGGTCGCGCTGACGGGCAGCGGCCCGTTTCCCGGAGCGACCGCCCGGTTGCGGCGCTCGACGACGACCACCGCCTCGGAAACGACGGCGAGCTTCCGCGGAATCGGGAGCGACGGACGCTCGCCCGAGATGCGGTCAGAAATGACGCCAGCCGGGCCGCTCGAGTGGGACGGGCGCGCCGCGCTCGTCGACCACCTCCAGGCCGGGCTCGGAGCGGGTCCGGCCGATGACGGTCAAGGGCAGGTTCAGCCGGACGGACAGCGTGTCGAGGAGCGGCTCGCGATCGGCGGGTAGCGTGAACAGAAGCTCGTAATCGTCACCGCCGCACAATGCGCTCTGCCGAGCACCCGGCAAGGCACGGGCCGCCGGGGAGAGTGGCACGGCGGCCGCTTCGATCCGGGCACCGACCCCCGAGGCTCGAAGGATGTGCCCGAGATCGGCGAGCAGGCCGTCGGAGATGTCGATGGCCGCGCTCGCCATACCGCGTAGCGCTCGCCCGAGGGCGAGCCTGGGCTGGGGCGTCCGATAGCGCTCGATCAAGGGGAAGGCGAGCTCGTCGGGTGCTGCGAGGCCGCGCAGGATGCGTAGGCCCATGGCGGCGTCCCCGAGTGTTCCGGAAACGCAGACGAGCTCACCCGGCCGAGCCCCGTCCCGGCGCAACGCCTCGCCACGGGCAACGAGGCCGAGGATGGTCAGCGACAGAACGATCGGTCCGGTCGTCGAGACGGTATCGCCGCCGACGAGATGGAGCCCGAAAGCGTTCTGGTCGCGTGCGAGCCCCCGGACGAAGTCCTCGAGCCAGGCATCGGGCAGGTCGGCCGGCCGTGCGATCGCCGTGAGATAGGCGAGCGGCTCGGCGCCCATGGCAGCGAGGTCGCTGAGGTTCACCCGCAAGAGCTTGCCGGCGACGAGGGCGGCCGGATCGTCGGGCAAGAAATGAATGCCCGCGACGAGCGCGTCTTTGGCGACGACGAGCTGGCGATCCGAAGGAACGTCGATCAAAGCGGCGTCGTCGCGCAGCCCGAGAGCACCGGGAAATCCCTCGGACAGCGGGCGCAACAGCCGCTCGATGAAGTCGAACTCACCGAGGCTCAAGATGGACCTCGCTCGGCTCGGAAACGACCGGCGAGCCGGTCCAGGACCGCGTGCACGAAGCCCGGCTCACCGCCGCCCGAGAAGAGGTGTGTGATGTCGACATACTCGTTGATCACCGCCTTGACGGGAACCTCCGGCAGGGCCGCGAGTTCGAAGGCTCCGGCTCGCAGGATCGCGCGAACGACGGCACTGCATCGGGCCAGCGACCATCCTTCCGCGAGGGCCGACGAGATCTCCGCATCGAGCCGCGGCCGATCCGACCAGGCTCCGACCAGCACCTTGCGGAACCACGCCGCATCCATGGCCTCGGTTCGGCCGGCTTCGCGTTGCGGACCGTGGACCAGGAACTCGTCGGCGACGATCGCGGGATCACCGCCACCCAGCTCGAGCTGGTAGAGCGCCTGCACGGCAGCGAGACGAGCGGCGCGACGGCGCGCCATCGCTTCGCGTGCCTCGTGGCCGCTCCTTCGATCCCCATTCAAGGCGGTGGACCGGCGAAGCGGCGGGCGATCGCGACGAGGGCGAGGGCCGCGCGCGCCGCGTGCCCACCCTTGTCCTGGCGGTCCGGATCGGCCCGCTCGAGCGCCTGGTCGAGATTTTCGACCGTGAGGATGCCGTTGCCGATCGCTAGCCGCTCGCGCAGCCCGAGCTCGACCAGACCGCGGCAGCTCTCTCCGGCGACCAGATCGTAATGGCTGGTCTCACCGCGGATCACGCAGCCGAGTGCCACGAAGGCATCGAAGCGGCCGCTGCGGCTCGCGATCGCAACGGCGGTCGGGATCTCGAGAGCACCGGGGACCTCGAGCGTGGTCGTGGCCGCACCGACGGCCCGAAGGACGCGCTCGGCGCCACCGACCAGAAGGTCGGTCACCCGACGATGGTAGGGTGCTACGACGAGAAGGGCTCGGACCGGTCCGAGCTCCGTGGGGAGCGCGAGCGCTTCCGCGGGACCCGCCATCAGGACGGCTCCTCCACACTCAGCGGCCGCGTCTCGACGACCCGCAGGTCGTAGCCCTGCAACCCGACGATGGTCCGACCGGTGTTCGAGAGGAGGATCATGTCGCGGACCCCGAGGGCCTTCAGGATCTGCGCACCGATCCCGTAGACGCGCAGATCGGTCGGGGGCGCGGCCTCGCGGCCCTGACCCATCGCGAGGCGTTGGGAGACGCTCCGGGGGGACGGCTCGCGCAGCACGACCACGACGCCCCGACCGGCGCGGCCGATCAGCTCCATGGCGCGGTGCAACTGGTCGCCGCGTCCGCTTTCACCCGCGCCGAGGATGTCCTCGAGGATGTTGACCGCGTGGACCCGAACGAGAACGGGCTCGGGCGAGGCGAGGTCGCCTTTGACGAGCGCCACGTGCTCCACCCCGTCGAGTACGTTGGTGAAGACTTCCAGGCGAAAGTCGCCTCCCCAACGGCTGTGGAAGGGCGCGGCGAACTCGCGTTCGACGAGCCGGTCGTGGCGGAGCCGATAGGCGATCAGATCGGCGATACGGCCGATCCGCAGCCCGTGGCGGCGCGCGAAGGTCACGAGGTCCGGCAGACGGGCCATCGTCCCGTCGTCGTTCATGACCTCACAGATCACACCCGAGGGATCGAGGCCGGCCAGACGGGCGATGTCGACCGCCGCCTCGGTATGGCCGGCACGGACGAGGACGCCTCCGTCCCGGGCCATGAGGGGGAAGATGTGCCCTGGGCTCGACAGATCGTCGCGGCGGGTGGCCGGATCGATGGCCACTTGGATGGTTCGCGCCCGATCGGCCGCCGAGATCCCGGTCGTGATGCCGTGGCGAGCCTCGATGCTGATCGTGAAAGCCGTGCTGCGTCGGGACCCGTTGCCCTGGGCCATCAGGGGCAGGCCCAGATGCTCGCAGCGCTGGCGGGTCAAGGCGAGGCAGATCAGGCCACGTCCGTGCCTCGCCATGAAGTTGATGGCTTCGGCGTCGCAGAATTGGGCAGGAACGACGAGATCGCCCTCGTTCTCGCGATTCTCGTCGTCCACGAGCACGACCATCCGACCGCGCCGTGCGTCTTCGATGATCTCCTCGATCGTGGCGATCGGAGAGTCTTGGCCCGCGCGCTCGGGTGCCACGGTATCAGACACGGGCGGCTCCGATTGAACCAACGGCGAGCTGCCTGGCGACGTAGCGGGCCAGCATGTCGGCCTCGAGATTGACGAGGTCCCCCGCTCGGCGGTCGCGGAGCGTGGTCACCTCCCAGGTGTGCGGGACGATCACGACCGAGAAGCGGTTCGCCTCCACGTCCACGACCGTCAAGGAGACCCCGTCGACGGCGATCGAGCCCTTCACGGCCACCAGAGGAGCCAGCTCCGCCGGCAGCGCGATCCAGATCCGCCGGCCCTCGGCCCGCTCCTCGATCGCGAGGATCTCGGCCACCGCATCCACATGGCCGAAGACCAGGTGCCCACCGAGCTCGTCGCCGATCCGAAGCGAGCGTTCGAGGTTGATCCGGTCCCCGGGCCGCCACCGCCCGAGCGTGGTCCGCGCGAGCGTTTCGGCCGACGCCTGCACGCGCCAGCCCGTCTCGGTGAGGGCCGCGACGGTGAGACAGATTCCGGCATGAGCGATCGAGGCACCGACTTCGACACTCCCGAGACGACCGAGCGGCTGGATTTCCAAGGTCCGGCCGGACTCGCTCTCGACCCGCTCGACGAGGCCGAGATGCGTCACGATGCCGGTGAACATCCCGCTCCTCCGGCCGGCTGCAGCACCCGCATGCGATCCTCGCCGATCGATCGGTCTTCGACGGCGATCCAGCGCGGGGCCGCGTCGGGCCGCGGGACGTCCAGCTCACCCAGCATCGACACGGCCTCCGAACCCAGGAGGATCGGTGCGTGGAAGAGGACCATCCGATCGACGAGCCCGGCGCGGACGAACGCCGTGGCGATTTCCCCACCACCCTCGACGAGCAGGCGGGTGATACCGCTTTCGGCGAGGAGCGCCAAGGTGTCGGCCAGTCGCTCCGACCGCTCCGGCGGGAGAAGCTCGACCCGAACGCCTAGGGCTTCGAGTCGGGCCCGATGGGCCGGGTCGGCCGAGCACCGGGTCACCACCCAGACCGGAACCCGGCGCGCCGTCCGGACGAGCCGGCTCTCGAGTGGGAGACGGAGGCGCCGATCGAGCACGACCCGGACGGGCGATCGGTGAGAAAGGCCCGGCAGCCGGATCGTCGGCAAGAACGGTGCCACTTCCGACGAGGACGGCGTCGTGCTCGGCCCGCAGCCGATGCGCCCAGGCTCGTGCCCGCTCGCCGGTGACCCAGCGGCCGATACCCGAGGCCGACGCAATCCGGCCATCGAGGCTCGCGGCTACTTTGAGCGTGACCATCGGGCGGCGGGCGGATTGCCGCGCGAGAAAGCCCGCATGGGCTCGCCGTGCCTCGGCCTCGAGACAGCCCACGTCCACGACGACCCCGGCGGCGCGGAGTGCCGCGACCCCACGACCGTCGACCCGCGGGTCCGGGTCGTGCATCGGCACGACGACCCGAGCGATGCCGGCTGCGACGAGTGCGTCACAGCAGGGCGGTGTCCGGCCGTGATGCGCGCAGGGCTCCAAGGTGACGTAGGCGGTCGCGCCGCGAGCCGCCGCACCGGCCCGGGCGAGGGCGACGGCCTCGGCGTGGGGCCGGCCGCCCACACCCGTCCAACCGCGCCCTACGATGCGGCCATCGCGCACGAGCACGCAGCCGACCGCCGGGTTGGGCCATGCCGCACCGTCCGCTCGCTGGCCCAGCGCCAGTGCCAGCCGCATGAAGCGCACATCCTCGGCGCTCATCGACGCTCGCCGCGATCGGGCTCGCGATCGGGCAGATCCCGGATGAACTCCTCGAAATCGCGGGCGGTCGCGAAATCCTTGTAGACGCTCGCGAAACGCACATAGGCCACATGGTCGAGGCCGGCCAAATGCGCCATCGCGAGCTCGCCGATCCGGGTCGAGGGGATCTCGGTCTCGCCGGTCTGCTCGAGCTCGCGCACGATCCTATTGACCAGGCGCTCGATCTGGTCCTCGTCGATGCCGCGCTTCCTCGTGGCGATCCGCAGCGACCGGGCGAGCTTGTCGCGATCGAAGGGCACCCGCCGGCCGTCCTTCTTGACGACCACGAGCTCGCGGAGCTGGACGCGCTCGAGCGTGGTGAACCGGGCGCTGCATTTCGGGCATTGCCGACGCCGACGGATGACCGAGGCGTCCTCGACGGGGCGCGAATCCTTGACCTGAGTGTCCTCGGAACCGCAGAAGGGGCAGCGCATGCTCGGATCCGAGCGAAGGCGGGCTCGTCGCCAGATCTACCGCAGCGGATGGAGAGCGGCAAACCGGAAGGACGGTCCGCCCTCGAGGCTCAACCGAGTTTCGCCACCCGGCGGGCATGGCGACCGCCGGCGAAGGGTGTGTCGAGGAAAGTGAGCAGGCAATCGCGTGCGGTCGCCTCGCCGACGATCCGGCCGCCCAGAACGAGCACATTGGCGTCGTTGTGCTCTCGGGCGAGGCGTGTCGTCGTCACGTCGTGGCACAGGGCCGCCCGCACGTGGCGGTGACGATTGGCGGCGATCGCGATGCCGATCCCGGTACCACAGACGAGGATACCTCGCTGCGCCCGGCCGTCGGCGAGCGCGGCCGCGACCGCATTCGCCTGGTCGGGATAATCCGCGGGCTCCGCCGAGTAGGTCCCGAGATCGAGCACGTTCAGCCCGCGTTCGGCGAGAAGCTCACGCAGTTTCTCTTTGAGAGCGTACCCCGCGTGATCGGCCGCGATCGCCACGGTCTCCGGCAAGACACCCTCCCCAGCCGTCCTCGCTCCGAGCGCAGCATACCGCGCCGAGCGCTGTTCGAGCCAGAGGGGCGGGCCGGCTCTCACTGTGCCCAAAGCTCGGATCGTCCGAGCCGCCGGGCCAACGTTTCCGCGATCGCCGTCAGGAGTTTCTCGCCCTTGGCGGCCGAGGCGGCGCGCGGCACACCGATCACGCCCGAGCTCGAACGCTCGGCGATGGGCCGCCACCGATAGACGCCGGCGCCCTTCGTGTCGCCCGGGGCGGCTGTGCCCTGCGGGGCGTCGGGAACGCGGGTCGCGTCGACCAGCTCGGGCCGGAGGGCGAGCATCATCGAGGTCTCGGCTTCGCAGGCGTGGAGGAGCTCGCCTTGGGCTTCGAGCGAAGGCCCGATGACCTCGGCTGCGGCTCGCCAATAGGTCAGCTGGACGAGCTTCGCGGGGATCTGCGGCTGCAGCTCGTCCACGATCACCCGGAGCGCATTGTCGTTACCGCCGTGGCCGTTCAGGAGGACGATTCGGCGAAAACCGGCACGGAGGATCGATCGGACGATCCCTTCGACGAGAGCCGCATAGGCGGGGAAACCGAGTGTCACGGTTCCGCCGAAGCTCATATGGTGTTCGGAGATGCCGACCCAGACGACCGGCAGCACGACGGCCGGGGTCGTCGTCCGCAAGCGCTCGGCGATGCGTTTCGCGACGGCCTCGACCAGGACGCAGTCGACCTCGACCGGAAGATGCGGGCCGTGCTGCTCCAGAGCGCCCAGCGGCAAGATCACGACCGCATCCGACCGCGCCCGGGCGCAGAGCTCTTCGGCTCGCAGCCGCCGCCACTCGATCTCGTCGTCCATCGGCCCTTTCCTCGTCCGCGCTCACCGCTGGCACGGTACGGATGCGACCGAGGAAGGGAAGCGCCGGCGGCGCTCGGCGGGTCCGCGACGAGATCGCGCTAGCCGGCTCAGTGGAGCGTGAAGATCCCGGCTGCGCGGGTGTAGCGGGGCGGCGTCAGGATCGTCGTTCGACCGACGGTCACCGAATGGAGCTTGCCGTCGATGTTTTTCACCCAGAAGTCGAGGAAGCGACGCAGCTCGGGATAATGGGGGGCGATGTCGAGGTGCTGCCAGATGAAGGTCTGCAGCAAGCCCGGATGGTCCGGCATGTGGTAGACGATTTCGGCGGTCGCGAGCCGGTAGCCGTCGAGCTGCCGTCCGAGATCGTCGCGGTGTCGGGACATCCGTCTCGTCTCCTCCGTGGGACCGAACGCTGTCGATGATGCCCGGGCGTGGCCCGCCGTCAAGCGGCGTGCGAGGCATTCTCGTATTGTTTTCAAAGGGTTAGCAGCATTCCGAGCGATCTGCTGACAATTCGGGGCGGTACCTCTTGAAGGCCGCCGGGTCCGCTTCTACATGCGAGCGCGGTTTGGCCCTCCCCGCCGGCGAGTGCTAACAGCCGGCAGGTCCATGGACGAGGAGCCGAGTGGCATGAAGTTCAGGCCGTTGCACGACCGCGTGGTGATCAAGCGGGTCGAGGAGGAGCAGAAGACCAAGGGTGGCATCATCATCCCCGACACCGCCAAGGAAAAGCCGATGCAGGGCGAGGTCCTGGCGGTCGGCCCGGGTGCCCGTAACGAGAAGGGCGACCTGATCCCGATGGGCGTGAAGGTCGGTGACCGTGTGCTCTTCGGCAAGTGGTCCGGCACCGAGGTGAAGCTCGACGGCGAAGAGCTCCTCATCATGAAGGAGTCGGACATCATGGGCATCCTCGAGCCGGATGCCGCGGCCGCTGCCAAGGCCGCCTGAGCCGACCGAGCAGACGGAGAGGTAGGACATGGCTGCCAAGGAACTGAAGTTCTCGACCGAAGCCCGCGCGAAGATGCTGCGGGGCGTCCAGACCCTGGCCGACGCGGTGAAGGTCACGCTCGGCCCCAAGGGGCGGAACGTCGTTCTCGAGAAGAGCTTCGGCGCGCCGCGGATCACCAAGGACGGCGTCACCGTCGCCAAGGAGATCGAGCTCGCCGACAAGTTCGAGAACATGGGCGCGCAGATGGTGCGCGAGGTGGCGTCGAAGACCAACGACGTGGCCGGTGACGGCACCACGACCGCGACCGTGCTCGCCGCGGCGATCGTCCGGGAGGGTGCGAAGGCGGTGGCCGCGGGCATGAACCCGATGGACCTCAAGCGTGGCATCGACATGGCCGTCGATGCGATCGTCGAGGACCTCAAGAAGCGCTCGAAGAAGGTCACCACTTCCGACGAGATCGCGCAGGTCGGCACCATCTCGGCCAACGGCGATACCGAGATCGGCAAGATGCTCGCCGAGGCCATGCAGAAGGTGGGCAACGAGGGCGTGATCACGGTCGAGGAGGCCAAGAGCCTCGAGACCGAGCTCGACATCGTCGAGGGCATGCAGTTCGACCGCGGCTACATCTCGCCCTACTTCATCACCGACAGCGAGAAGATGCGCTGCGTGCTCGAGGAGCCTTACATCCTCATCCACGAGAAGAAGCTCTCCTCGCTGCAGCCGCTGCTCCCGGTCCTCGAGGCGGTCGTGCAGAGCGGCAAGCCGCTGCTCATCATCGCCGAGGACGTCGAGGGCGAGGCGCTCGCCACGCTCGTCGTCAACAAGCTGCGCGGTGGGCTCAAGGTCGCGGCGGTCAAGGCGCCGGGCTTCGGTGATCGCCGCAAGGCGATGCTCGAGGACATCGCGATCCTCACCGCCGGTCAGGTCATCAGCGAGGATCTCGGCATCAAGCTCGAGAACGTCGGCCTCGACATGCTCGGTCGCGCCAAGCGCGTGGTGATCGAGAAGGAGAACACCACGATCGTCGACGGCGCCGGCTCGAAGGAGGAGATTCAGGGCCGCTGCAACCAGATCCGGGCGCAGATCGAGGAGACCACCTCCGACTAC
>FWPU01006514.1_pt1 | contig 11108 bp, 8 predicted proteins | sample 2228361 | NCBI WGS metagenome assembly FWPU01 (sample SAMEA103939777, study PRJEB20133) | metagenome | reverse complement strand
CCATCTTCATCGGGCGTTATCTGGATGTGCTGGATTTGACCCGCGAAGTGGCCCGTCAGGCTGCCCGCGAGGAACGGTTTACCTCCCCGGCTGCATTCTTTGCAGAGGTTGATTCCTATCTCAATACGCCGCCGGTTGGTTTAAATTCATATATCACGATGAATCCAGCGACGGACGACATGGTCGTTTCGGTTTTTGACCTGCGCGGCAGTGGCGAGAGAATCCTGCATGTCTGGTCGGACACCAATGAAAATTACAAAAAGGACTGCGAGGGAAATACGGTGCGCACGGAACCGCATTTTACCCTCAGCGAAGTGATGGCGATTGGTTCTCCCGATGTTAATGAAGGAATGGTCGCTGTTGAGATCTTTTACTGCCATCAACTGGTGTTGAATATTCCTTTTATCACCTCTTTTATTCCAAACCCGGTGCAAATCCATGCGTACACCATCTTTCCGTTTCCGGCAATTAAGTACCGTTAGGGTTCAATCCGACCGGCAGTCTTCTCGCGGTCAGGTGCTGGTCATTTTTGGAGTGGCATTGCTGACCCTTCTTTTCTTTGTCGGCCTGGCCATTGATGCGGGTTCGCTGTATGTGACCTACAACCACCTCAAACGGGCAGTGGATGCGGCGGCGGTTGCGGCAGCCAACCAGTACAAACGGGGTGAAACCCACATTGACAAGTTTGAAGATGCGGCTACCGAAGTGTTGGAATTGAACAACATTGACATGTCGGCGGTCAATCTGGAAGTTCATATTTGTGATGAAAATGGGGATTTTGTGATTGAAAGCGGTCTTCCCCCTGCTCTGGATCGCCGTTGTCATGAGGCGGCTTTTCTTCGTAAACTGGTTTGGGTTAAAGCCACCCAGCGCGCGCCGTTGTATTTTTTAGGCCTGCTGGGTTTTGGGCCGGTGAATTTATCCACCGAGACGATCTCCGAGGCCGCGGCTGTGGATGTTGTGCTGGTACTGGATGTTTCCGAATCTATGTCCAGTCAGACCAGTGGCTATATTCCGAATGATTACGATCCGGATACCGAATGCAACCCGAATACCCGCACTGCTGGCGCCTCACCGCCGAGTGGAGCATGTCTGCCGATGTGGTACCTGAAAAATGCTGCAAATACGCTGATCAATACCATCTATGAAGGGTATGACCGGATTGCGATTATCACCTACGACTCGCGGGCGGAATTGAAGCAGGATTTTACCGGACTGAAAGCCGTTGCCCGCAGCGCGTTGTGGAACAATGTCAATGTTCACGATGACCCGCCCTATGCACGGATGTGGGCGCCATGGGGACCCGACCGTGAACCCGGCGATTATGCCTTCAACCCGGTTAACCCCGAAGACCGCGATGGGGATGGGCGGGATACCGATGATGATTTGACCCTGTATGGGGTAGACTGCCCGTGGACGACCAACCCGGCTGTGCTGGCTGACCGATGGTGGAGCGTGGATGAAGGGGCTCCCGATCCGTTTGGCTGGGGTGGCGTTCCCTGTGATCATGATGCCTATCTGGATGCCTACGACTGGAACTCCGATGACACTTTCACGATGGACGACCATAATGCGTCACTGGCTTACCTTGCCAAATTCCCGGTTTTCACCGACCTGAACGGGCATAGCATCCGCCCGTCACTTTCGCCGCTTTCCACCTGCATTGGTTGCGGCTTGCGCATGGCGAACGAGCTGTTGACGAAATACGGACGGCGGGATGCGATTTGGGTGGTCGTTTTGTTTACCGACGGCGTGGCCAATTTGAGTGATACACCGCCGAATGCCTCCACGGGACCCGGTGATACCCCCTACACCGGTGGGAATGTGCCGGCGGTGATGACAAGCGGTTTTTGCAACGGCCACTTTGCCGACAGGGACGCGGACTCGTGGTGGCAAAAACTGTGTATTGATCGCAACTTCACCCCGCGCTATTGCGTGGATACCAGTTCGGCTACCTGCCCGCCGACCTCCACGCCTGTGGTGCCAGCCCTGCGAAGTTACACCTACTCGGTCACCGATTATGCCCGTGATATGGCGGATGCGATTGGGTTAACCACTTCGCCAAACCCACAGGAGCCGCTGGGTACGGACGTGGCCATGTATGTGGTTGGCTATGGGGCTGTCAATTTGGGTGAACCGCTTTTGCGTTATATTGCTGCTGTGGGTGACGACGGTGACCGCCGCACGGACCAGTGTGAAGGTGTCTCCAATTTGCAATCCTGCGGCAATTACTTTTATACCAATGATGCCTCTCAATTACAGTCTATTTTTGAGGACATTGCCAGCCGTATTTATACCCGTATCAATCAATAAAAAGGGCTTTGAACGGGAAGGAACGCCCATGAACCGATTTTCGTATCTCCAACCTTTTTCTCAACAAATTGTACGGCGAACTCGCGCCCAGGGTTTTGTCGAGTTTGCGCTGGCGCTGCCAATCCTGCTGGCGATGATTTTTGGAATTATCGAATTTGGGCGTTTTTTACAGGTCTGGCTGGCGCTGCAAAACGGAGCGCGCTTTGGGGTGCGCTACGCGGTCAGCGGGGATTTCAATACCGAGTATTGCGATGAAGCCGCTGCAGCCTTGGGGTTGACTGCCGTCCACAGCGGCAACTGCCGTGTGCCGGAAAATGTGGATGACTGGGATGAAAAGAGCAGCGCGCTCAAAGACTGGGCGCGGCTGGCTTCTATCCGCGATGCGGCCATCGCCGGGGCAACCGGCATTGCGTGGGACCCAGCGCCAGCGGTTTCCGGCGATTATCTGGCTTATCTGGATTACGGCTGGAATCATGCTGACTTTGATAGGGTGCACCGCGGTAACCCGGCATTGAAGGGCTTTCTCAATGTGATGATCTGTTCAAACCGCGAGGAAGATCTCGGCGGTGGTGTGTTTGCCCGTTTTCAAAGAAATCCATATACGAGTGAATATTACGATCCCGGTGATCCCAATTCTCGCTTCCCGATTTTCTGCGAACTCGCGATTGGTACCAAAAGCGGGGAGACCTTCAATCAGACCGCAATTGAACGATATGTGGATGATGCCGGTGGGCCGGGTGACCGGGTTTTTGTGCGCCTGACTTATCGCCACGAATTGATCACTCCCATTCTCAATAGCATCTGGCCAACGGCCATGATCTATGCTGAGCGGGAAGGTTATGTGGAAGCCTTTCGCAAAACCCGGCCGGGCGGCGCCTTGGGGGTAGCTCCCACCCCCACCAATACCCCAACCGATACCCCTACCCCGACCGATACCGCTACGCCAACCTCCACTCCCACCCCGACCGATACCGCCACCCCGACAGCCACCCCCACCATTACGCCAACCAACTTCCCCTGCAACGGCACGGGCGTGCTGCGTGAGTGGTGGACGGACATCCCCGGTAATACGGTGAATGACCTGATACTTCATCCGCGTTTCCCCGGTGCGCCTGATGATATGGACATCCTCTCGGAGTTTGAAGCGCCACAAAATTGGGGAAATAATTACGGGCAGCGCTTGCGGGCTGAGGTATGCGCCCCGCAAACCGGTTATTACCGCTTCTACATTGCCAGTGATGATAACAGTGTACTGTATCTGAATGGTTCGCAAATTGCCTCGGTGCCCGGCTGGACGTATTACCACCAATGGGATTTGTACAGCAACCAGCAGTCGGGTCTAATCTACCTGACTGCCGGCTCGTGGCTGCCCATCGAAGCTCTCCACAAAGAACGCATAGGGTTGGACCATGTCTCGGTTGCCTGGGTAGGCCCGGGCATCACCGGCAGCGTCAACGATCCGCCGGTGGTGATTGACGGTTACTACCTGCGCCCAATTTCTCCTGAGCCTACCTGGACGCCCACCTACACCGGCACGCCGACCCGCACGCCGACGATTACGCAAACCTTTACCCACACGCCGACGCGTACCATTACGCCTACACCTACGAATACCTTTACCCCCACCTTAACCTTCACGGCAACCCAAACGCGTACCCCTACCCTAACCCGGACAATAACGCCAACCCGAACCATCACCCGCACCTTTACCAACACACCCACGCGGACCGATACCCCAACCCGGACGATTACGCCAACCATCACGCTGACCTTTACCCCTTCGAATACGCCGACGGTTACTCGCACCTTTACGGCGACTTCTACCCGAACCGTCACACCCACATATACTGCAACGGTGCCTTCGCTGACGCCGACCATTACACGCACCTTTACCGCTACTCAAACCCGTACCAGCACACCAACACGAACCATTACCCCAACGCCAACTGAAACCCTGCTGCCAACCCGCACCCGCACGCCCACCATTACGCGCACTCCCTGCCTCACACCGGTAGAACTGGGCGGTTGCTAAACAGATTATTGCGTTGATTTGCGGCGTGTCGTTTCATTCGACACGCCGCCGCTGGTTTGCGGTGTACAATTAACCCATGCGGTCGAATTCAAACCTGTCCGGTTTGGTGCAACACTGGCGAGTAGCTCTTGCGTTTGCCGCCGGCGGCGGTTTGCTGATCCTGCTGACGCTGGGGTTGGTGTGGCTGGTGCAGCGCCAGCCACAAACTTCTGCCGAGACGGTGGTGGTGCTGATTTCCATTCTGACCCTGCTGGTGCTGGGGTTTGCGGTGGGAACGCTGGGCTTCATTTTGCGCAGCGCTCTTGCCCGGCCGGGAGCAAATCCGATTCTGCTGGCACTGATCCTGGCTTTTGTGTTACCGGCGGTTGTTTATTTTGGGCTGGACCGTGTGCTGACGTTGCGCTTCGGCGGGCTTGAGCAGTCATTGTCTGCCATCAGCCTGCGCTCTCCGCTCTTTCCCGGTCAGCCGTGGCTGTTCCTCTGGCAGGCGTTGATTCTGGCTTTTCTCGGCATTCCGGGCGGGCAGAATCAACCCCGGCGTAACGATCTGGCTGCAACTGCCCGCCCTCCCGATTGGCTGAGCGGTCTGCTGGGAGGGGCTGCCATTGCTCTGCTGGGGGGGTATCTTATCAGCGTCACGCGCGGCTGGCTGGAAAGCACCTTTGCGGTGGTCGGGATGACCCAGCCGCTGGAAGTTGCCCCCTTAATCCGTTGGGTGACGCTGCTGATCGGTTTGCTGGTGGCCCCATGGGCGGAGGAGCGTTTCTTCCGCGGTGAATTGATTTTCCGCTGGCAGCCGCGCATGGGAACATGGGCGGCCGTGCTGGCTTCGGCTGCTCTGTTTGCCACCTTGCAGCTGCGCCCCTTGTTATGGCTGCCGGCTTTTCTGGCGGGGATTGGCTTTACCTGGCTGTATCAAATTTACGGCAGGCTGAAACCGGCCGTCATTGCCCATACGGTTGTCAATGCGCTGCTGTTTGCGCTGGGCTGGCACTGGATGATTTAACTCAGGAGAGAAGAACTCATGACCGAACTGCTTTATGCCACCGATAGTTACCTGAAACAATTTGATGCCCATGTTGAGGCGGTGGACGAAGCCGCACGGACCGTATTGCTGGATCGCACCGCTTTTTACCCCGGCGGAGGCGGCCAGCCGTGCGATACGGGCTTTTTGAAGGGTGCAAATGGTCAGATATGGGTGGTCAGCCGTGTGAAGAAGACGCCGGAAGGGGTGTGGCACACCCTGACGGGTGAGGCCGCTTTGCCGCAGCCCGGTGATCTTCTGCACGGCGAATTGGATTGGGAACGGCGCTATGCGCTGATGCGCACCCATACGGCGTTGCACATCCTTTGCGGCGTAGTCTTTCGGGATTACGGCGCGCTGGTCACCGGCGGCGAAATGGAGCCGCTCAAAGGGCGCATGGATTTTGAGTTTGAAACCCTGACCCATGAGCGAATCGCCGAAATCGAAGAAGCCGTGAATCGTGAAGTGCAGGCTGCCCGTCCCCTTCGGGTGCAAATTTTGCCGCGCGAAACGGCTTTTCAGATTCCGGATTTGATCCGCACCAAAATCAACCTGCTGCCCGCCGAGATTCGCGATATACGCACGGTGGAGATTGTCGGCCTGGATTTACAGGCGGACGGCGGAACGCATGTGGCCAACACCCGCGAGGTTGGCACTATCCGCGTGGTGGATTACAAAAGCAAAGGCAAGATCAACAAGCGGATTTACATTGAATTGGGTTGAAAAACAAGCGGGGAAGAGAGGAGGGCGGCCGGTTTGGCTGGGGATCAAACGCGTAAACGCGCCTCGAAGATGGTCACCGCCTGCCCCTCCAGCAGTACCCGCTCCGCGCGCGGTGTAACCCGCAGCCAGCCGCCGCGTTGAGAAGCCTGATAGGCCAGCAAGGTGGACTTTCCCAGCTGCTCGGCCCAATACGGCGCCAGTGCGCAGTGAGCCGATCCGGTTACCGGGTCTTCGTCCACACCTACCGCTGGCGCAAAGAAGCGCGAAACGAAGTCGTAGGCTTTGCCCTGCGCCCGGGCTGTGACCACCACGCCGCGAGTGGGGATACGCTTCAGGCGGGTAAAATCGGGGGTCAGGGCGCGTACCGTTTCTTCATCGGCAGCCTCGATCAAATAGTCCTCGCGATACCGTCCGCTAAAACGCACCTGTTCCAAACCGAGTGCGTCCACCAATCCCGCCGGTGCATTTGCCGGGGTGACCTGCCGCGCAGGGAAATCCAGCACAATCCAGCCCTCTGCGGAGCGGCTGGCCGAAAGCCGCCCGGAGAGGGTTTCAAATTGTGCCGTTTGATCGGCAGAGAGCAGACCCTGTTCCCAGAGGATGTGCGCGCTGGCGAGGGTGGCATGACCGCACAAAGTGACTTCCACCTGGGGCGTGAACCAGCGCAGCCGGTAGGTCTCCCCCTCTGGCAGCAGGAAGGCGGTTTCGGAGAGATTCATCTCACGGGCAATGCCCAGCATCCAGCCTTCATCGCGCGGGGCATCCAGCAGACAAACGCCGGCGGGGTTGCCGGAGAAGGGGACGGATGTGAACGAATCGACCTGAAAGAGGGAAAATGTCATCGGTTTCCTCCACGTCATACTGAAATCATCCAATGTCCGATCAATGATACCATGCTGCTGCTGTTGCTGTTGAGCAAAGTCAGCGCTAAAATGTTTCGAAAGCAATTGGGGCGTTTGTCCTGTCCAATCGAATGTCTGAATTCCAGTCGAATTTGCTTGACAATAGAACTTTTATTCTATAAAATAAAATTATGAACCTCTGGAAGCGTCTGTTGAACCTTTTCAGGGAGGAGACCGAGCAGCCGCGCACCTTTGCCCTCGATGCCCATCTGGAACAATCCCTGCGCCAGCTGGCCGATCAGGAAAAACGCCCGCCGGAAGAGATTCTGCAAGTGCTGATCGAGGCCGGTTTGCAGTATCGCCGTCAGAACGAAGAGGCCTGGCAGTGCTGGAAGTTACTCACCCCGCGCGAGCAGGAAGTTGCTGCGCTGATTTGCCTTGGTTATACCAATCGTCAGATTGCCGCGCGGCTAGGGGTTACAGCCGATACCATCAAGACTCACGTGCGCAACCTGCTGGTCAAGTTCAACCTGCGCCAGCGCAGTGAGCTGCGCGAACGGCTGGCCGGCTGGGATTTCAGCGCGTGGGAACGCTGAACAAAATGGCTGAGGCGCTGCTGGCTTTTCTTGTGGCTATCCCGATTGCCGTGCTGGGGGGACTGATTGGTCTCGGCGGGGCGGAGTTTCGCCTGCCGGTGTTGGTGGGTTTGCTGCGGCGCAGCGCCCATCAGGCCGTGCCGATCAATCTGGCAATCAGTCTGGTTACGCTGCTGGTCTCGCTGGGTGTGCGTTTACGTACGCTGCCGGGCTTGCCGCTCGAAGCGCTGGGGGGGATTTTGATCTCCATGATCGGTGGTGCGATGTTGACGGCTTTCCTCGGTGCCGGGCTGACTGCCCGCCTTTCGCCCCATGCCCTGGAAGGCTGGATGCGCCTGCTGTTGACCGCTATCGGCCTGCTGTTGATTTTGGAGGGCTTTTTCCCGTTTTCTGAGGCTGGGGTGGTGGGCGAGGCTGGCTGGGCGCAGGCACTGACCGGCTTTGCCGCTGGTTGTCTGATTGGGGTGGTCAGCAGTACGCTGGGGGTGGCGGGCGGGGAGTTGATTATCCCCACGTTGATTTTTATTTTCGGGGTTGGAGTTAAAACCGCCGGCAGTGCCAGTTTGATCATCAGCCTGCCTGCGGTCATGGTTGGGCTGATGCGTTATGCCCGCAAGGGGCTGCTATTCAGCCACGCTGAGGGACTGAGTATCGTTCTGCCGATGGGTCTCGGCTCGATAATTGGCTCCATCCTCGGCGGGGTGCTGGCGGGGATTGTACCGGCGGATGTGTTGAAGGTGATTCTCGGCGTCGTGTTGATCGTTTCGGCGCTGCGTATGTTTCGACGGAAAAACGCAGGGCAGGGCGGTTAATGCTGCGCAGATTGCAGCCAGATGGCACTGCCGTCGCTGATCCATTCCACCCGCCCATAACGGGCGGTTGAAATCACCCCCGTGCCTTCGTCCTCCCCGCTTTGCAGCAAAATTACACTCGGGTTGAGCGAGCGCCACTCGTCCAGCGGCGTTTCCTTCTGATCGAGGCTGCCCAGCAGCAGGGTGGCGCCACTCACTGGCGCGCCAGCCGAAAGCAGGTCTGCCGGGCTAAACCCGTTTGGCATCAGCAGACGGGTGTTGCGGTACTCGATCAGCAGGGCGGCTTTTTCACCATCGCTTTGCACCACATGCAAAATCAGGTCATGATCCAGTTGCAGGCGGTCTCTGGCTGCCAGTCGCTGCTGGGGGGTGTGGGTCAGGCTGAGGGTTTGGTGGAGACGGGAGGCGCTGCGGCTGGCGGTGGGTTCAACTGCCCAGTACAGGCTGCGGCACGGCAGGCGTTCGAGGGCGGCTGGCATGCCCTCCAACAGGCTGGCGCGCTGGAAGGGCAGCACTACCACATCTAACCGGCGGGAGAAGAGGCTGGTTTCACGACCCAGCGTCCCCGCCAGCGCATTGGCGTGCGCGGCACTGCCCACTAATACCTGCCGCCCGCCGGGTGTGCGCAGCAAAACGACCTGCCCATCGGAAAAATTCGGTACGATGACGTGCAAATTGCCGTCCGCCCGGCGCAAAGCCGCACCCCATACCAGCAGGGTCAGCACACTCAAGCCGCCCAGCACCAGCGAGGGTTTGAGCGCCGCGCGCAGCCAGCCGATCCACCGGTTGGGATACGAAGGTTGGATGCGTACCCAGGCGGCTAAGCCAAACAAGAGAACATACAGCCCGATGGCCGTTCCCCACCCGGCTGCGCCGAAATCCAGCGTCCCGCCGGGCAAATTGGAGAGCAGCTCAACCAGGCGGATGGTAAACGCCGAGAATGGGTAGGTCAGCCAGCCCAAAACCTGACCAGCCGGCAGCCAGAGCATGCCGGCAATCAGGGCAAGGCCGCTCAATTGCATGACGAGCGGCTGAACCGGCAGGATGAGTGGGTTAGCCAGCATTGCCGAGAGCGAAAGCCGCCCAAATTGTGCCAGCACAATCGGCAGGGTGGTCAGTTGAGCCGCCAGCGTGAAGAGGAAGTACTCAGAAACCGGCGGGGCAATCCGTTGGGCCAAACCGGGCGAAAAGCGGTTGGTCAACCAGCCTTCCAAAGTGTGCTGGAGCGGATCGGCGTAGAGAATCAGCCCCAGTGTGGCCGTGAAGGAAAGTTGAAAGGAAGCATCCCACGGCAGCCACGGGTTGAAGGCGGTCATCACCGCCGCGCTAAAAGTCAGCGGGGTCAGTCCGGCCGACCTGCGCCCAATCAACCGCCCAAAGAGCGCCAGACTGCTCATCACCGCCGCGCGCACCACCGCCGGATTTGCCCCGACCAGCAGGGTGTAGAAAGTGACTGCCAGGATGGCGCTCACAGCCGCCCAGAGACGCGGTAGAAATCGCCCGAATAATGCCAGAAACAAGCCGCTCAACACGGTCATGTTGAAACCGGAGATGGCGATGATGTGAGCCGTGCCGGTATCCTGAAAAGCGCGCGCCAGATCTGCCGGAAGGTCGTGTTCCAGGCCGAGCAGGATACCGCTTAACAGAGCGGCTTCGGGTTGGGGATAGAGACGGTTGAGCGTCTGGTAAGCCAGGCGGCGCAGAGCGTAGATGGCTTTCAACAACGGGCTGCCGGTTTCGCCGGGGATAATCTCTACTGCCGGATAGATCAGGTAGGTAAAAATCCCTCTGCGCTCCAGATAGGCGCGGTATGAAAAGGTTTCGTCCTCCGGCGGTGTTTGCGGGCTGCCCCAAATCCGCACATACTGACCGTAAGACCATTCGCCCCCCGCCGGAAGGCGCACCAGAGCGCGGTTGTTCACCTGATGAGGTGAAGTTGTCCCCTGCAAGCGAATCGTCTCGACTTGCACGGTCAGCAGCACGGCGTTTTCGCGCCGGTCGGGGTCGGATGCAATCCAGCCGGTCAGTTCGGCTTTGCCAAGGTCGTTGTAGAAAGCCAGATGGGCAGGAGTGAAGTGGGGTTGGGCAATTTGCCAGCGCCATGCCCCAAGTAGCAGGATACTCAAAATCACCCCTGCCGGCAGAGGAAGAAAACGGTACAGCCCGGTCAGGGCGGTAAAGCGGCGGCTCAGCCGATTTTCTACAAAAACCAGTCCGGCGCTAACCGCCGCGGCGGCCAGCCAGAAAGCCGATGGCAGGCGCAGGACGGTGCTCAGCCCAATCCCGATCAGGAAAGCAGTCGAAAGCCACAACAACGGCGGCACGGCGTCTCACTCCGGCGGGCGGAACAAACGCGGCAGAAAAGCCGGTGTACGGCGGCGGTATTCGGCATAGGCTTCCCCGAATTCGTCCAGCAGTTTATCCTCTTCGAAGCGCGAACCAATGATGAAGTAAAGAGTTACCCCCAGATTCAGCGCCAGCAGATTCCAGCTCATCACCGGCATCAACCACAGGAACAGGAGCGAGCAGGTGTAAAGGGGGTGGCGCACCCAGCGGTAGAGACCATGGGTGACAAAACGCGGTGGGCGTTGCAGGGCGGTTTCGTCTATGACGCTATCCAGCCCGATGAAGCGCATTGCCCCGGTTTGAGCGACGCCATAAATCAGCCCGATCAAACCGGCCAGTTGAAGGAGACCGGTCAGGATGAACCATGGGAAGGGAATGGTGTAGATCACGCGGTCGGGCAGCAGGGCGGTGAGTGCCAGC
>FWPU01012609.1_pt1 | contig 11109 bp, 11 predicted proteins | sample 2228361 | NCBI WGS metagenome assembly FWPU01 (sample SAMEA103939777, study PRJEB20133) | metagenome | reverse complement strand
GACGCATCATTAGGTCACAAAGTGCACGATGCGCTGGCGGCTACCACTAACACAAATCTGCACCCAGCACCGCTGTCGGTTCGCACCTAATCTACAGTCTCTTCCGCAAACAGCACCAAAACCCCCGTGTAATTGTGGGCATAGTTGCGCCCGGCGACGGGGGCGATTTCGGCGTTGCCGAAGAAGCCAATGAGGGGAATGTCGCCCACGAATTCTTTGATGACGGTGATGTCGTGGTCGAGTTTGTCTTTGCCGTAAAGGGCGGTGCCGCGCCCAAGGCAGTTGAAGTAGAATCCGAACGTCGGGGGCTTCCCCTTCAGCGAATCACACACGTTCTCCATCGTGGAGTACATGTCCGCGCTCGCGGCGCGCGCGTCGCGGAGGTTAAACTGAATCGTTTGACCGGGACGGACTCTTTCCGCGACGGCAATCGCGCCGGAGCCGGGGTCAATACCGGCAATGTTGCGCACGAGGAAATCGCCGCGCTCCAGGGGATATTTTTCCTCGTCCATCGCGATGCCCGCGTGCAGCGAGTAAGGCACTCGTTCAATGTCTTCAGGGGACAGCGTTTCCAGCGACTCTTGCAGCACACACATCGCGGGGCGTCCCGCGATTTCGTAGATGAGGCTGCCTTCGGCTTTGCTGATAACGTAGGGTTCTCCAATCGGCTGGCAGCCCTGCGCGACGCCAATGTGCGTGGAGAACGCGCCCGTCCAGAGGACGCCCGCGACGCCGTGCGCGGCGATTTTGTCCCCGCACCACTGATACGTCCGACGGTCAACGCCCCGACAGCCTGCCGCGCCGCCGACGATGGGAAGTACCTGCGCATCCGACTCAATATCCTCGATCAACTGAGAGGGATAGATGCTGAAGATGTCCGTGAACGTCATGAGCAGAGGATGCTCGGATGGGTGTGAGACGATCAGGTCGGCGATGGTTTCGCCCGGCGAAACCCCCTCCTGAGAGCGCGTGGGCACGAGAAAAGGTTGAACGGCGACGTCGTCGGATTTGAGCGCCAGAACCGCCGCGCCCGCTCCGCGCTCGAACTCACCATCCGTTGTCAGCACACCCAGGCCGCTGCATCCGACGAGATGTTGAGCGCCCGTTTCTGAGCGCACGGCGCGCAGCAGTCGCGCAAACTCGGGCTGATAATGAGTGGTGGCAAAAACAAAAGCGCAGTCGGCTTGGCTAATGCCGGCTCGCTCCATCGCCTGTCGTGCCGCGATCCAAGCCGCCGCTTCTGCGGCTACTTCCCCTGCGTAACCAACACCGGCGTACATCATGGTCAGAGGGTCAATTGGTCAACTGGTCAACTGGTCAATGAACGATTCGACTCATTGACCCATTGACTCTTGCCGTGCCCCCATCGCCCGCAACTGGTCGCGCAGTTGCGCAGCGGTTTCATACTCTTCGCGCTCAATCGCATCGCGCAAGGCTCTTTCCAGCCGCTCGCGGCGCGTGATGGGCTTGCGGTTGAGGATCTCTTTTCTCAGTTGTTCCAGCGAAGCAAGTTCGGGACTGCCGTCCGTCAAATCGCTGCGCCCCCACCCCTCAAAGACTTGCTTGATCTCGTTGATGCCTTCCTCTAAGCGCTGCAGGGCTTCCTGATACCGTCCCCGGTCAAGGCTCGCCAGCGTCAGCGCCCGGACGCGGTGGCTCATGATGAACGCCCGATACTGTTCCGAGCGCATCCAGTCCTCCGGGTGAGCGGCGTACTCTTTGAGAAGGTCAAGAATGTGAAGGTTGTGTTCCGCATCCGCCGCCGCGCGGTCGAACTCTTTCACCGCGAGAAGGCTGATGCGACGATGGTAGTATTGCAGAGATTCGCGCTGGAGTTCGACGCACTCCTCGTGGCTCAACTGAAACGCCGACTCGGATCCCAGCCGGCGATGTCGCGCCAAACGACTTTGATAGTAATCTAACAGCGATTCATAACCGTAAGGCTGCGTCCCATCGGGACGCCCGTCTATTTCCATCTGCAGCACGCCCATTTCAATCCGCAACTGCACTTTCTCTTTTCCGTCCAATCCAACTATCTTACGAGCCACAACACGATCTAATCCTTCGTATTCCCATCCCTCCAAAATCTCATTGAGGTCCTTCGTCATATCGGCACCCCCAGATTGAAGAATGTTACGATCATGTCTGATTTCGATTATAACCGTTTGCGAGGAGATGTCAAGCGGGAGTGTTTGCAATTCGATATCTTAATGAACCTTAATGAACGGCTTGCGTTGTTCTGGGGAATTCCCTCCTCCTCCCTCTTGACGTCGGGGGCTACACTGCATCTTGGGATGATTCTCACGAAGAGGGAATGACTTCTCTGTGTCGTGGTGTTGCCCTATTGCCCAACACCTTGTCACCGAGCCATATCCCCTCGCGCGAGGAGGTGATGCTCTGCGGCGGTTGATACGGCGTTCCATAATGAGTCATGCCACAACTTTCCGATGTGGACAAGTCGAAGTTCATGCGGAGGGAGCAATTTCATCACAAGAAGAAGGTGTTTGCATTGAGGAAATCTCGTTTGGGCTTTACGCTGATTGAGTTGCTGGTGGTTATTGCCATCATCGCCATTTTAGCCGCGATTCTCATGCCGGTCTTTGCACAGGCGCGGGAGAAGGCGCGGCAGGCAGGTTGTCAGAGCAACATGAAGCAGATAGGCACTGCGATTCTGATGTACAAGCAGGATTACGATGAGGGTTTCCCGACCGGAAACGGCGGAGTCAATACCGACTGCAACTTTGTCCCGACGCGCTCCGGCTGGACAGGATGGGTGGGCAATCATCTGTTGCCCTACACCAAGAACGCGCAGATTTACATGTGCCCCAGCAAAGGTGAGAACTACGGTCTTACGAACTACCAAAACGTGGGCGGCTCGCCGCGTTGCGCGAATGCGCCTTACTGGTGGGTCTCGTATGCCTACAACTACCTCGGTCCCGCCGCTGCGGGTCAGAAAGATTCCGCAGTCCCAGAACACTCCCGCCTTGCACTGCTCTGGGACAGTGGCACGCGGTGGATTGACTGCTCCATCAAGAGCACCTGTGGCTTGTACGTGAACCGTGACATCTGCTGGTATTTGGGTCAGAGTCAAGTGGCAGGCGGTAACTGCGGTGTGACAACGCTACCGCGGGTGGACCTGACCTCGTGGCATAACGGAGGAAACAACTACCTGTTCTCTGATGGTCACGTCAAGTGGACGAAGTGGACGAACATGACCTGGGGTATGATTATCCCCATACAGCAGGGTCACGTAGATTATGACCGACCGTGCGTCCAGATGCCTGTGGCGACCGGCTGGCCGTGGTCGTAAGAAAGAGGGAATCACTGATGAGTAAGCAAGCATCTCCAGTGACAGTCATTGTGGCGCTTGTTGTGCTCGTGCTGGTTATCGGAGGGCTGTGGTACAAGTTCCTGGGTCCGGCTTCCCAACCGCCTGCGCCTCCTGAAACTATCCCCGGCATGGTGGGGCAGACCGGCGGAGCGAGTTCCGGAATCACTGAGGAGGGACGCCCGAAGTCTAACGCGCCTAAGGGCGCGCCGCGCTCCCTTCCCGGAGGTGCGGGCACGACCGGAGGATAAGCCGCAAAGCCTCCACAACTCTTCAAAGGGCACTACGGAAAGAGGGGACCGGCAACGTTGCCGGTCCCCTCTTTTTGGGTCGCGCATGAAGCAAGCCTATCCCAGATTCACTTAACGCCGCGAGGGGATTGTATTCAACAGAGTGGAAAACGTCCTCTTCACACCATCGTTGTAAACGACGGTCGCGCCAACGGTCGCAGCCATCGCGTCAAAGAACAGCGTGGCTTCAAAGGACGGCTGTGTGATGACCTACTCGCTCACGCGCCTTCGTTTGGCGTCAGCGGTGAAGAACTCGACGTAGGCGACATCCCGTACGGGACCTGTCCATTTCAGATGGACATAGTGCGCGTCCGCCCGCTTCACTCGCAATTGTCCCGCTTGTACGTCCGAAGTGACGGATTCACGTGGTTCTGGTGATTACGCGACGCTCCCCGTCGCCCACGTAGTCACCGGCGAATTGACGACGACTGGTGTGGGAACGTACACATACCGGGGCACCGTGACAATCGCAGTTGGCGCGAAGAAGAATGGCGGTGTCACGGAGCGTGTGCCGACGAAATCGGCAGCCTCTCTGCTAATATGCAGTGCCGCCACCCGCCGCCTCGCAATGGGACTCACGACGCCTCTACGCGGCGACATCACTCGAACACGGTGAGACGGGCGGATGATGACCCTGCCCCTGTGAGCAAAGGCTGAACTCGTGCACAAGGTCAACGTCACGGTGAGAACGGATAGTCTTCGCAGCATGGTGCTCACTCCTTCCAAAGATACCATGACGAAGGGAAGCAGTTACGCATACCACTAAGAATGCCTCACAAAACCTGTTTCGCTCCCTTTTGTCCCACGATTGAAATCGTGGGCTACTTTCACAAAACCCCGATGAATCCCGATGTATCGGGATGCATCGGGGTTTTGTTAGGTGCTCTTATTATGAAGATTAACTACTGTCTTCTCTACTCTGCATTATAGCGCAACTAAATCAGATTTCAACCTTTCCCTGCACGCGCTTAAAGTATTCAATCGTGCGCCGCAGTCCTTCTTCAAGACTGACTTGTGGTTCCCAGCCGAGGAGTCGTTTGGCTTTGGAGATGTCGGGGCGACGCTGTTTGGGGTCGTCTTTGGGGAGGGGATGGAAGACGATGGGCGAGGAGCTGCCGGTGATTTGCAGGATGCGTTGAGCAAATTCCAGAATGGTAATCTCCATCGGATTACCGATGTTGACGGGTTCGTGTTCGCTGGAGAGCATCAGACGGTAGACACCTTCAATCGTGTCGCTGACGTAGCAAAACGAACGGGTTTGGCAGCCGTCGCCGTGAACGGTCAACGGCTCGCCGCGCAGCGCCTGCCCGATGAAGTTGGGCACGACGCGTCCGTCGTCCAATCTCATGGAGGGTCCGTAAGTGTTGAAGAATCGAACAATCCTTGTGTCAATACCGTGAACGCGATGGTAGGCCATCGTCAGGGCTTCGGCGAAACGCTTCGCCTCGTCGTAGACGCCGCGCGGTCCGATGGGGTTGACGTTGCCCCAATAACTTTCAGGCTGCGGATTGACGAGCGGGTCGCCGTAGACTTCGGAGGTGGAGGCAAGCATGAAGCCGGCGCCTTTCGCTTTGGCAAGCCCTAATGCGTTGTGCGTGCCCAACGCGCCGACTTTCAAAATCTGAATCGGCAGACGTTCAAAGTCCACCGGGCTGGCGGGACTGGCGAAGTGGAAGATGAAGTCCACCGCGCCGTCCACTGCGATGAACTGCGTGACGTTGTGGTGGACGTAGGTGAAGCGGGGATTGTCCTGCAAGTGGGCGATGTTGGCGGCACTGCCGGTGAGGAGGTTGTCAATGCAGATGACTTCGTGTCCTTCGGCTAACAGTCTATCGCAAAGGTGCGAACCCAAAAAGCCCGCACCGCCCGTGACGACGATACGCATGAGCGTTTTCTCCTGTTGTTATTGAAACATGTCCGGCGCCAACTGCTTGTAGAGGTTGTAAACCTTCCAGATGTAGCGCGTCGTTTCTTTGAACGGCGGAACGCCCCCATGACGGCGCACGGCTCCGGAGCCGGCGTTGTAGGCTGCCAGCGCGAGGTTGAAAGCGTCCGGTCTGTCTTTGTATTTCTCCAGATGTCCACGAATCAGTTTGACCGTCGCCGCGATGTTCTGTATCGGGTCGTAGGCGTTGGTCACGCCCATGCCCGACGCCGTGCCGGGCATCAGTTGTCCCAGCCCCATCGCGCCCGAGTGGGACGTGGAGTTCGGGTCGAAACTCGATTCGACGGCGATGATGGCGACGATGAGGCGGGCGTCTACGCCGTGCGCCGCGCTGAAGCGCAGAATCGCTTCGGTGAACTGGTCGCGCTGCGCGTCGGACAGCCGCGGGTTGAAGCGGGCGATGACCTGCTTGTACTGCGGCTTTAACGCGGCAATGCGCTGTTCCAACCAGTTGCCGGAAACGTTGGGGGCAGACGACGCGGGCGGGTTGGGATTCTGCGGCGTTCCACGCGCGGTGAGCGTCGACGGGCGATTTGATGGCGCGGGCGGCGGCGACGGCTTGCCCTGAATGATGGCCGCTTCGGTGACGATAGGCTCGCGGCGTTCCGCCGCCGGCGGGGCCATTGCAACGAATTCCAGTTCGGTCAGCGTGACCGCGTCCGACGGCACGCGCCCCAGCACGCGCACCCGGTTGCCGTTGACGATGAGCGGGTTATCTTGAACATTAGTAACGAACACGCTCCCTCCCGCGCTGGTTTCGACAATGATGGTTTTCGCACGCAGCGAGAGGATAATGCCCGTAATTTTGCCGCTGACTTCAACCACCTGTCCGCGATAGGACGCCGCGTAGAGTTTGAGTTTGTCGAAGGGCACGTCCAAGGCTTGACATTCCGCCTTCTTTTTTTCGTAAGCGTCTTCTTTGGTCGGCGTCGTGGTATCAGCCCTCAGCGAAACGCAAGACACCCCCCCCCCCCACACGAGTAGCCCGCAAAACATCCATTTCCTCATGTGCGCCTCCTAACTCAACTTCTCCAGTTCCTGTTGAAACGCCTCAAAGGACGGTCGTCCAAACAGAGCGAAGACGACAAGCGTTCCCGGCGGCAGTTCATTCGCCCTCTGTTTTACCACATCCAGCATGACCCTTGCCGCCGCGCTCGCGGAAAATCCGCCGACGCCTGTGCCCAACGCTGGGAAGGCGATGTGGCGCAGTCTGAGTTCTTCAAACCGCTTGAGCGCGTTGGCAGTGGCGGAGCGAATCTTCTCCGCGTCCGTCACAAGGTCGGTTCCCATCGCCGCCGCGTGAATGATCCACCGCGCACGCAGGGAACCCGCCGTGGTGGCGACGGCTTCACCAACGGGAATCGGTCCCTTTCTCATGGCTTCATCCTCGATGACCTGTCCGCCCTTGCGCTTAATCGCGCCCGCCACGCCCGCCCCCATCCACAGTTCGTTATTGGCGGCGTTCACGATGGCGTCGACGTCCAGTTCGGTAATGTCGCCCTCGACGAGCCGAATCGTCACGTGGCCGATTTGCTTTTCCATAAGCCCCCTCATCTGCCGTTCGTCTCTCCTATCACGCCGCTCTCATCTCCATCTCCATTATTGTTTTCGACGACGACGATGCGATTCCTGCCCTCGTGCTTGGCGCGGTAGAGGGCTTTGTCGGCAGAGCGCACCAGATCCTGAAAGTCCCTCATGCGCCCGCCGAAAGTGGTCAGCCCAATGCTGACCGTGCACGGCAGGGTGCGTTCAACTGCCTGACGGATGCGCTCCGCCATGCGCATGGCTCCGGCGGCGGGCGTGTTGGTCAGGACGAGCGCGAATTCCTCGCCGCCATAGCGCGCCACGACGTCGGAATCGTGACGGGACAGTTGATAGAGCAGGTCGCCTAACGACTTGAGCAGTCGGTCGCCTTCGACGTGTCCGTGCGTGTCGTTATACTGTTTGAAGTAGTCAATGTCCAACATCGCCAGCGACAGCGGCTCTTCATGTCGGCGCGCGCGCCCGACCGCAAACCGGAGGTTCTCTTCGAACAAACGGCGGTTGGGTAAATCCGTCAACGGGTCGCGCGTTGCCAGATGACGCATCCGTTGTATTTCTCGTTCCAACTCCTGCAGTCCGTGCTGGAGCGCGATTTTTTCCTGACTCAGGGCTTCGGTGCGAGCGTGCAGTTCCTTGTGCTGCGCTTCCCATGCGGACATAATCCGTCCCAGTGCCATTAAGACCTCGCCGAAGCCTGCGATACGACCCAACAACGCATCGCGCAGAATCTCTTCAGACACGGGCAAAGTCTTCCTCCCTTCAATCGTATCGTCAGGGATTGAGGGGCGACTTCCCGGCAAGCCGCCATTCAGCGTAGATTGACAGGACTGCTTCTGCTGTAATCTCTCCCACGAACGTTCACGTTGTGATAGTTCCTTCATAAAATGCGTCGTCCATGCCTCCACTCATCATTCACGCCAGTGGCAACGAGACCGGTTGCCCCGTTTCCACTGAGCGGTCGACCGCCAGACAGACTTCGTGCGTTTTGTAGGCGTCCTCCACGTTACAGTGCGATTCGCGGTTGCTGCGGATGCACTCTGCAAAATGCGCCATCTCACCCTTGAACGGATGATGACTGACGTCGCCGCTGTCGGGCAGAATCGTCGGAATCTCGGCGAAATTCGTCTGCCCCGGCAACAGCGTCTTAGAGTACAATTTGTTGCCGCGAATCGTTCCCTGCGAACCCAATAAATCAATGTTGAAATTATAGGGCATCTTACATTCAAACGAGGCCGAGAGTTTTCCAATCGCGCCGCTGGCAAACTTCACAGCGGCGACCACGTTCGGGTCGTATTCGTAGTCCTGACCGCACTTGACCGAATAAGCCGAAACCTCCACAATCTCGCTCCCCACGAACCAGCGGATGGCGTCGACGGCATGACACCCCGCCGCCAAAAACGCGCTCGCCCCGCTGTCCTTTCTTATCACCCATTCCCAGCCGGTGTACCAATCGCCGATTCCGTGCCAGTAGTCCACTTCGGCGTAAAAAATGCTGCCGATGGCGTTCTGGGCAAGGAGCGCCTTGATGCTCTCAAACAACGGATTCCAGCGCAGGACGAACGACACGACGGTTTTTACTTGCGCCTTGTGCACGGCATCGCGCAGTTGGCGCAGTTCCTCAAGGTTGATGGCTATCGGCTTTTCGATGCAGAAGTGCTTGCCCGCTTGCGCCGCCCAAATTCCCTCGCGGGCGTGCAGATGATTGGGCGTGCAAATCGAAACCACGTTCACATCGGGGTCTTGCAGCAGCCTCTCGTAAGCGCGCTCCGGAGACTCGTCGGCGTAGATGCGGGCGTCTACGCCTGTCTCCGCCGCCACCTTCCGTGCGCTGGTTTCCTTGCGACTCCCGATGGCAACGACCCGGCAGTTAGGGACGGCTTCCCACGCTTTGACGTGCTCGCCCGAAACCCATCCTGCCCCCCAAACGGCAACGCCTAAGTCAGACATGATGAACCTCCCCCGAAAATCGTTCTCGTCCTCGTCCTCGAACCTTAAAAACAACCGACGACGAGGGCGATTGTCATGCAGCGTGGTGCCGTCCTGTCGGCATGAAGAACCCCTCTAACTTTTCGTCAACGTCCACGTTCCCCAATCTTGTTCGCTCTTGTTGCCCTTGCCGCTTCTGGAACCTTTGATGAGGGTGCCGCTGTAAGTTCCACTTGCTTGCTCACCCGTCACGGTGCCCGAAAAACTGACGTTCAACGTCATGGGTTGACCGTCCCGCTCAAAGGACCGCTTCCCTTTGAAACTGACCTTGTTGCCCTTGATTTTGCCCTTGTCAATGCGGTCGGTAATGGATTCACCCCGCGATGGGTCGTATACCGTAATGTCGGCTTGAAACGTCCCCCCGCCTTGTTGCGTGACCACGAGATGGACGGTGCCGGAATCCGGCGCTGTGCTGCCGGAGGGAATACCGCTCGTCCACGTTCCGTCCCATGTTCCTAACAGATTTGGCGGCGCGCCGCCTCCCCTTCTTGCCAGGTGAACGGACAGGTCTGATGGTGAAGTATCAGCCACGAATCCCTGACCGCCACTGCATCCTACGCCCCCTGAGACAACTCCTGCGATGACTGCGCCCCAGAAAAACAACCGTTCCTTGCTCTTCACCCTACTCCTCCTTTGCGTCATTGCTGCGACTGAGGGTCTGCTTCGCGTGAAAGCCAGACGACGCCAGCGATCCATCACGAGGTTCGTTAAGTATATCACAAATGCGACCTCTCACGCAAATCAATTTTGCCTGCAAAGTGACACTTTTTTGCCAAGTCGGGGAATGTTCGGATATAATAATGGCAAGCAATTCCCACAGAGGAGGTTCGGGAGAATGATTATTGAGAGTCGTGCGCCAGTGCGGGTTGATTTTGCGGGGGCTTGGACGGACGTGAAGTTCTTTTACGAGCCGTTTGGGGGGGCGACGCTCAATGCAGCGATCAACCGCTACGTCACGGGGCGGCTTGTTGCAGGCGGGGGGGAGGCACAGGAAGGCATAGGCGTCAGTTACGAGACGGAAATCCCGGCGGGGTCGGGACTGGGCACGTCGGCGACGTTGAACGTCGTGTGGCTGAGCCTGGCGAAGGGCAAGCCCATTCAAACACGCGAAGAAAAGGAAGCCATCGCTGCCTCCGCCTACGATATTGAGAAGGTGCTGGGCATCATTGGCGGCAAGCAGGATCAATATGCCTCCGCTGTGGGGGGCATCAATCTGTTTGAATTTACAGAGCAGGGCGTCGTTACGCATCCGGTCAACATCTCCCCTCAAAACATCAAAACGCTGGAATCGTTGCTCGTCCTCTGCTACACAGGACAAGCGCGGCTTTCGTCCAACATTCATCAGAACGTTTGGGGAAATTTCCGACGCGGACGGCGCGAGACGGTGGACGCGCTTTTTGCCCTGCGCGATTCCGCCTACAAGGGCAAGGAGATGCTGGAAAAAGGGCAGTTCGAGCCGTTTGGTCCTCTGCTCACTCTTCAGTTCGAGTGCATGAAAAGCCTGGACGCTTCCACGAGCAATGAAACGGTGGACTCTCTGTTCCGCCTCGTCGCCGATGAGATTTCCGGCGGCAAGCCCTGCGGCGCGGGAGGCGGCGGCTGCCTGTTGTTCTGCTGCAAAGACCCCAGTCTGAAACCGAAGGTGCAGGAAAGAATCAGCCGCGCGGGATGTCGCGTCGTGGATTTTGCGTTTGAGTTTGAGGGATTGACGGTAACATTCAAACCGTAAGACGGCACGGCGGCATTTTGCGGGGGGGGTGCATTACGCAGAATTTGCTGCCCTGTTGCCACCGAATCGAATTCGGTGTCTAAGACGCCGGAACGAAAGTCCCGATGCATCGGGACTCGTTTGCGAGCCTGCTTTTAGCAGGCTTTGCAGCCGTTGTAGCCGCCGAATTCGATTCGGCGGGATGTTGCCGAATTCGATTCGGCGGAAGGAGGGCTCCCGCGGGGCGCAGGACGTCAAATTTGCCTCCTGCCTCCTGCCCCCCCTCCGTCGGAGCAGCGCCTCCTTACGA
>FWPU01004272.1_pt1 | contig 11112 bp, 12 predicted proteins | sample 2228361 | NCBI WGS metagenome assembly FWPU01 (sample SAMEA103939777, study PRJEB20133) | metagenome | reverse complement strand
CCATAGTCGAGAGAGGGCTGGTCGTAGCCCGGTTTGCGTAGGGAAGCGAGAGAAAGCTGGACAGAGAGAGCTGGAAGGAGAGAGAGCATGGAGCGCCTGAGCCTGAATCCCCGCCATGTCCGCCTGCTGGTGACGTTGGGTGCGTTGGCCCTGTATGTGTTGAGCGCCGGTGCGCCGCTGGCATCGGGTGGCTGAGCCGCCGGTTGGCCATAGTCGAGAGAGGGCTGGTCGTAGCCCGGTTTGCGTAGGGAAGCGAGAGAAAGCTGGACAGAGAGAGCTGGAAGGAGAGAGAGCATGGAGCGCCTGAGCCTGAATCCCCGCCATGTCCGCCTGTTGGTGACGTTGGGTGCGTTGGCCCTGTATGTGTTGAGCGCTGGTGCGCCGTACGCCTCGGGTGGCTGAGCCGCCACGTCTCTCCCAGGAGGCCAGGTCGGATATGTTGCTGTGGATGAAGCTGGCTGTGCCTTCCTGACCCTTCCTAACAAGGTGATGTCGGCCCGGTGATACTGGTATATGCACTCATCTTGGGGTTTGTCGCAGGTGCAGTCAGGGCCTGGGTGGCAAGACGCCCATACACCGTTCCCGAATTGAGGTACCTGTGGTTGGCCGGCTTGGCCTTTATCCCACAGTGGGTAGCCTTCTTTCTACCCTACACCCGCAATCATATTGGCATGACTGGCGCAGCAGTTGCGCTTGTCAGCTCCCAGATGTTACTCCTACTGTTCGTCTGGTTGAATCGGGAACACAGGGCGTTTTGGCTGTTAGGGGGTGGGTTGCTGCTGAATTTGCTGGTGATCGGGGCGAACGATGGCCTGATGCCGGTCAGCCCTGAAACAGTGGCCCGACTCCACGGCATAGACGTTTCAGCACTGGAGATTCCGGTCGGAAGTCGGGTGGGCACGTCCAAAGATGTACTGCTCCCGACCGCAGCGACCCATCTGGAATGGCTGGCCGATCGTTTTCTGTTGCCATCCTGGGTACCGTATCGAGTGGCATTTAGCGTCGGTGACGTCCTTATCGCCCTGGGGGTTTGGGTCTTTTTCTGGCAGGCGGGAGGGGGACACTCCTCCCCGGCCCAGTCCCATGCCCCGGCCACAGCGGAGCACTGCTCAGAAAAATAGAATGGGCAAAAAGGCAAGAACTGGGTCCGTCATTTCAGATACACCCAGTTTTTGTCGTTGTAGCAACACATTGCAGCAGATATTCCAGCAAAAGGCTTGGTCCTTCATCAAGTATAAAGTATCTCATCGGAACCATTGGGACGAAAGGGTATAGAAAATCACATGGCGATGCCAATCAAGTCTCTCGTGAATCAGCCCACAGCACTAAGCCTGAGCAGGCAGGGAGCCCCGAGCTCCGAACTCAACCGCCTGCTCAGCGCCGCGCTGGTCAGTCGGCGCTTCTGTCACCTGTTGCTCACCGATCCTGCAACTGCCCTGGCCGCTGGCTACAATGGCGAACATTTCGATCTGACGCCAGAAGAACGGGCACGGATTTTGACCATCCAGGCCAGGTCGTTGCAGGATTTTGCGGCCCAGCTGCTAGATCTCCTGGCCGAGCAAACGACCGATGAAATCGCCGGACAGGACGTTGTATACTCCCACAACGGCGTTGCAGCCAGGGTGGGGCACCGTCCCTGGCTCAGCTAGGGGAAGATGAGGCCTGGCTCCTCCCTTGATCATGTAGGGTTGACCGCGCAGGAGACGGTGTAGGAAGCTGTGTAAGCCCATCGAGTCTCCTCTCTCATTCTCCTTTTGGAGGACGGTTTCTCGTGATTCTGGGTGCAGGAATACCCTACTCTTTTGCCCTTGAGGCAGGGAGACCCAAAAAGGGGTATTGCCTGCGTCCAGAATTGGTTTTCGAGGGGGGATGACGCGTCAGGGTTGATTCTTCCGGGTTATTAAAAATACAAATATTGTGGTGTTAAGCTTGGATAAGGAAATCAAAATAGCGATGAACCATCCATCGGATTCCTCTTCGCAGAAGCATACATGGTTGCCGGCTAGCCGTTTGAATGAAATGGGGCGACAGCCCGATCCCTCGCAGACCCATTCAGAACCAGGTCCCCAGGCCCCCATACCTGCAAGTGTCGATTGGCTGGTGGCAGGCACCATCCACGATTTTAACAATCTGCTCGTGATCATTATGAGCCACGCCCGCATGGCCTTGAACAAGGTGCCTGCGGATAGCCCGGCCCGGCGCCATCTGGAGCGTGCCATCCAGGCGACCCGACATGCTGCCGATCTCACCTATCAGCTTCTGGCCGATGTGGATCGGCAGCGTACCCACTCCACCCACGTGGATCTGAACCAAATTGTGGTCGAAGTGGTGGAATTGTTGGAGCCGGAGTTGGCTTCTCGGGCCCGGCTTCAGTTGGCCCTGGGCCAGGAATTGAGCCTGGTATGGGCGACGCCGCTGCAAATGCGGCAGGTGGTGATGAATCTGCTCCGCAACGCGGCCGATGCCATCGCGCAGCCGCCAGGCGAGATTGTGGTTAGAACGTACGAAGAGGTCTTAACCACCCAGGAAACCCGTACTTTCCAGGGGGGGGGTGGGTTGGCCAGCGGGCCATACGTCTGCCTGGAGGTGCAGGATTCTGGCGTCGGCATGACACCGGAGACGCTGGCCCACATCTTCGAGCCCTATTTCACCACCAAATCCACCGGCCGTGGCATTGGGCTGACCGCCACCCTGGGTATCATTTATGCCCACTTGGGTGGAGTACGGGTCGAAAGCGCACCTGGCATCGGTACCACCTTCCGGGTGTACCTGCCCGCCCTGGCCGATGTGGGCTGAAAGCGATTGGCGGTTTCTGTCCCGGGCTCGTCCATAACCGCACATCGTGGCATCTCGTTGCCCTTTCAACGCTCAACTTTAGGACGTTCATCGATGACGAGTACAGCCCGGCGTCAATACCCTGGCAGAAATTCGGCGGCATTGCCTCTGGCAGAAACCATCGGCGAATTCCTGCCGGGATTGACTATCCATCTTCTGTGCTGTGAGCGTTTCGTTCAGACTGGATATAACCCACCGCGCCAGCGGTGGGTTTCTTTTTTGTGATGCATTCCCCAGGTTGGCCCAATGGGATGGCCCATCGGGCGCAATTTTCGCGAATTGATCCCGGACAGCTACAGTCTGGCGTCAATACCACGGCATAAATTCGGCGGCATTACCTCTGGTGGAAACGATCGGCTAAGCTGCGGGCCAGAGGCCCGATCGGCGAATTTCTGCCGGGATTTACTACATGGGCATACATTCAGAGGGGAGCGGATCATGAAAGGGTGGATAGGGAATCAGGTGGTCAGCCGTCGTACCGTTTCCGGGCGTATCCTGCCATTCTTTTTCAGCCTGATGCTTCTGGCGGGCACGCCAGTGGTTGCCTGGGCGGATGTGCCGGAGTCGTTTCGGATTTCTCCCTGGCCGCAACAACGGCCAGGGCAACAGGCTGACGTTTCACCTGCCCTTCAGGCGGCGGATCAGTCAGTGCCCCGTTTGCTGGTGGATACCGACTCGGGTGTGGACGATGCGGCTGCCCTGATCTGGCTGCTGAGCCAGCACCGGTATCCTGTGGAGTTCTTGGGCGTGGTCACAGTTGCCGGCAACACCACGGTGGAAAACGCTACCAACAATGTGCTTCTGCTCCTTTCTTTGGCGGGATATTTGCCCCCACCGCCTGGAGCCATCTGGATGGCCGCCGGTGCAGCCAACAACGCTGGCTCCAGGTCGCCATCCCCGCCTGGAGTGGCGTGAGACGCGGCGAGCGAACAGCACTTGGAGGTCCTCTTCTATTTTACCGCCTCTAGTGCTGACGGCATCCTCCAATGTTCGGACCTTTGCCCCGATATTTGACGTAGTTCCCTGTCAGCGTTTGGCTCATCTCCCAAATGTGTGCGAACCTGTTTGGTTCCCTGCGAAACCGGGGTGGGTAGCGCACATTTGTGGTAGATGAGCCCAGCGTTTTTTGTCTGTCGCCTTGGAATACACGTACTGCCTGATTGTTGAGTCCCGTGAACTGCCAGTGGCCTGACCCAGCCACCGAAGAGATGGGTCTGGCCACAAGTCGCCTTTTCCATCGCAACAATGGTATCATAAGGGTGGCAGACGCTGCCGGAATGGCCATGCCCATCCATGGCCCATCCGCACAACCACCCGAAGGTGCTCCTTCCTGAATTGAGGTGACCCGATGACCACTCCAACCTTACGCGGGATCTTCGCCCCTACGCTGACTCCCTTCCAGCCTGACCTGAGCCCAGATATCCCCCGCTGGATTGCCCACTGCCGGTGGCTCCTGGAACAGGGGTGCCATGGCCTCTGTCCCTTTGGAACCACCAGTGAGGCCAACTCCCTCTCCGTCGAAGAGCGGATGGAGATGTTGGCGCAACTGGTGGATGCCGGCGTGTCCCCCGATGTGTTGATGCCCGGCACAGGCTGTTGTGCCATCCCAGACACGGTACGCCTGACCCGCCACGCCGTGGAACTGGGCTGTGCAGGCGTTCTGGTCTTGCCGCCTTTCTACTACAAGGATGTCAGCGATGAAGGCCTCTTCCGGACCATGGCCGAAGTCATCCAGGGGGTGGGGGATAGCCGTCTGCGCATCTACCTCTACCATATTCCACCGGTAGCGCAGGTCGGCTTTAGCCTGTCCCTGATCGAGCAGCTGCTGAAACACTACCCCATCACGGTGGTCGGCATCAAGGACAGCTCCGGTGACTGGAACAACCTTCACGCCCTGTTGACCCACTTCCCCGGCTTCGGCATCTTCACCGGCTCCGAGCGATTTCTACTCCAGACCTTGCAGGCCGGCGGCGCAGGTGCCATCAATGCGGTCGCCAATGTGATCGCCGCCGCGGAACGTGCCCTGTACGACGACTGGCAGTCTGCCAAAGCAGCGGAGCTTCAACAGCAGATCGTCGCCTTCCGTCAGTCGTTTCGGGCCCTACCACCGATTCCGGCTCTGAAACAGATCCTGGCCGACCACCGCGGGGATCCTGCCTGGCTCATGGTGCGGCCTCCCCTGGTCGGCCTGACCCAGGCCGAAGCGGCGGGCATGCAGGCCGCGCTGACGGATTCACCCATCCTTCCCGCCCGGGAGGCACTGTAAAGGCTGGGCTGCAGCCGCGCCCGGCCATACTTGCCTCCTGCCTGGCGAATTGATATACTTGCAGGCACTTTCTGGACCGGCCATGCAGCGGCTCCCTGAGTCCACGCGGCCGTCTCCTCCATTTCGAGCCCGTGGGCCGATGGCGTCCCTCTCCCACGCCACAGCCCACCCTTTGCCGGCCATCGGCCACTATAATCCTGGACGAAGCAACCACCATGGCAGTACCCAAGATCTGCGTCATCGGCGCCTGCAATATGGATCTGATCAGCTACGCACCTCGCCTGCCCAAACTGGGTGAGACGTTGCCAGGCACCCGTTTCCAGATGGGGTTTGGCGGCAAAGGGGCCAATCAGGCGGTCATGGCTGCCAGATTGGGCGCCCAGGTGTCCCTGGTGGCCAAGCTGGGCCAGGACCTTTTCGGCGAGAACACCCTGGCCAATTTGCGTGCCAACGGCATCGATACTCGCTTCGTCCAGGTCACAGACGAATCCTTCACCGGCGTGGCTCCCATTTGGGTGGATGAGAGCACCGGCAACAACGCCATCATCGTGGCACTGGGGGCCAATGAGCTGCTCTCGCCCCAAGATGTGGCCGCGGCGCAGGAGGTGATCCAGGCGGCCGATGTGGTCGTCTGCCAGTGGGAATGCCCCCTGGAGACGACCCTGGCTGCACTGGGTATGGCACATCAGGCCGGCGTTCGTACCATTTTCAACCCGGCGCCCGCGCGCGCCGGACTGCCCGCCGAAGCCTACCAGCTCAGCGATATCTTCTGCCCCAACGAGAGCGAGACGGAAACCCTGACCGGCCGGCCTGTCTCGACCCTCGAGCAGGCAGAAGCGGCCGCCCGGGAGTTGCTCTCGCGAGGGGCCGCCCGGGTCATCCTCACCCTGGGAGAGCGGGGCAGCCTACTGGTCGCACCGGACAAAGTCCATCACGCACCGGCGCCGGCCGTGAAAGCGGTGGACACCACCGGCGCCGGCGACGCCTTTGTGGGGAGCCTGGCCTATTTCATCGCCCGGGGCTTTTCCCTAACCGCAGCCATGGCCCGGGCTAACCAGATCGCCGCCATCAGCGTCCAGTTCCCCGGCACCCAGAGCAGTTTCCCCTCGGCTGCGGACCTTCCGCCTGAACTCCTGGCCGCGGAAGGCCGTTAGCCCCTCTGGCGTCCATACCACGGCAGAAATTCGGCGGCACGACCTTTGGTGGCAACCTTCGGCGAATTTCTGCCAGGATTGACGGCCACGGAGTTCAGGCGGTGCGTAGACGGGGCCATGCACCCCGTTAGCACCCACCGGCCCGACGACGTCGACCTGTATCCACCGTGGGTTGGTTTTCATACGAACAAACACACGTTTGACCATCGTGCCCTGCGCAACGACACACCCTTTCACAGATTGAGGCATCATCATGTACGAAGGCTTCGAGATTATCGACTTTCACGCCCACTTCCCCACCGATCGTCCCTGGTTTCCAGACATGGGCGACACCATGAAAAATTACATCGAACGGGTCGGCGAACGGCGCTATCGACTGATCCAGGAGAAGGGACGGCCCTACAGCGAGCACTGGCGTCGCATGTGGGGTTTCCCTAAAGCCGAGCCCCGGGAAGCCCATCCCGGCGATCGGGAACAGGCCCGCCGTTGGGTGGAAGAGCTGGACAAATACGGGATCAGCAAGGTCGTCTTTGTCACCGGCGGCGGCAACGAACATCTGGCCGAAATCTGCAGCTGGCACCCGGATCGCTTCATCGGCTTTGCCCACCACAGCCCCTTCCTGCCGGACGCGGTGGAGCGCCTGGAGCGCGCGGTCAAGGAGCTTGGCCTCCGGGGCTACAAGCTGTTGGCCCCCATGATCGAAGAGCCCATCGAAGATCCCGCCGCCTTTCCCGTCTGGGAAAAATGTACAGAGCTGGGCATCCCCGTCCTCATCCACTTCGGCATCCAGGGCAGCTCCGGCGGCATCGCCTGGCACGAGAACATCAATCCCCTGAAGCTGCACAACGTGGCCAAGTTTTTCCCCGAAGTGGACTTCGTCGTGCCCCACTTCGGCTGCGCGTGGGAACGGGAGACGTTACAGCTCTGTTGGTCCTGCCCCAATGTCAGCGTCGATACCAGCGGTAGCCTCCAGTGGATCCGGTGGGTGCCGGGGGAGCTGACGGTCAAATATCTCTTCCGCAAGTTCTACGAGACCATCGGCCCCAGCCGCATCATCTTCGGCTCTGATTCCAGCTGGTTTCACCGGGGGTTTGCCTTTCGCTATCTCCAGGACCAGATGCGGGATTGCCTGGACCTCAACATGCCCGAGGAGCACATCCAGATGATCTTCGCCGGCAACGCCGCACGGCTGCTCAAGCTGGATTCCGTTGCGGGTTGAGCGGGCCCATAAGCCCGGCCGGTGGCCCTGGCCATCGGATGCACTGTGGTATCGGTTTTACCATTCACCAAAAAGGAGTCAGGAAATGCCGTCCAAACGCATCACCCTTTTGCTAAGCCTGTTGACGGTGGTCGCCGTCCTGCTGGCTGCCTGCCCGGCACCCGCCGCGCCAGCCGGTGAAGCGCCGGCCCAGACCGGTGCCCAAACGGGCGCCGAACAGCCCGCCGCGGAGGCGCCGTCCGAAGGCCCCATCGAAATCGAATACTGGCAGTACAACTTCGCCGCCCGGGTGGACGCCATGAACCAGCTCATCGAGCTCTTCGAGGCGGAAAACCCGGACATCAAGGTCATCCACAACGCAGACATCCCCTACGACGACTTCCGGGATAAGATCGCGGCCAGCGTGCCCGCAGGTGTGGGGCCGGATGTGGTGACCCTCTTCTACGGCTGGCAGGTGGCCTGGATCGACGCCGGCTACCTGGTGCCCCTGCCCGAAGACGCCTTCCCCCCCTCCATGGTGGCGGAAGAGTTCAGCCCCATGGTCCAGGCCAGCTTCGTGGACGGGACCCTCTTCACCCTGCCCACCGCGGTGCGCACCCTGGCCCTCTTCTACAACAAGGACCTGATGGAGCAGGCCGGCCTGGATCCCGAGAACCCGCCCAAGACCCTGGCGGAGCTGGAAGAGCAGGCGGTGCAGTGCACCAAGATGGACGCCAACGGCAACTATGAGATCATGGGCTTCCCCGTCTCCATGGGCGGCCAGGCCCACCACTGGTTCCGGGAGGTGCTGCTGCGCCAGTTCGGCCAGCAACCTTACAGCGACGACTACCGCAAGGTGCTCTGGAACGCCAGCGACGCCGGCTATGCCGCCTGGCATGAGCTGCTCAAGTTCCAGACCGAGCTGAAGACCGGCGACGCCACCCTCTTCGACGGCGATCCCAACTTCTTCCTGAACGGCCGGGCCTGCTTCCACATCGATGGCTCCTTCCGCCTGGGCACCATCGCCAGCCAGGCCCCCGACCTCAACTTCGGCGTGACCGAGCTGCCGGAGTACAACGGCGTCAAGAGCACCTTCGGCAGCTACTGGACCCACGGCATCACCAAGAAAGCCGCCGCGGATCCCCGGCGCATGGAGGCGGCCGTCAAGTTCCTCCAGTTCATCACCAGCCCGGAGGCCGGTTCGCTGTGGGTGAAGATCGTGGGTGAGCTGCCGGCCCAGCTCTCCGCCGCCAACGATCCCGAACTCCTGGCCGATCCCAAGCTGGGCGCCTTCGCGGCCGGCCTCCCCTATGCCCACTCCACCTTCTTCGTGGATGAGAGCAAGGATCGCCAGGCCCTCATCGACGCCTACGACGCGGTGGTCCTGACCGGCGCCGATCCGGACCAGGAGCTGGACTTCGCCGTGCAGACCGTCCAGGAGCTGTTGGACGAGTTTTGGGCCAACCGCTAGGATCGTCGCGTGGGTGCGCCCCATCTGAAGGAGCGCCTGAAAGGGGGCCTTCTGGCTTCCCCTGGGCCTCCCCAGATGGGGCGCCCTCGATGATAGAAAGTAGCCACACCATGAGACTGACTCTGCGCCAACGCCAGGTCGTCTGGGCCTACATCTTCCTCAGCGTCAGCCTGGTCTTTTTTGTGGTGATCCGCTGGTATCCCACCATCCTGGCCTTCAACATCAGCTTCCGGGATTGGAACGTCTTCGAGGCGGGCGGTCCCTGGGTCGGCCTGCAGAACTACCGGGAGATCTGGGCTGATTTCTTCAAACCCCGCAGCGCGGTGCGGGCTGCCTTCTGGAACACCGTCCGCTACGTGGTGCTGGGCGTGCCCATCCAAATGGCCCTGGGCCTGGGCATTGCCATGCTGCTGGGGCAGATCCGGCGCCTTGTGGGCTTCTTTCGGGCCGCCTACTTCATCCCCTACGTGACCTCCTTTGTGGCCGTAGCCTTTGTGTGGAACTGGCTCTATGCGCCCCAGAGCGGCCTCATCAACCAGATCCTGCAGGCCTTTGGGCTGCCGCCCCAGCCCTTCACCAAGAGCCCGTCCCAGGCGTTGCCGGCCATTACTGCGGTGGCCGTGTGGCGCAGCCTGGGCTTCACGGTCATCATCTTCCTGGCCGGCCTGCAACAGATTCCAGACATCTACTACGAGGCGGCTCGCATCGACGGCGCCAACCGCTGGCAAATCTTCTGGCGGGTGACCCTCCCCCTCCTCAACCCGGTGATCGTTTACCTATCCGTCCTGCAGACCATCTCCTTCCTGCGCATGTTCGACCTGGTCCAGAACATGAGTGAGCAGGGACAGGGAGGCCCCCTGAAGAGCACCACCACCGTGGTGCTGGAGGTCTACCGGGAGGGCTTTTCCAGCTACAACATGGGCTATGCGGCCGCGTTGACAGTCATCCTGTTTTTTGTGATTTTGCTGATCACCATCTTTCAGCTGCGCGTCCTCTCCCGCCGGGTGGAGTACTGAGGCGCGGGCACAGCTGTTTGTTTATAGATGGGTGGAGCGGAAAGATTGCCATGACAACTTCGTTGGAATCCAGCCCGGAACGCACCTTGCAGCTGGCCGAACAGGTGGTGGGTACCCCCGTCCGGGCCCGTAAGCCGTTCTCGTGGACTATGTTGATGGCCTATGTGCTGTTGAGCCTGGGCGCAGCCGTGATGATCGTCCCCTTCCTCTGGATGCTTCTCACCAGCCTGAAGCCGGCCACGGAGCTGGTCCAGTTCAGCTTCCTGCCCAAACAGCCCACCCTGGAAAATTATCGCCTGGTGTTGACCACCAGCAGTTTCGGCCGCTGGTACTTCAACAGCCTCCTGATCGCCACCATCAGCACCCTGAGCGTGGCCTTCTTCGACTCCCTGGTGGGCTACACCCTGAACAAGTTTGAATTCCCCGGCAAGAACCTCATCTTCCTGGGCATCCTGGCCACGCTGATGGTGCCCACGGAGATGCTCATCATCCCCTGGTACACCATGAGTGTCCAGTGGGGCTGGCACCAGGGTGCCATGCAATACTGGGGCATCGTCTTCCCCGGGGTGATCACCGCAGTGGGCATCTTCCTCATGCGCCAGTTTTTCGACGGCGTCCCCAACGAGCTGTTGGACGCGGCCCGGATGGACGGCCTGCACGAGTTCGGCATCTGGTGGCGGGTGGCCATGCCCCTGGTCAAGCCGGCCCTGGCCGCGCTCTGCATCTTCAACTTTATCGGCAACTGGAACGCCTACCTCTGGCCCCTGATCATCGCCAGCGCCCGGGCCTACTACACCCTGCCGGTGGGCCTCAGTTTCTTCCGGGGCGAATCCACCACCCAGTGGGAGAAGATCATGACCGGCGCCAGCCTGGCCACCGTGCCCCTGCTGATTGTCTTCATCATCTTCCAGCGCCAGATCATCAAGGGGATCGCCCTCACCGGGCTGAAGGGTTAAGATGTCGCTTCGTTTTCCCCACCCTACCTACAGCCGGACGGTCCTGCAGCCCGCCTACCGGGACGCCCAGGCGTACCTGTACGGCCCCATGCTGGCCGCCCACGAAGCCCACGCGCTGATGCTGGCCCACTGCCAGATCATCAGCCGGGACAACGCCCGGGCCATCCTCCAGGCCGTTGCCCACCTGCGGGAGCAGCCGGGCGAAGCGCTGGACTA
>FWPU01012605.1_pt1 | contig 11113 bp, 10 predicted proteins | sample 2228361 | NCBI WGS metagenome assembly FWPU01 (sample SAMEA103939777, study PRJEB20133) | metagenome | reverse complement strand
AGGTTATCAATGCCGCTACAGAGGCAGCATGTATGATACTGCGCATAGACGACCTGATAGCCGCTTCAAAGCCAAAGGACATGCCCAAGCCAAGTGGCGGTCCTAGTGGAGGAATGAGTGGCGAAGATATGGATATGTAAAAATGTCCAACAATTTCTTTTTATGTTAGCAAGGTGAAAGAATAATTGGCAGAACAAGCACAATTGGATTCTGAAACAATTCTTGACATATTGGGAAACAATACTAGGAGAAAGATACTGGCTGTACTTTCTGAGGAGCCGATGTACTTTAACCAGTTGGCGAAAGAGATAGGCGTAGGACAGCAAGCTATTATTCGGCACCTGCAAGCTCTAGAAGATATCGGTCTGATTGAGACATACGGTGAAAAAAGCGAATTTGGAGCACCTGAAAGAAAGTACTATCGTCTCAACAACTCATTCATTTTGACTATTTCGCTATCAGAAGACGACTTTACCATATCAAAGCAAGAGATCAAACAATCGCGGCACAAAGAATCAAAGAAATACTACAAGAGCCTTGATGCAATGCCCGGGGAAGCTGGTGAGGCGTTATCCTTGCTGCAGGAAAACTTGGCTAAAATAGAAAATGAAATCTCTACCCTAGAATCACATCTGAACGACTTGTATGCCTTGAGGCAGTTGGCGCTACGAAGACTCCACGAAATTGGAATGAGCAGCTTTGAAGCAGACGAGAGAAGAGTCCTGTATAAGATAGTGGAGGAATCGCCAAGGTCTATTGCCGAGCTGTCAAATATTATGGGCGAAAAAGAGTCTAGCGTAAAAGATCTCATAAAGGAGATGAAAGGCAAAATAGACAAGGATAATGCGCAGCTATTGTTTGGAAATCTAAAGTAATAATAAAAATTACAAGAGGTGAAAGGATGTGAGCTTCTTTCCTCAACCTTCGTCACCGCCGTCGCCAGCAAGCCAAATTACAGCAAGCCTCAGAAGAGATCACGACATCATCAAAAAGGTATTGAGAGCTACTGATGCTTGCATAAAACTACTAAAAGAAGGCAAGGAGATACCGCCTGCCATTTTGCTGGATACTGTCGATTTTATTACAAACTTTATCGACAGATGCCACCACTCAAAAGAAGAGCATGGGCTTTTTCCTGCCTTAGAAGCGACCGGTATGCCGCGGGAAAATAGTGCTATTGGCACAATGCTAAGGGAACACGAAGAAGCAAGAAAGATTGCAGAGCAGATAAAGAATGCAGCTGAATTATATATTGAAGACAAGAGTGAAGAATCAAAGTCAAGAGTAGTTGAACAGTGTGAGGCATATGTCAACCATATAGATAGGCATATCTTGAAAGAAGATACTCGGCTATTCATAATTGCAGAGAGGTGTTTGAAAGGCAAAGAAAACTATGTCAAGAACATGGTTGATTCTGTAGAGATAGAAAAGGTCGGCGGCACAGAAGGTAGGAAGCAATATGAAGAAAAGGCAGATCGTCTTCTTTTATCAGTACAGCAGCTAGGTCATAATAGTAGCAGTAATTGACAGGATATTATCAAGCAGAAATTCAATGCAAACTGTGTGATAGAACCATAACTTATCAGGTTAAGAAAGGTGAGGAAGAAAATAGAACCTTTCAACGTATGCTATTATTGTAAATCGTGTTTTAAGAGAATGCAATCATCAGAGTGATATATATATAAAATTGGATTTTCTGTCGGCTGTTTCTTTGGTTACACACATCTTGTGAGTAATCAATAAATAGCTCCTGGTGTATTCTATAGCACAGGTGATCTTACCTATGTGGAGAGACTTCGATTTAGGATTCGGAACAACAAGAAGGGTGTTTGAAGACATTGACAGGGAATTCAGAGATGCTGAGGAGATGCTGAACAGGATATTTAGAACTGTCAGAGAGATGAACCCTGCTGACATTGTTGATACCTTCCCATATTACTATGGTTACCAAATAACCATAGGCCCCGATGGCAAACCACGTGTAAGGGAGTTCGGCAATGTCAGACCATCAGCAAGAGGGCTAGTAGAACAAAGCGGCGTTAGAGAACCATTGGTTGATACAAAGGTAGACGAAAAAGCCAGCACGCTGACCATCACCGCAGAGATGCCCGGTGTCACAAAGCAGGACATCAAGGTGAAGGTGTCGCCAGAGTATGTCTCCATTCACGCAGAGAAAGGAGACAAAAAATACCACACTGACATACCTGTGGATGTAGAACTGGATGACAAGTCAGCAAAGGCAACGTACTCTAATGGCATCTTGGAGCTAAAGATAAAGCTGAAGGCTCCACCTAAATCAAAAGAGACAGAGGTTCAGGTTGAATAGGGGAACGAGCAGTAAAATCCCTTAAATTTTTTGTTGAGGTGAAGAGAATGAAAAATGACAATAAAATCACGCTAAAAGTGGCCGAGACAAACCCCAAGTTCGTCGGAAGGGGAATGGCTCTAGTAGACCCAAAGGTTATGGAAGAGATAGGTCTTTCGGCAGGCGATGTTATAGAGATAAGTGGCAAAAAGAAAAGCTACGTGCTGCTATGGTCCAGCCAGAGTGAAGACTATGGCAAGGGTCTAATTAGAATAGATGGCTATACTAGGAATAATATTGGCATTGGAATTGATGATAGCGTAACCATTAGAAAAGTTAGTGTCAAAAAGGCAGAGCAAGTGATTCTTGCTCCGACTGAAGAACTTAACATAGTCGGATTGGAGGAATACTTGCCAGAGCTGCTTGAAGGACGAGTGATTGCAAAAGGTGATATCGTGCCTCTAAACATCATGGGAAGGAGAATCGGCTTTGCCGTGACAAATACGTCACCTTCCAATGCAGCGTCATTGATCGACAGCAATACTGAATTCGTTATCGGATCGGTACCAAAAACAGCAGCGAAAGGAGTTCCTAGAGTGTCCTATGAAGACATTGGCGGCCTGAAGAACGAAGTGCAGAAAGTAAGAGAAATGATAGAGCTTCCGCTCAGGCATCCAGAGATATTTGAGCGCATTGGAATAGAGGCTCCAAAGGGTGTATTGCTGCACGGTCCACCTGGTACTGGCAAGACGCTGCTTGCAAAGGCAGTGGCAAACGAGACCAATGCTAACTTTTACTCTATAGGCGGGCCAGAGATAATGAGCAAGTTCTATGGCGAAAGTGAAGAGAGATTAAGGCAGATCTTCAAAGAGGCTGAGGAAAACGCGCCGTCAATCATATTTATCGATGAAATTGATTCTATTGCACCAAAGCGGGAAGAAGTTAGTGGCGATGTCGAAAAAAGAGTAGTGTCACAGTTGCTCACCTTGATGGATGGAATAAAGTCTAGGGGCAAGCTGGTAGTTATTGGCGCTACAAACAGGCCAAACGCAATCGACCCAGCATTGAGAAGGCCGGGCAGGTTTGATCGAGAAATAGAAATAGGCATTCCTGATGAGCAAGGGCGTCTTGAGATCCTGCAGATCCATACCAGAGGGATGCCTCTTACTGAAGATGTCGATCTTGCAGCAATAGCCCGCGTGACCCATGGGTTTGTCGGAGCCGACCTTGAAGCTTTGAGCAAAGAAGCTGCAATGCGCTCGCTTAGAAGGATACTACCGGAAATCAATCTAGAAGAGCCCAAGATACCGGCGGAGATACTGAACAAGATCAAGGTAACAAAACAGGACTTTGAAGAGGCATTAAGAGACGTACAACCATCTGCCATGAGAGAGGTCTTGGTTCAAAAACCAAATGTAAGATGGGAAGACATTGGTGGACTTCAAAAGGTCAAAGAAGAGCTTGCTGAAGCAATAGAATGGCCTCTAAAGCATGCTGATTTGTTCACAGAGGCAGACGTCAGACCACCAAAGGGAATATTGCTTTATGGCCCGCCGGGAACTGGCAAGACAATGATAGCCAAGGCCGTTGCGACAACGTCTGAAGCCAACTTCATCAGCATAAAGGGGCCTGAGCTACTGTCAAAATGGGTCGGCGAATCCGAGAAAGGTGTAAGAGAGGTCTTTAGAAAAGCAAGGCAGGCAGCACCATGCGTCGTGTTCTTTGACGAATTAGATGCAGTAGCTCCTCGGAGAGGCGGTTCCGAAGGTGACTCGCATGTTACAGAACGTGTCATTAGCCAGATGCTGACAGAGATGGATGGTTTGGAGGACCTGAAAGGTGTCGTGGTAATTGGCGCAACGAACAGACCCGACATCATCGACGAAGCATTGCTCCGTCCAGGAAGATTTGATAGGATACTTGAAGTTTCAATTCCAGATAAAGAAGCGAGGAAGCAGATATTTCAGATATCGAGCATTGCTATAACATCGTCTCCATATTCTTGACGCCTTGAAGTCATCCACTGACTATGAGTTGCGGCCGATTCGCCTAACCGAATGGCTCTCCATGTTTCGTAGATCTTGTCTGTTCCATCAACATTTACTCTAGCAGTAGATATCCCACAGTTATGAAGTTCTTCAACAAAGTTTTCAAATATATCCAAAACGTCTGGATCTATAGTATCAAAAAAGAATTGATTCGGTATTCCTAATTTGAACCTCTTGCCATTGCGATGTGTACGAGAGAGCTCCTTTAGATAATCCGGGACAGGCGTATCAACAGTAGATTGATCCAGCTTGTCATGTCCTGCAATTGTCTGCATGACTGCTGCAATGTCCCAAGCACTTCTTGCAAGGGGGCCTACATGGTCAATAGAGGGAGCCAAAGGCATGACTCCATATTTGCTCACTCTTCCATATGTGGGCTTTAAGCCATAGATCCCGCAGAGAGATGAAGGTACACGAATAGAGCCACTAGTGTCTGTACCTATGGTTGCCAACGACATACCGGCGCTAACTGCTACTGCTGAACCTCCACTTGATCCACCTGACATTCTAGAAGAATCCCAAGGGTTTCTTGATGAACCAAAATGAGGATTAATGTTGGTTATTCCGCACGCAAATTCATGCGTATTGTTTGTACCAACAATGATTGCACCTGCAGCTCGGAGTTTGTTAATTACAGTAGAATCGTAACTTGGAACAAAATCAGAAAGGATCTTTGAGCCACTGGTGCTCCGAACGCCTTTGATGTAGATCAGATCTTTTACACTTATTGGGATGCCATGTAGGGGCCCAAGATATCTGCCTTGTTTAATAAGAAGGTCTGCATGGTTGGCCTCTTTTCTTACCGCATCTTCAAGAACAGTTATGAAGGCATTGAGTTTGGGGTTCAATCTCTTAATGCGATCTAAAGTCATTTCAATTAATTGGGCGCAGCTGAGCTTTCGTGACGAAATAAGCTTGGATAGATCTTTTATTGTCAGTCCCTGTTGTTGCTGCATATCAAGCTGAGTACCTTTCATTTTATATCAGACACTGCTCCTCTTCCATGTCCTGCGCATTAACACTACAGGGAGCTATCTCGATGATGTTGCCTTATAAGCGCGTATCATATTTTTTTAAAATTTTAGTATATATCAAAAATTTCACCTAATAGCCATTTATGCGTCTTTTTCACAACAGCATCAGAGAAAGATTATTAGACTGAGTTCTACAGTAGTGCAAAAGGCCAATGCCTGGACCGTACATAGAAACAGAAGAAGCACCAAATCTTCAAAGAAAGAGGGAGTTAGGTATGTGTGATACTCTTTGATCAATCATAATGACGATTACAAACAAGGCAAGAAAGATGAGGCTATTCCTCTAGTTTCTATTACTGCACCTTCTTTAGCGTTACTCGATAGAATGCGTGGCACCATAACTGCTCTTGATCAGCTAGGAATTAGATACAAAATTTCAATAGTTGCAGCACACAGGGCTCCTAACAAGACACTGAAATACATCAAAGACCTTGACTCATTGGGAGCCGAAGTCATCATTGCAGGAGGCTCTGGCTCGGCTCATTTACCTGGCATGATAGCATCCCTAACAACCATTCCTGTTATTGGCGTCCCTTTGCGCGGCGAATCACTTGATGGAATGGATTCTCTTTTCTCAATGATTCAAATGCCTCTTGGTGTTCCTGTCGGAGTTATCGGCATCGACTCTTCCTATAACGCTGGCATTTTCGCCTGCCAGATACTCAGCTTGAAGTATCCACACATTAGAGAAAAACTGAAGGAACACAAGGAAAAGCTTGAGAAAGAGGTAGAAACTGAAGACTTGCAGTTTAACAGCAGGTCAAAGAGGTAAGTGGACTGATAGCAATGCAAGCCAGCGAACTAGTGTTTTCGATGGTTGAATCTGCAGTAAGTACGGTAGCAGAAACGAGGCTTTGCTGTTGAGAATAAACTATGATCTTCATAACTACTACGCTACATGCGCACTAAGAAGAATGGAAAAGTGCCGCACATTGTTCAGAATTTGGATATACTTGCACAAGAGCGTGTACTATAGTTCAGAGATCATTGAAATCTAAATGATATAATAATTATGAATAAAAGAAGAATTTTGCTAGTTGACGACGACCCAAACACAACCTATATCTTGAGCATGATGCTTAAGCTAAATGATTTTGATGTTCATCCGTATACCGATCCTGAAGCAGCGCTGACAGATTTTCGTAAAGACCAGTTTGACCTCTTGTTATTGGACATAAGAATGCCGGGGATGACTGGGTTTGAGCTGTACAGGAAAATGAAGGAAATAGACAGGAGCGCAAGAGTTTGCTTTATGACAAGCTATGCAAAAGAATACCTGCAAGAATTTAGAAAGTCATTTCCCGACCTTGCTGACAAAGATTTTGTCAACAAACCTGCAGTCGCATCAGACCTTTTGAAGATAATAGGGGACTATTTTGGTCAATAGTGTATGACAGTAAATAGATTTTTTGTTTTTATGATATATGCAATTTTCAATAGAATATTTGGGCTAAACTTAAAGGCTGTGGTATATGATTAGGAAGCTGGATATTGAATGCCTCAAAAGAGAAATAATGATGCCAAAGAGAGTGATGCCAAAATTGGTGTAGTGCAGTCTGAAGAGCCAAACAAGGATTATTCCAACGGAGCTCGTGATGAAATGCTAAAGAGGGTACAGCAGGATTATGAGGAATTCAAGGAAACGCGCACATTCAAGTTTCCCACATGGCTGTACGGGCCAATCAAGGGCAAGTCTTTCAAGGTGGAGGTTGAAGATTGCCCTCGCTTTGGGGACAAGGCCTATGTGGAGTTTGACTCTGCTAGAACCGCATTTTTGAGTATAGACATGCAGGTTGACTTTTGCGGGCCAAAAGGTTATGTCGATATAATGGGATATGACTTGGGACTGACCTCGGCTCCGATAAAGCCCATCCATTTCGTATTACACAACATACGAAAAAAAACGGACATCAAGGTAATTCATACCCGGGAAGGTCATCTGCCCGATCTTTCAGATGCCCCATATAACAAGCTGTTAAGGAGCAAGATAATTGGAAATGGTGTAGGAATTGGAGATGCTCCAAATGGTGGCCTTGGAAGACTGCTTGTAAGAGGCGAAAAGAACTGGGACATTATCGATGACCTATATCCGATTCCTGGCGAATACGTTGTTGACAAGGCCGGAAAGGGAGCCTTTGGCCAGAGCAACCTTCCACTCCTGCTGAAGAACCTTGGGATCACTCATTTAGTAATCACCGGAATTACGACTGATGTGTGCGTGCACACTATTATGCGAGAGGCAAATGATAATGGCTACTGGTGCTTACTCTTAAAGGATGGCGCAGGGGCAACCGACTATGGAAACCACCAAGCTGCCATCAAACAGATAAAAATGCAGGGTGGCGTTTTTGGCTGGGTCTCAGACTCTAAGCGATTTGTCGAAGGAGTCAGAGCTGCTTTTGGAAGTCCAAGCTAGCTACATAATGCTTTATTATCCTAAACTTGCACAAGGATTTACTTATTACATAGTACTCAAACATATCTTTGGGGCCACTAGGATCTAGAAATGAGAATCGCCAAAGTCATGGAAAACAGAGGCGAGAGCTTTGTAATAGTCAATAGAGAAGGCACGATGGCAATTACCCGAGAAGAAGTTCAGAAGCAAACGGGCCTGACCATACATAATAGCGTTGAGGATTTCATTTACCATGAAGATGCGAGCAAACTGCAAAATCACTTGAACAAGCTGTCCTTCAAGCACAGTATTGGCAATTTTAGAATACTTCCACCAATAACAAAGACCTTCAAGGTAATTTGCCTTGCATTCAACTATTCCGATCAAACCAGCTGGGTGCGGTTTGGAAAAAGCCCTCCCAAGGACCCAGTGTTCTACATGAAATCTAGAACCAGCCTAGTCGGACCGTATGACGATATTGTCTGCCCAAAATTTGTAACGCAGCTGGATTATGAAGGCGAGCTGGCCTTTGTGATAAAAAAGAAGTGCAAGGGAGCAAGTGAAAATGAAGCGTCTGAATATGTTGGGGGCTATTTTGTACTCAATGATGTCTCTGCAAGGGACATCCAGTTTATTGACAAACAATACACCAGAGCAAAGAGTTTTGACACATTCGGCCCGTGCGGTCCGTGGTTAACTACACCTGACGAAATCAAGGACCCTTGCGACCTGCGCTTGATAACTAGGGTAAATGGTGATGTAAGACAGGATTCGTCTACGAAGAACCTTGTCCTTAGAATTGACAGGATAATACACAGTCTCAGTAAGGCGATGACTTTGGAGCCCGGCGACATTATTTCTACTGGCACCCCAACGGGAACTGTCCTGTCGCTGTCTTCGCATCTTAAATACTTGCAGAATGGCGACATGGTGGAAGTCGAAATTGAAGGGCTTGGAAAGATAAGAAATAAAGTGGTTATGGCTGCCTAAAAGGACCGCGGCAAGAACTTGTTAATTATCACCTGTCAGACTGAGGGTACCCGCAGCTATCGCAATATTGAGCTATTTGTGGCAAAAGATATTCGCAACTAATGCAGTTCTTTATCCGGCCTATTCCTCGATCTTCGACGTCCCAACCATCTACTTCGCAATATTTTGACCCCTTTGAAATACGACGTCCGCACAGCAGGCAGAACTTCGACACTAAGGATTCCATCCGCGAATTCGTGTCTCCATAAATTATAAGCGATATCTTGTGGCATATTCGCGCAGAGCGGACTTGAAGGCCTCCATTGGAGGGTTTACTATTCCAGCACCAATCATGCCGACACCTGGGTTCTTGTGTGCAATGGCAGTATCGATCACTGGGAGAATTCCGGTCTTGATTACTTTTCTGATGTCTATTCCTGTAGCAGTCCCCTGAAAATCAAAGAGGGGAATCAAGAAGGTATCATTCGACGCCATTGCAATTTGCTGCATCTGTCTCGTATAGTTTTGTGCATCTTCCGCCGTGCCCCCTACCAATGAGAGTATAGCTGGAGAATTTGCAAGCGCAAATCCTCCAACACCTGCAGTTTCAGTTATCGCGCTGTCCCCCATGTCGGGGTTGGCGTCTTGGCTTCCAAAACCTGGAAAGTACAAGCCCTTTACAATGCCTGCAGGACCGGTGAACCACTTGTTTCCAAGCCCGCTCACTTTGATTCCAAATTCTACACCGTTCCGTGCCATTACTGTTACAAGTGTGCTGTACTCTATTTCTCTAGCTGCATTCATTGTGGCTTTGCATGCAGCCATAGCCAAGCAAAGGAAAAATATTTCATTTGATGCAAAGTATTTGATGATTTGTGAGAGGTGCTCTTTGTTCTCTATAGTTTCCACCAGGTATGGAAGAATTGCCAGGGCAAAAAGCGATGTCCCAGCTGCTGGCCGGTTGTGAAGCTCGTCTCCCATATACAATGCCCGGGCCATTATTGACTTGAGATCAATTCCTATTCCACCTTGGCTTCGTATCTTGCCGAGGGCCTTGGCCATAGCAGGCGCCAGTATTTTTGCCCAGAACTCAAGCGACGCCACTGCTTCTTTATCAAAGGCACCAAACTGCACCTTTTGCTCAACGATCCTGCTATAGTTGATGTTGCCATATTTTTCATTCTTGACTACCATGACAGGTAACGATGGCGAGATAACACCTGCCATCGGCCCAACGGCTTCATGATCGTGATTTGGAGATAGCTCAATTTCGCCTTGCTCAACGAGCTTTGCCGCCTCTTCCCAGCTATTGGCCCAGCCTTCAAAAATCATGGTCCCAACAACGGCACCTTTCATGGGGCCGCACATCCTCTTCCATCCTATTGGCGGGCCTGCGTGAAAGATTGACCTTTTTTTCATTCCAGGCAGCACTTCTATAGCAGGTTTTACATCCACAAGATACGGTTTGGAGCTGAGAACTCTCTGAATGGCTTCCTTATTTGCCGATTCAACCCTTGCCTTGATATCAAGCGCTTCCATTATTACAACAACTCAATCCATTTGACTCGTCAAAGCTATGGATTTAAGTTTAATTCATTTTTCAATTCTAATTTTACATATATCACAAAATAGCAACAATATTTTATCCAATGGAGAGTGAGAACGCTTTGGCCCACCTTTGGATATTTTGCTGCCCTCTAGGGGTAAAAGTGCGTGCCCGCGTTGCCCTTGATAGCTTCAAGCACCTTGTCAAGGCTTGCTATCATGGCCTCCTTTCCTCCATTTTTTACAAACTGCAAGCATGCCCGTACCTTTGGACCCATGCTTCCTTCCTCTAGCTGTGAGATGTTTATGTTGTCGTCTTTATTGCTGACGCTTATCCGTTCAACTAACCTCTGAGTGGATTTCTTAAAGTCTAGATAAAGACCTTCTACATCGGTCAATATGATGAATCTGTCAGCTCCTATCTGCCTTGCCAGTAGCTCGCCAGCAAGATCTTTGTCTATTACTGCATCAACCCCAATTTTACGACCGGGCTCTGCACTGGCAACTACTGGAATTCCACCGCCCCCACATGCAATAACAACATAGCCCAAGTTGGCCAAAGAATTAATGACTTGACGTTCCAATATCGCAACAGGCTTTGGGGACGGAACCACTCTGCGATACCGGCCATTGCCTTGGTATTTCCAGGTAATTTTGTCTTGCCCTTCTTCAGATAGGAAATTATCAAGCTGGTCCCCTCCTATGTAACCGATGATGTTTGTCTTGCTCATCATTGCTGCCAGCGCGCCCAGCAGAAAAGTACCTTCTTGCTGCATTGGGAATATAGATGCCACATTTTCAGAGTTTACCAGTCCTG
>FWPU01004905.1_pt1 | contig 11114 bp, 7 predicted proteins | sample 2228361 | NCBI WGS metagenome assembly FWPU01 (sample SAMEA103939777, study PRJEB20133) | metagenome | reverse complement strand
GGCCTTAAAACCGCCCTTAGAAGCTAAATACATCGGAATACGTTGATATAAAGGCAGCTCTTCAGCTTTACCTTCATGCTTCGCAGCCTTAATGGCTTCATTAATAGTAAAAGCCGCTAATTGATTTAATCTAGCCGCTATATTTCTACCACCAAAACCCTCATAAGAAAAATTACGAAGAGCGCCAACCAAATCAACAATTCTAAATATTCCCTCTGTAGATAACCCAACATCGAGTTTTGGGAGGTGCTGCATTACAGCTTTTGTTTTCTGACTTTGATATAATCTGCCCCACTCCTGTAATCTTTTTTCATAGTCTTCCTCAGACTCCTCAGGTTCTCTAATGGGCTTTTGAGGTAAATATGTCTCAAGTTCACCTTCTCTAACAAGGCCCTTCTTCTCTAACACTTTATATAAATCATCTATTGTCGATAAACGCTCCGCCCTAACCTTAGATGAGGAACTAACCACAGCCCTCATTACAGCAAAAGGATCCAACATGCTTTCTTCACTTTTACCAGTAAAAAGCCCATAATACTGCTCTAGCTCTTTTTGAGCTTTATCCGTCGCTAAAGCAAAAGCTAAAAGCTTGTCCCCATCAAAATCCAGATTTTGACCTAAACTTAGATATTTAGGAGTAAGACCATCTATAACTTTAGATAATTGATTAATTTTAACAGTAAGTCTAGATATTTCCTCTTCGGGGCCTTCAGCTTCAATTAAACTACTACGCTGCTTTTCCAATTCACTGAGGGCTTTTCTCAAAGGAGCGGACATAACTTTAAATTCTTCAAAACTATAAGTAGTAGTTCCTGGAACTACATAAGAAGCCTCTTCTCTACCTGTTAGTATCTTAGCCCTAGCTGGGTATAAACTACCTATATCAGTTATAGGAAATCTAAAACTACCTATAACTCTGTCTTGTAAATCCTTTATCCCAGAAACTCTTTCCAAAATAGATGCCTTCTTTTCCGGTACACCTATCTCTCCTTCCTTTAATAATAAATCGCCAGCCTTAATCTTAGAGAGTTGGTAAGCAATCGACTTATCTATAACTTCTAGTGCTGCCTGAGAACCTTTTGAACTCATCTGAGCTATTAATTTTCGAGCTTCTTTGAGAGCCTCAAGATTTGCAATAGGCACTTGGGTAGCATAGCCAAGAACTGCTGGAAATTTTCTTATCATCATAGAAAAATCCCAGCTTCCTCTTTTACCAAACACAGCCTCGCCTAAATCACTATAATATTTTTCCACTAGCCGATTTAAAACCGAGCCTTTACGCTCTAACAACCTATTTATAGAGCTATCGCCTTCGCTCATTTTTTCAGCTAGTTTGTCAAAAACACCTTTGTTACTAACCAACAGAGACGGAGACTCAACTCCTCTAGAAAGACCTTCAACAACGCTATTTATTTGCTTAATTGAAGCAACAATACGACCAGCCTTCTTGGCCTCTAGCTTTTTCTTAACAGCTTCATCAGTTATAGCGTCGTATTCCTTTAAAACATTCTCAACAAAAGCAGCATACTCCTCTGTATCCTTTGCTGGAACATAAACACCACTTGCCCTCATTAACTCCGCTAACTTTTTCTTAACATCTAACAAATCCTGCTTTCTTCTGACTAACAGTTGGTTTGTGTCCGTAGCAATAGCATCAAATAATTCCCTAGCCACAGCCTTCACTGAATCTATAGTCCTACTATCAATAGGAGCCCCACTCGACTCCGCTTCTTCTAGCGCCTTCTTGAACCCTTCTATTTTATCTTTCACGAATTCTAGAATTCTTTGAGCCGGTTGTGCTGGGGTAGATCCGTAAGCTCTCTTAGACGCCCCCCATCTACCATATCTACCAACAGCATACGACGGTATCAAACTTGTAAAAGATATACCACCATAGCCCCTAAAAGGGACACCAACAACTTTACCGCCCTCTTCTTTAACATCTCCTAATAATTCCAAAGCTCTTTTCAAATCCCCTTTCTCAACACTAGAAAAAATCTCCCTCCTTATACTACTCAAAACTTGAGACATACGAAATAGAGCCTCTTCCTTAGTAAAAGATTTAAGAGGAACCTTGGCCTGTTCATACTGATGAGAAAAGCTTATAATTTGCTGAAGTCTCCTAGATAAACTCCCAGACAAACCGTATTCGCCAGTAGGAGTTTGAAATAATTTTCTACCCATAATGTCTGGAACTGGAATTTCCTGTCCTGTAGGCAGAGACAGCATAAAATTACCAGGCGCCTTAAACGGATCAAAAACAGAACCCTCTAATTCTTTCATACTAAACACTTTACCAAACCCAACATCCTTAAAAGAAGTAGCAGGTATACGCTCCATATACTTCCCAATCTCCGACGCCGAAGAGCTAGTAAGAGCTAAAACCTTAACTAACTCAAAAGCTGATCTACTACCCAACTCAAATTTTTTCGTTAACTCCTTAATCAAGTCTCCTTTACCAAAAGCAGACATCAAAGCTTGAAGTGTATTAGAGGTTATTCTCAAACCTTTAAACCCTGATATAACATCCTCAAAACTCCACTCCTGCTTCAAACCAGGCTGCTCATGTATAGACATAAACCTAGTCCCAGCCAACACGTCTGGGAATCCAAATGCCTTACCTTGCTCACGATAAATCCTACTAATAACCTTACCAAGCTCGGCAGTACCAGCCCCCTCTTCCAAATCTTTCAAAACAACTGGAACATTTCCAAGCAAATTATTAGCTAAAATTTCTAACATACCACCAATAGTACCTCTCCTAGCAATAGGAGACAGACCCATTATAGCTTCAACTGGCCTAATTTCCGAAGTTGGTACTCCAGCTTTCGAAGCCAACTCAGCCGCCTGTTCGTACACAGCTGAGGCCTTTCCGCCTGTGAAACTAATGCCCGTTACAGCGCTCAACTGATCGATAACTTTAGAAAAATCAAGGCCCTCTTTTCCAATTATTTTAAAACTATCCCTAACTTTAACAAAGTCCTTATCAGCCACCAGGGCTAAAACATTACCAGTACCAGTTATACTCTCTTTTAACTGTTCTAACTCCGCACTGCTACCTTCTGAAGCTTCTTTCAATTTAATCAAATCTAAAATCAAAGCCTCAAATGTTCGAGGCATCTTGATTAAAACATCCTCTCCTTCGCCGGTGATTAGTCTGGCAGTCCCCTTATGAGCTTCTCTAGTAGAAAGTTTTGTACCAGCCTTAAGCTGCTCAACTGCGTCAATAGTTATAACTCTAACAAGCCTCTCAACCCCATTTATTGTTTGTTTGATAGGTTCTGATATATCCCTAACTTTAGCAAAATCAGGCCCTTTCAAGAAGGAAAAATCTTTACCCTCAGCAGAAGCAAGTTTATGACCATATTTAATTCTCTCCCCAGGCTTTACCAATATCTCGGCTTCAGCTGGTACAACCTCTTGAGATACAGACGCTGTAAGTAACTTACTTAACCTACTCTTTCTCAAAACTTGAATTGCGTCTTCAAAAGTTCCACCACCAACATCGGTATGAAGCACAAAAGCATTAACACCATATGGTGTTATACCACTTTCAATAGCTTTTTGCTCAGCAGCAGTCCTAATTAAAGGGTACCCACCACCAATTATGGCTTTAGGCTGAAAAGTCTGAGAGGTAGTTCGACCTAAATTATGGTATTCTGAAAACGGAGTATAAGGCAGTAAAGATTGAGTCATAGTATAAACAATATTACCTGGGGCGCCTACAAATCTAGTTGGGCCGGTAGCTCTGACAGACGAAGCAGCCCCTTCCGAAACGCCTATAGTACCAAAAGGTTTAATATTAGGTGGTATATTACCTAAAACCATCGAACGCTTATAGGCTTCAGCTAAAGCTATATTCAATCTTTCAAATACAGTCTTCTCCTGAGTAGGAGTAAGTTGAGACTTTTTACCTGACTCATCTACATAAGAGGATGTGGTCAAAACTTTAACCCTTCGTTCAGCTGCCAAACCAGCTTTAGGCTCCCCAAGCTCTGGTATAACCATAGTCATTTCACGCAAAGTACGATCTATAAACTCAGATATTCGTCTAACAGCACCCTCCACCCCTCCAGGACCCTCTTGAATAAGAAGATCCTGAACTTCTTGTTTTAAAGACCTTAAGCCCTTTTTTAAAGAAGCAGTACCACCCCCAAGCTGATTAAAAAACTTCTCCATAACTTGATATACATTAAGTATCTCTATAGAATCTAGACCCCTGATTAAACTATCCACAGTAATTCCAGACTGAGCCACATACCGCTGTAGATCAACAAAAGACGCCCTACTTAACTCAGACCTCCTCTTTTCGACCTCTATTCTCCTAGCCTTAACTTCTTCTTCGGTTGATGGTAAGGGCTTCCCTTTAAATTCGTGATAAAGAGCCGTTTCCACCATAGACCTGCGTTTTAAAGCTTGGGGTAAAGATTCCCAAGCTTTTTCACGAAGAGAAGCATCGGCCCTTAAAGCTTCAATTTTTTCATACAAAGTCTTCCCTTTAATTTCGGTATTTTGAGCCAGTACAGTCAAACCTTCTACTAACATAGCTATATTTTGAGGAACCTTCAAAGAGCCAATGCTTGGCTTAAAAGCAACACCCTGAGTAGTAACCGTAGGCACAGGAAGAGATATGCTGTGAATATATTTATCAACTTGCTGACCTAGTTTAGTCAACATTTTACTCAAATCTTCAAACGAAGACTCAACCAGCTTATTAATATCTTCTACAGGCATGCCTCTACGGCTTTGTTCCTCAATAATAGTTTTAGCCATATCTCGTTTAGAAGCAAAATCAATTCTTATACTACCAGGAGACTCTATCGGTTTGCCAGAAAGAAGTTCAACATCTCGACTTCCTTTTGTCACAATCTCAAACAATTTTATAAAAGACTCACTCAATCGCTTAGCATTACTCTCCAACACTTCTAGCTCTCTACTTCTTTTTAATTCTTTAGCAGCGGCCTCATTACGCATTTGCTCAAAAAACAGACGTATCCGCTCCTCGGCACTAGTAGCCGGAGTAGCCGAAGACGCATTAACTATAGGAATATTAGAAGAAGGAGACCCACTTACGGCCTCAGCTAGAGTTTTTATATCAGAAGGCTCAAGCTCAGCATCAACCTTACCTTTGAGATTAACATTTATTTCTATAGTACTTTTTGAATCAGCCAATTCTAAACAGCCTCCTCATCATATCCTGTCTGGGGTGCTACCAACCCTTCGTTTGCTTTTAACTTGACTGTCTGTAAACTCATCAACCACCGCATCCTTACGCTTTTTAATGTGGTCTGGAATAGGCGAGTATTCAATATCTTGATATAAAGGATTAGATCGTGTAACTATAACCTCATCATGAGAAAACGCATTTCGTCGGCCCCTCGATATACCTTTAGAGCCACGAGCAGCCATAATATCTCTATTTCTCTCCTTTAAATACTCTTCCATATAAGCGTCTAAAGATTCATCGTCTTCAATAATATCGTCAGACGGCCTATCCTCAGGCATCATCTCATAAATACTATTATAAAACTCAGTCCAGTACATCAAACTCAATTGATTAGGGTCAAAATCATATACTGGCCTACCACCGAATAAATCTACTGACGCATTTTTAGCCATAATATAACGTATCCTCCACAACCCACTTCTAGCCACTTGTCTTATAATTGAAACATCAAATCCATTAACAAAATTCATAAATTCAATAACAATCCTTGTTTTAGCTTCTAAATTACCCCAATCTTCAAACTCTTTAACACTATCCCAAACAAGTTTTTCAGTATAAAAATCATATATACAACTAACAACTAAAAATACCATTTTACGTTCAGAAGCTTTCGACTCACAAGTATGACACAAATGATCAACCCTTTTACTTTCTATCAACTTTCGTTCAGACTCTAATTTATCTATGATGTCTAAAAGCCTTTTTCTATTAGCAGGAACCCTAAAAGTTCTCTTTAGAACCTCTCTTTGTGCATTAATCTTCTTATTTAACTCCTCTATCTTGTTTCTATCTTCATCAGTATAAATACCTCTCTGATTCAAAACATAATCCATTTCATCTATAGTTAAAAGCCCGGCCTGATGAGCCTCTTCATAGAAGCGATCATACAAAAGCCGGGCCTTTCTGCGTAACTTAATATCTGGTTGTTTAAATAAAAATACCCTGTCTAAACCTCGATCCTCATATACCCTTGTCCCAGTCAGAATTTCGTCTATTATAGACTCTATTTCTTCGGCAGATAGAAACTCTCGGTGCTGCATCACACTTAAGCATCATCTTTCTTTGTCTTTCTACCCTTTTTCTTATTAATATCTTCTTCTACCTCAGAAACAGCAACTAACCCCTCAGCATCTTTAATTTTCTTATCTAACTCTTCAAAAACCTCTTCTTGAATCTGTCTTAGTGCAATCTGCTCTGGAGTTTTTTCCAAAAAATCAGAATCTAGACCTTGTAAATATAGCATCACTTCAAAACGAGATTTAAACTGCAAATTACGGTTTTTTTCATGCAAATAATCTTCGAATTTATCCCAAACCCTTGATCCGTCAGCATTATACACCATACAAAACGTCAGATATTCTATTCTAGCATCGTCAGCTAGCTGTTCACACGTATTAGCCATTGGGCCATTTAACCTTTGGTTCCACTGAAATATCTGCTCCCTAAGATCAGCGATTTCTAAAGCTAATTTCTGTTTTTCATCTCTATCTGTAGCCACATTAAGCTCTGATATCTTGTTAGATATCAACGTAGTAAGCTCATTAGCACGCTCCTCATATTCCGGCCCTATAATTCCACGACGCTTAAGAATGTCTACCATTTCAGACGCAGTAAAAATACCATTAACCAAAGCATCACTATAAGCTTTGGAATACTGCAGATCCGCTTTCCTTATATCCTCAGCCGAAGGCGGTTTAATAAAATATTTATCGCCCGTATTAAGAGTAAATTCCCTGATAGTATCTGCTACACCTAAAGCCTCTGATAATGTCGGTCTTTCCTCTGCCATAGCCTAATCCTCCTCCTAATTAAATATCCTTTTTACTAAGTGGTCTCTTCTCAACTATAATAACATCTTCAGTATCTGGAACAAATTCTACTTTATAGTGTCTCCCCAACTCACGTTGGAGCTGCCTAATACAATTATTACATATCCTAAGAACTCTTGCCCTGTAACTCATAAAAACATCCTTACTAGGAACAGCCACTTGAGCAAAATCTAATATACCCTCACAAGCTTTTAAAATTTCTTGATTTATACGTTCGGAAAGCATATTTTTACTTTTTATATGAACCGTGGTCTCCCCAGGAAGGGGCTTATCACTAACAAGCTTCTTACTAAATTTATTCTCTACCTTCTTATCTTCCATATCCTATACTCCTTTCCTTAGGTCCCGTAAGTAGGCGGCTATAAAGCCGCCTACTTACTACTTTACTCAAAACAAACTCAATTAAGTTCTAGCTCTCCTACGAATACGAAAATCGCCTGTAATATCACTAATAGGGACATATCCTTGAACCACAAACATCATATTATTGGCTCTAAAAGTAAAATTCTGAGTAGCATTAGCGCCCATACCAAGATTATAAGCCTCATCCGTTATCTTTAAATTTTCAACAATAATAGTTTTTAATGGGTACTCAGTATCATTAACTGCATATTCACCAGACTGACCGGCACCATTATCATTTTTTGTTCCTCTATACCACCAGTTTTTACCAACCAAACCACCATTAGCAGATACCCACCATTAGCAGATACCCTCCTAGACGAACCTGTCCCACCAGCTTCTTCATCCGTCTGCTGATAAATCATAACTACTAAAATCAAATTATCCTTTTGCATTAAATCAGAAATAGCTAAATCAACCAAACTCTGGCTATCATACTCCGATTCTCGACCAGCAAACTTAGCCCAAGTTTCCAAATCTCCAGCAGTACCATTTACTGTAACAGTAATAGGTATAGGAAGTCTAACTGGACGATCGTACGGAGCCAAATGACCAAGCTCTGCCAAAGCTTCACGAGTAAGATCAACCCTCAAAGTTACTCCAGTAAGACGAAGCTGTAAATCATAGGAAGAAGAATTTTCTGGATCAACAATATAAACTTCTACCTGACCTTGCCTTACAGCTCCAACTGAATCTGCTCGAAATCCAGTCTCATCCGGAGACTCTGATAGTGTTTTAAAATACTGATCGGCAGTCTGGCTACCATAAGCATTAGCCGCATAAATAACTGTAACCACATCACCAACCGCATGAGCATAGGATGTTGGAAAATACACTCTATGAGATCCGGCGGTCGTATAGTAAACATAAGTATTAGCTGCGGCCCCAGTACCAGAAACTATTGCGATATTTCTAGACTCATTAGCAGACACATCATACCACTGTACAGCTCTAGCTCCAGTCTCATCACTTTTCAGAAACCCCAAAGACCCATCAGTTAAAACGGCCACAGAATTACTAGAATCTAAAGACAAATTAACATACCCATTGGAGACATCAGAAGCTTGAAGAGTAAACCTATCACAATTCACAAACCTACCAGAATTAAGCAGCCACATCTTATTATCAGTCTCTAAACCATAATTCTCTGTAGCATTTGCTCCAGTAGTATAAGACATATCAATACTATTAACATAACAATATTCCATAAACATCGTCATATCAATATTATTAGCGTCAGTGCCCATAGAACACTCATCCTGAACAGGAGCCCAAATACAAACACCCGGAATATTACCACAAGACACAGCAAAATCCGCCAAGGATACGCCGTTATAATAGACGGCCTGCTCGCTCGTTCCAGAAACAAGCACCAAGTTAGAACTAGAGTTAGCGGAGTCGGAGAATGCGGCAATAACCGACGGCTCCAATTGAGCCAAAACAGCCATAGTCTTTACATCCCCCCACTCATTAGTATCCAAAGTAATAGCAACAGCTGGAACATCATCAACAACATCAACAATATCCAACCGACCAAGTTCAAAAATGTCCTCACTTCTAAACGTTGTCGTAGCACCCAAAGTTTGTACACGATACATTATGTATCCATCTACCCAAACACTCTGAGATGCATAAATTATCCTGTTTCTCTTAGTAGCCATCTAGCAATAACCTCCTTTAGTTTAATGGGCTGCTAGGTATATCTTATAAATGTTGGGTTGGGTTGATAAATTATAATAAGATACTCCCTTTCCCTAGCTAGGGAAATAAACATTTCCCTTCATAACAACTATCAATAGATTATTAAATCTAACAAACAAAAGACTCCAAATCAAAAGTTATCCGGCTTCTATATCTATCTATATCAGACACGGATGTTGGCGGGAGACCTGCTCTAGTTGCCTTTACATTTTGAGGCTGCATAACACTATAACCAGGCACAAAATTATTATAAGTACCACTATTGACAGGACTAGTGCTCCACCTCAGATTAAAAGTCCCATCAAAATTAAGTGGATGGCCGCCAACACCAAAATCATATACAGGAATACACCTTTGGTACAAACCGTCAAATAAAGTTTCTGTTAACTCTTTAAGTTCTAAAGAAGAACTAGCAAAAATATGTATAACACATCCTCTAACATTTCTAACTCCCGTACCAAGCTGAAAACCATATTTATTAGTAACAGGCATCTCAACCGATATAACAGGTAACTCAGGAATTGGGTGTGAAGGCCAAGCATCGAGAACAGATACATAATGCCAATAATAATCTGCCCTAACAATATGACGACCCACTCCAGATGGTGTAAGACTCACAGCAGCAATTGGATAATAAACTGTATACATATTTTGAGGTAAGGGAGTAGGGTTCCCAGCCTCATAAACTTTTATCATATCAACAGACCCACCACGACCTTGCTCTCTTGACCAATCCGCTTTACCATTAACAACAGAAAAATAAACCAACCCACGACCAAACCCAGTAGGAGAAGGCTCCATAATAGAGGTGGCGTGATACAGCCCATCCGATTCTAATATCAGAGGAACATTCAAATCCTCCTCAATAAAATCTATAAGAACCCGATCTTTTATATAATAAAATAAAGATAAAAACTCTTTAGTAGCATTTTTCATCCGAGCAATTTCCCCTCCAAAGAAGCAACAATCGCTTCTTTAAAATCGTCTGGACTTATATCTAACCTTTCTAAAGCAATTTCAAAAATATCGTTTGGTGGAGAATTGGGAATTACAGCTTCTTCCCAAGGCTTTATCAAATGCCAACCCTCTTTAAAATAGCGATCCTTAGAAACCATAAAACCCTTCCCAAATCGTCCATACTTACTAATATCTGCATCAGATTTTTTCTGATAAAAAGTGTGCTCATCAATAAAACCATACTCCCCAGCAAAACCCTCTAAATAATATACAAACCACAACAACGGCGTATCATCACGGGGATCAGGCTCTTCATCATATCCCAAAAAGCTTTTGCTGCCAAAACCCACTGATATTGATGCTTCAGTAACATTGAAAGTTTGTTGAGCATACACCTCCAAATGACTTAAAAATTGGTCTCTCCAATGCGCTGGCGAAGCTGGATCTTCTTCATCATAATAGTCACAAAGCTTATCAAATTCTTCCATTATAAAAGATATATATTTAGGTACAAGTTTAAGTCTACAAACATAAGACAAATTTTGAATTAATATATTTTTATCTATAACCGAATCAACATTGATATTAAACTTCATATTTTAAACCTCCGTGCTGCATCTGTAATCTGATTACACATATCCTTTATCTCCATATATATTGGAGAATTTTTTTCTCCGCAGCACTTTAAACAACACCCTTGTATACATAAAGCCTTGTTTATAATAATATGCCTAGCCTCTTCTAAGTCAATATAATCATTATTACATTTTTTTAAAAAAAGTCTAGACAAAACTTTTTTGATCAAAGAAAAACCCCCTATCACCCCGAAATCCTAGCGTTTTTATCCATCAAAAAAGCTATGCAGATATTTTTCTTATCACCCATCCCATGAATATATGGAGGACTAAATAAAACCATATCAATATTATTAACTTCAAAGTACTCTGCTTCACTTATATCATTATAATAACAAGCATCAGTTTTTATTCTACAAGATA
>FWPU01012604.1_pt1 | contig 11116 bp, 7 predicted proteins | sample 2228361 | NCBI WGS metagenome assembly FWPU01 (sample SAMEA103939777, study PRJEB20133) | metagenome | reverse complement strand
CTGCGTCCTGGTCCCCTAGACGATGGGGGCATGAACGGGCTGATTTTACCACCACCCCCCCTGACCGGTCAAGGTAAAATGGCAAGTTTTATTGAGGTTTGGCAGATGAAAACTATTCCAATGGCCGGACACACACCGGCTCATCTCGTTTTGGATCATTCACGAGCCGGCTGACCGGGTAGGATTCCATCATTTCGATCGGGAATGGTTTCAACAAAGCCAGCAGTTCATCCGCTGGCAGTGGTTGAAGCCAGCGCCATGCTTTGCCAATTTCAAATATCACCGGCATACGAAGATGAACCGCCCTGACTATCTCGTTCGCCTCAGTGGTCAAAATTGTACAGGTTTTCAACTCATCGCCTTCGGGCGAATGCCAGACTTCCCACAAACCAGCAAAAGCGAATGGCAAACCACCCTTCAAGCGGAAGTAATAGGGCTCGGCTGCCGATTTTGAGGCCTGACCAGCCTTTTTCCATTCATAAAAGCCATCCGCTGGAATCAAACACCGTCGCCGGTTGAACGCCGAACGAAAAGAGGGCTTCTCTTGAATGGTCTCTGCACGCGCATTAATCATTTTCTGTCCGATGGAAATGTCTTTTGCCCAGGACGGTACCAATCCCCAACGCATAAAATCCAGCCTCGGCTGAACCGCATCGGTGATCACAGCCACTGGTTGAGTGGGGGCAATATTAAAACGGGGATTCCATCCAACCGGGGTTTCGATCAACCCAAATGCCTCGCGCAATTCTTCAGGGTCGAGTGCAAGTGAAAACCGGCCACACATTTTTTCTCCTTTCCGGCGTTGAACTCACCACAAACGATTATAATTGACCCATCCCAACCTTACGAGGTCCATATGCCAACCCCGCTGGTCGAATGTATTCCCAACTTTTCCGAAGCCCGCCGCCCGGAGATTGTCGAGGAAATCATTCAGGTCATTCAATCCGTCCCAGAAATCCACATTCTCGACCGCCATTCCGATTTGGATCACAACCGTACCGTGATCACCTTCGTTGGCCCCCCAGCCTCAGTGGAAGAAGCCGCCTTTCAGGCGATTGCCAAAGCGGCGCAGCGGATCAACATGGACGAGCATGAAGGTGCTCACCCCCGCATCGGGGCAACCGATGTGGTACCGTTCGTTCCCATCAGCGACGTCACCATGCAGGATTGTGTGGAAATGGCACGCCGGCTGGGGAAAAGAGTTGGTGAGGAATTGGGCATCCCGGTTTATCTTTACGAGGAAGCAGCCACCCGCCCAGAGCGGCAAAATTTGGAAAATATCCGTCGCGGTCAATACGAAGGGTTGAAGACCGAAATCGGAGTTAACCCCGAACGCCAGCCGGATTTTGGCCCAAACCAATTGGGAACAGCAGGGGCAACCGTGATTGGTGCGCGTCAGCCGTTGATCGCTTTTAATGTGTATCTGAACACCAACGATACAGCTATTGCCCAAAAAATTGCTAAATCCGTGCGCTATTCTTCTGGCGGTTTGCGCTATGTCAAGGCCATGGGCGTGTTGGTCGAGGGGCGCGCTCAGGTTTCGATGAACCTGACCAATTACCGTGGTACTCCGATAGCCCGAGTGGTGGAGATGATCCGTCGCGAAGCAGAACGATACGGTGTCAGTGTGCATCATTCCGAACTGGTAGGCCTCATTCCGCAGGAAGCCCTTAATGATGCCGCGGTGTGGTATCTGCAATTGGATCAATTCTCCCCCGATCAGATTCTCGAACAACGGCTGATGGAATTGATGCGCACCCAACCACCCACTACCGCCCCACCAGAAACATCCTTTCTGGATGCGCTGGCCGCTGCCACGCCCACTCCCGGCGGCGGTTCTGCTGCTGCCCATACCGGAGCAGTTGCCGCGGCGCTGGTGGCAATGGTTGCCCGCTTGACCTTAAGCAAGAAGAAATACGAAGCCCTCAAGGAGCGGATGTGGGTGATTTTGGACGAGGCAGAAAAACTGCGTGCGGCCCTGATGCGCAATGTGGAAGAAGACTCGCAGGCCTTTGAAGGGGTAATGCAAGCCTTCAAAATGCCAAAAGATACGCCCGAGCAGGAGCAACAGCGCCAGCAAGCCATCCAAAATGCCACCCTGGAAGCATCTCGTGTGCCGTTGATCACCGCCCGCAACTGCCTTGATGTCCAGAAACTGGCAGCCGAACTGGCTGAAACCGGTAATCTCAACGCCATCAGCGATGCGGCTTCGGCTGCAACGCTGGCGAAGGCAGCGCTGACCTGCGCAGCCTACAATGTCCGCATTAACCTGATTAACCTCGATGGCGTAAGTGAAGCCCAAACGCTAATGGTTCAATTAAAAGACATCGAATCCCAATCCGACCAGATCGACTCCTCCGTGAAAAAGATTTTGGGGGAACGCGGCGGGTTGAAATAAATTCAAATCAAACCGGGAGTCATAAACATGGGATTGAAAGCCGATCAATGGATACGCAAAATGGCGTTGGAACACGGCATGATTGAGCCATTTGTTGACCATCAAAAACGAGATGGGGTCATCTCCTATGGTCTTTCCTCGTATGGCTATGATATTCGCGTGGCCGATGAATACAAAATTTTCACCAATGTGTTTTCGGCTGTAGTTGACCCGAAATCCTTTGACACAAAATCCATGGTGGATTTCAAGGGAGAAGTATGTATCATCCCGCCAAATTCTTTTGCACTGGCACGCACCGTGGAGTATTTTCGTATTCCCCGCAACGTTTTGACAATTTGTGTAGGAAAAAGCACTTACGCTCGCTGCGGCATTATTGTAAATGTGACTCCCTTTGAACCGGAATGGGAAGGCTACGTGACATTGGAAATCTCCAACACCACCCCCTTACCGGCAAAAATCTACTCAAACGAAGGGATTGCTCAGGTGTTATTTTTCGAAGGGGATGAACCTTGCGAAATTTCTTATGCCGATAAAAAAGGTAAGTACCAGCGGCAACAGGGTATCCTCTTACCGCGACTGTAACGAATTAAACCTTTCATCAGGCATCTTTCACCTCATGGCAGATTGCAATGCCGGACTTTCATCACCCTCTATTTGATTTAACCCTAAATCCCGAACAGGGGTGGTTTTCGCTGATTTCCCATCAGCACCCCATCCGCCTGGAACAGATTCGGCTGAATATTGCTTACACCCTAAATCACCGAAAAGCCGAGTTATTGAACAGCGGATGGCAGCCTCGCTCCATCACCGAAAATGAGATTCTGACGGCATTGGGCAACCTGCGCTGCTGTTCCGTTGAAAGCGATTGGCATCCCGGAGGGCTGCAAACCCGAATTGAATTCGCATTTGCCGATCAGTGGCCCTTTTTATTATGGCGGGTGCATCTTCTCAATCATGGCGAGCAACCGGTGTGGATTGACCGAATCGAGATGATGCGGCTTGGCGGAATGCACCTCCAAAGTCGTTTTGATTTTGGCCAACCTTTTCACCCCAAGAACTTCTGGTTTTACAGCAATGGCTGGCAGTCATGGTCCTACACCGCGGCTTACCCGGCCACCGCTTCCCTGCGAAGGTCGCGGCTGGGGGGTTTTCAAACACCCATGGTCATCAACGCCGGCACACCAGACCTCAAGCAAACCGGCTACTTCACATCCGACTTTTTTGGCATACTGACCGATACGGCTCAGCACAAGTCCATTCTGGCCGGTTTTCTTTCCCAACGCGAACATTTCGGCAGTTTAGAAGCCGTCCTCTATGATCAACCCGCCATGCGCCTGTGGGCAAACGGCGATCACACGCTGCTGGAAAGCCAAACTGAAATGCACACCGACTGGGCTGTCCTATTGATTGCCGACGCAGATGAACAACAGATTTTGGAACCGTATCTTCAAGCCGTTGCGCAAGAACACCAAGTCCGCATTCCCAACGATTCTCCCTCCGGCTGGTGTTCCTGGTATCACTTTTACACCAATGTCACTGCCCAAAATGTACGAGACAACCTGAGAACACTGATTCAGCTAAGACCATCCCTGCCGCTAGACCTGATTCAAATTGACGACGGTTTTGAGTCTCAGGTCGGTGATTGGTTCTCCTTCAAGGACACCTTTCCGCAAGGAGTATCCGGTCTGGCTAAGGAAATCGCTGACGCGGGCTTTACCCCCGGTCTCTGGCTCGCCCCGTTCATTGTTCACCCCAAATCTCAACTGGAACAGAAACACCCCGATTGGCTGCTGCGCGACCGGCGTGGGAGACCTGTTAATGCTGGCTTCGTGTGGAACTCGTTTGCCCATGCACTGGATTTGACCATTCCAGAAGCACTGGATTATGCCTGTCAGGTTGTTCAGACGGCAGCACATGACTGGCATTTCCCCTACCTTAAGCTGGACTTTTTATATGCGGCTGCCTTGCCGGGTGTTTATCGCAATCCAACATGGACGCGTGCGCAGGTGTTACGCCGAGGGATGCAAGCCCTGCGGGAGGTCGCCGGTCAGGGAACTTTCCTCTTGGGGTGTGGGGCTCCATTGGGCAGTGTTTTGGGTCTGGTAGATGCGATGCGAATCGGTGCAGATGTCAGCGGGGACTGGCTTCCGGCATTCTACAACATCCGCTTTCCCTTTAAGAATGAACCGCACATGCCTTCCGCCCGCAACTCTATTAACAATATCCTCACCCGCGCGCCCCTGCACCGCCGCTGGTGGATCAACGACCCGGATTGTCTGCTGGTACGCCCCGACACACGTTTGACCTTAGCCGAAGTGCAAAGTCTGGCTACAGCCATCGCTCTGACCGGCGGTTCGTTGTTGCTTTCCGACGACCTGCCCGCCCTCCCACAAGAACGCATTCATCTGGCACAGGTATTGCTGCCGGTCATCGGTCAAACCGCCCACGTTCTCGATTTATTCACCAGCGAAATGCCCAAACTTCTCCGTTTAGATCTGGAAGGTACTTTAGGTAGATGGCATCTGCTGGCGCGCTTCAATTGGAAAGAAACCCCTGAACCATGGGAGTTTGAACTGCAAACCTTCCATCTGGCAGGAAAGGGCTATCATCTTCATTCTTTCTGGAACGACCAGAGCTTCACCTGCCAGGCTGAGGAAACATTCCGTCTGGCACCCATTCCACCCCATGGGGTTGCTCTGCTGGCAGCCTACCCGCTGAATGGGGGAATTACCTACGCAGGGAGCAGTCTCCACATCAGTCAGGGGCTAGAAGTTAAGACATGGCAGGCAACAAACGAGAGGGTCGAGGTAGAATTGGATTTAGGCCGTTCTTTTGACGGCTGGTTTGATGTATTCCTCAACCAAACCCCCAGATCGGTTGAAGGTGATGTACTTCGCTGGCAGGAAAAAAGCAAGGGACGCTTTCGATTTTTCGTTCAGTCCGAGGGCGTCCCTTGCAAGATCAGTATGAGATTGGAGTAATTACTCGCTTTTTTCAGCAGCCGTTGCTGGCATGATGGTTTTTCTGCGTTTTCTCCAGCGCAGGAAACCGCGAACGATGAAGAAAACGACCAGCCCAATCGGCAGGGCAATCGGCAGGCAGAATAAAACTGCCCAAATCACACCACTGGCAATCGTCTGATACGCGTTAATCAAGGCCTGAATGGCATCTCGCGCCACGCCCTCCGGCTTCCAACCGCCCACGCTAATCGGCGCAACCGTTTCCTGAGCCTGAATATTGACTGAAATTGCTGACATGGCTGCCGATTCTTCGTAATACTTAATCTGGCCTTTCAGCACTTCGATTTGTTCGGTCACACTGCGTAATTCATTCAAAACGCGCAGCACATCTTCGGTTTTGGTAGCCGTATCCATGATCTTGCGCAATTGCTCGGCAGCATCTTCCAGATTGCGTAAGCGGGATTTGAGGTCGGTATATTCGGCAGTGACATCCTGACCGCTGATATTTTCGGATAATACGTCAGTTTGCGGGTTTTCCACCAACCCCTTGATTCGACTCAACGCCTCATTCAAATCCAAAGCCGGCACACGGACGGTGACATTTCCTTCCAAAACCAGATTGCCGTTGTCCAGGCGCCGCTGGTAAAGATTGGAAGTCACCACAAAACCCCCCATCTCCTCCGCCATGGAGATAATTTCATCCATCGCCTCCGCCGGGTCACGCACCACAATGCTCAGATTGGCATTACGGATCACCATCCGTTCCACAGGATTCTCGACCTGCGAGTTGGCCACCGCTTGCTCCTCTACAGTTCTGTAACCCTCTGCCTCTTGGTACACATCCGCAGCAGGGGGAGCACCGGCAAACATTTCCGAAGGCAGGCTTTCGGGAGCAAACTGTTTTTGGCTGCGTGCAGGGGCACATGCTGTAAGCGCAAAAGCCAACACCATCATAACCACCAGAGTTTTCTTGAACATGGAATTCCTCCTCCTGAGTGAAAAGGGCTTCTCTTTACCCTATGACGTATGGGATTACAGAGAAGTTCCCCCTACCAGCCTTCTTCCAGACGGGAAGCATGCCGGGATGGCAAACCGGCCGCCAGGATTTTTTGTTGGACTGCACGAATATCGTACTCAACCCGTCGTAATTCCCATTGCTGATTCTCAGGAGTATAGATTGCGTAAGCAGCCCGTACATCTCGGTCTCGCGGTTGACCTACGGAACCAGGATTGACAATCGAACGGGGAATCAATCGAATGGGGTGATTGGGGGAAGGAATCATCCAGTCCACATAACTTTCATCTTTACCATTACCATTACGATTGAGACAAGTGTATAAAATCGGAATATGAGTATGACCCACCAGACAAACAGGGGTGGAAAAATGGGCGAAGTTAATTTGTACTGTATTCAAATCCAGTAAATATTCCCAGATTGGGTTGCGTGGGCTGCCATGCGTAAGGGTGATTTCTTCCATTTCGACTTTTTCCGGTAAACCAGCCAGCCACTTCACATCGCTATCCGATAACTGCGCTCGTGTCCATTGAATGGATAAAATAGCCTCGCGATTAAACGCATACAGATCTAATTTCCCGGTCACGGCAGCATCGTGATTTCCCTGCACACAAATCAGGCCGGGTAAATTGGCAACACGATGGAGGCATTCCCTCGGCTGCGGGCCGTATCCAACCACATCCCCCAAACACCATACAGCATCCACCTTTCCCGCATCCCCCAACACCGTCTCCAATGCATCGAGATTACCATGAATATCGGAAAGTACCAGTATTCGCGTCAAGATTATCTCCCCGCAGGAATTTCTTATCCCACAAGTTTAACACATCTCAGGATTAATGTTCTTATCAGCCGGGTGGTAATTTTGGTTGTTCCGCCGGTAGTTCCAATTGACGCACCTTTTCGATGATCTCAGCCGCATAATCAAAGCGGTTAAAAGCCGGCATCAGGTAAATACCCTGAGCAAATTCCACCATCCGCGAAATCAGTTCAAAGGCAATTTCGATGCCGGTTTGGGCTGATCGCTCGCCGGCTGAAGCCATTCGGTCATGGATCTCCTGAGGTATGTTCACGCCAGGGACTTCATGCTGTAAGAAGGCAGCATGGCGGGCAGAAACCAGTGGCAATACACCCACCAGCAGCGGAGTATGAAAATCTTCGATATCGTTTTTTATTCTCTCCAGAAACCGGAGAGCCGGTTTCAGATCATAAATCGGTTGGGTCAAAATAAAATCGGCTCCGGCATTTAATTTGCGGCGCAAATTCTTAAGTTCGCTCTCCGGATTAGCAGGAGTCAGGTTCAGCGCACAGCCCACAAAAAACGAGGTCGGCTGTCCAATATCCACCCCGGCATGATCCACTCCGGCGTTGAATCCCTGCTTGATCAGTTTAATCAAACCAGAAGGAACTAAATCGTAATTGTCCATGGCATCCGGGTAATCCCCAATCGCTGTGGGGTCCCCCATCACCACAAACACATTGCGAACTCCTAAGGCATGAGCAGCCAGCAAATCTCCCTGCACCCGCAATAAATTGCGTCCCCGCGTGGGAAAGTGCAGCACGGTTTCAATGCCCACCTTTTCCTGAATCAACCGGCACACCGCCCAGGGGCTCATACGCATCCTGGCCATGGGGCTGTCTGCCACGTTGATCACATCGGCTCCGGCTTCTGCCAGTAAACTGGAACCAGCCAGTAACTTTTGGGTGGTCAAACCCCGCGGCGGATCCATTTCGACAGCGATCAAAAAGCGGCCATCTCTCAGCTTTTGAGCCATCAGCGTCGGTGCCTGTCTTTCTTGACTGGCTTCCTCTCTTTCCACCACTGACAAGGAAAACCCATTGCTGAATTTTTCCAACGGCCGGGTTTCAATTGCCTGCCGCATGACCGAAATATGTCCTGGGGTCGTGCCGCAGCAGCCGCCAATCAAACTGGCTCCCGCCTGCCAGAAAGCAAGAGCGTACTCGCCAAAGTACTCCGGCGAGGCGGGATACATGATTCGTCCGCCAACCTGCTCAGGCCAACCGGCATTGGGCATGACTGAAAAACGCGCCTGCGGCAAAGCAAGGTGCATTTGTTTGAGAATCCGCAGAATTTGATTTGGTCCGCCCGAACAATTAATACCAATGACATCTGCACCGGCTTCTTGAATGCCGCGTGCCACTTTAACCGGGTCATCTCCCAACAAGGTTCGATCATCACGGGTGAAGGTCATCGAAGCCACAACCGGTATGTGTGGGTTTATCTGCCGCGCCGCTGCAATTGCCTCGCGCACTTCATACAAATCCGTCATCGTTTCAATGATCAGTAGATCAACCCCTGCTTCAATCAGTGCGGAAATTTGCTCAGCGAAAACCTGACGGGCTTGTTCCGGCTGTACTCTTCCAAAGGGAGCCAGGCGTACACCCAACGGCCCAACATCCCCGGCAATCAGCACATCTTTGAAAGATGCCATTACCACCCGCCGCGCCAGTTCTACCGCCGCCGCATTGATTTCAGCCACCTGATCTTCCAAACCATGATGAGCCAGCTTGAAGCGGTTTGCTCCAAAGGTATTGGTCTGGATGATTTGCGATCCGGCGTCAATATATTCGCGATGAATGGATGCTACCAGAGCCGGATCGGTCAGGTTGAGTTCGTCGAAGCAGCGTTCAAACGACACTCCGCGCTGATTGAGCAGTGTTCCCATGGCGCCATCTGAGAGCAGAGGGCGTTGGCTGGATTGTAGTAAATCCAAAAATTTCAACTCCTTCATTTGCCACCTCTAAGCCCGCATTAATTGTTCCACCCGGCTTTCACCCACATTGAAGTACTTGGCCAGGGGATGATGAACAATAATCGCCGCGGTAGATTGCTCCGGCACCAGTTGATAAGCCTCGGTCAGGCGCATACCCAATTCCGATTCCGCCGGTAAGAGTGCAAACACTTTTTGATGATCCGCCAATTCGGGAATAGCGGGATAGCCCCACGAATAACGCTTACCCTGACCCGCCGGCAAGCCCAATTCACGCCGGATGTGGCGGTGCAGATATTCAGCGGCTGCCTCAGCGGTTTGGACGGCTAATCCATGGACAAAATACGCTTCGCTGTAATCGCCCTTTGCTTGAAGTTCCTCGAATCGCTGGCTTGCACCTTCTCCAACCGTCACAACCTGAAACGCCACCACATCCATCAGGCCGCTTTCCACCGGACTGAAATAATCGGCAAGACATAAAAACTCCCCATTCAATTGACGGGGGAATTGGAAACGCACCAGTTCGGCAGGGCTGCCTTGTTGAACACTGCCGGGTTCATACACAACAAGGTCGTTTCCCTCTGACTGAGCTGGAAAGTAACCGTACACTCCCTTGGGTTTCAACCACCCCGTGCGGATGGCTTCCCGTTTCATCTTTTCAAGCCGTTCTTCGTATGTGCGCAGCAATTCTTCCCACGCTTCGCCGTGAGTATTCTTTGCTCCCCAGGAAAGGCGGAACAATTCGTTTTTGAACAGACACTCGAAAACCGATTCCAGCGGCATGCTTCGCACAACGCGAACACCCCAGGAAGGAGGTCGCGGGATTTGACTTGCAGGAGGAACCGCAGAACGGCGTCTTGGGACAGACTGCTGTTCACCTGAACCCTGCCGCCCCAGTTCTACCTCCGCCTCGCGTTGAATGGTCTCTATTAATTTTTGGCGCTCTTCCGGCTGAACCAGGGCATCCATCGTTGCCAAGCCTTCAAAAGCGTCCTTGCAGTAAAAGACACCCGCCGGATAAAACTCACCGCTCTCGGTCAGTAAAATTCTCCTGCCAAAACGGCGGTTGATCGCCGCTCCACCAATCAAAACCGGAAAATTAAGACCTCGGCGGTGCAGTTCGTTTACAATCAATGGCATTTGTTTGCTGGTGCTGACCAGTAACGCACTTAATCCAATGGCGGTTGCATTGACTTCCACTGCCTTGGAGATGATTGTTTCCGCTGGCACCTGCTTACCCAAATCAATGACTTCATAGCCGTTGTTGACCAAAATCGTCTTGACCAGATTTTTACCAATATCATGCACATCCCCATAGACGGTGGCCAGCACCATCAATCCTTTGCTGACCCCTTCTTTCTTCTCCAAATAATTTTCCAGATAAGCCACCGACTTCTTCATCACTTCCGCAGATTGGAGGACAAACGGCAAAATTAACTCGCCACTGCCAAATTTATCGCCCACTTCTTTCATGGCCGGCAGCAGTACTTCGTTGAGTATGTACACCGCAGTTTGATGCCGGCTGGGGTGCATCCCACGCTGAATAATCTCGTCAATATCCGCCTCCACACCCTCTTTCTGACGATGCAAGATGCGCCAGTGCAGCCGTTGTTCGGCCGTCATTGCCTGCAACACTGCCTGAGTTTGGGAAGTTTTCCCTTCGCTTTCCGCCCCACTTTGCTCAATGTGAGCAATAAACCGTTGCAGTGCATCGGCACGGCGGTTGAAAATCAAATCCTCGGCGAGCGTGCGTTCTTCTTCGCCAATTTCCGCATAAGGTGTAATGTGAGCCGGGTTGACAATGGCCATATCTAACCCGGCCTGAACACAGTGATAGAGCATGACACTATTGAGAACCGCCCGCGCCCGGCTGCCTAAACCAAATGAGACGTTGCTCACTCCCAACGAGGTCAGCACACCCGGCAATTCCGCTTTAATCCGGCGGATGCCTTCAATCGTTTCAATAGCCGATCCAGCAAATTCAGCATCACCGGTTGCCAGAGTAAAGGTG
>FWPU01012603.1_pt1 | contig 11116 bp, 8 predicted proteins | sample 2228361 | NCBI WGS metagenome assembly FWPU01 (sample SAMEA103939777, study PRJEB20133) | metagenome | reverse complement strand
CGAAGATGACCGGCCAGTAGGACTGGTATTGGATGCCCGGCAGGGTGGCCGAACGCCAGCCCAGGGAGCCGTCGCCGATGTTCACCGCGTAGGCCCGGTTGTCGTTGGCCGCGAAGTAGACCACGCCGTCGGCATAGGCCGGGGACTGGAGGATGGGGCCGCCGGCCTGAAATTTCCACAGGAGTTGTCCGGCCTGGGCCGTGCCGTGGGCGCCGATGGCGTAAAGGCCGCCGTCCCGGTTGCCGGCGATCACCTTGCCGTCCACTACCAGCGGGTTGGTGGCGAAGCCGGCCCCCGCGCCGCTGTAGCGCCAGAGGAGCCGGCCGGTGGTGGCATCCAGGGCGTGGAGGCTGCGGTCGTATCCCCCCACGTAAACCACGCCGTCGGCCACGGTGGGGGAGTTGCCCAGGGGCAGGGTGGTATCGTAGCGCCAGGCCACCGCGCCCGTGGCCGCGTCCAGCGCATAGAGGCCTGCCGACGTGGCGACGTAGAGGAGGCCGTGGGCAGCGATGATCTGGACATTTTGGGGGATGTAGGCCTCGATGGGCCGGTACCATTCCAGCTGGAGAGGGGGGCCATCTGCCTGAATTTGGGCGCTGCTCCAGGAGGTGCGCCGGGGATCGGCGGCCACCATGGTCCAGGCGCCCTCCTCCACCGCCTGGGGGGAAGCCTCCTGCTGGCCCAGGGGATGGGGTTCCCGGGCCACGGGCGGGGCCGACGCGGCCAGGCGCAGCAGCCGGCTCTCCTGGTTTGCGGGCGGCGCGGGCAGGTTGCGGGCCATGGCCTGCAGTGGCCGGCCAGCCAGGAGGAACAGCAACAGGATGAACAGGGCGGTGCACGTGTACATGAACAGTTCCTTGAATTCTCTTGGTCCCCTCCAGGCCAGGATTGTCGCGCCGACGGCTCCCCCCTGCCGTGCCCGCGGGCTTCTCTCGCCTGATGAATGGTGGACGATGGGCCTACGCAGCGCGCGGGCTTGCCGCGCTGTCGGCCTGGCGGGTGGCCCAGCGGGCGGCCAGCTCCACGCAGACCTGGGTGGCCAGGGCCATGTCCTCCAGGCTGATCCACTCCAGGGGGCCGTGGACATTCTGCATGCCGGTGAAGAGGTTGGGCGTGGGCAGCCCCCGTTCGGTGAGCTGGGAGCCGTCGGTGCCGCCCCGGATGGGGGTAGTCACCGGTTCCAGGCCCACCGCCCGGATGGCCTCCATGGCCAGCTCCACCGGCCGCATGTCCTGCTCCAACCAGTAGCGCATGTTGCGGTACTGGGGTGTGATGGTACAGGTCACCCGGGCCCGGGGTTCGGCCTGTTGCAGGGCCTGGCAGAGGTTGCGCAGGAGGGCGCCGTGGGCTTCCAACCCATCCAACTCAAAATCCCGCAGAATGAAGTGGAGCTCCGCCTCGGCCGCGGTGCCCTTCATCTGGTAGAGATGGATGAAGCCCTGCCGGCCGTCGGTGGTCTCCGGCGTCCGGGTGTGTTGGGGGAGGAACTGGATCAGTTTGGCGGCCAGGGTGAGCGCGTTCACTAGCACGCCCTTGGCCGTGCCCGGGTGGGTGGAGACGCCCGCGATGTGGACGGTGGCCTTGTCCGCAGAGAAGGTCTCGTAGGTGATCTCGCCCACGTCGCCGCCGTCCAGGGTGTAGGCCACGTCCGCGGCCAGCTCCTCCAGCTTCAGATAGCGGATGCCCCGGCCGATCTCCTCGTCCGGCGTGAAGCAGATGCGGATGGGCCCGTGGGGGATCTCGGGATGTCGGAGCAGGTGGGCGGCCATGGTCATGATGATGGCCACCCCGGCCTTGTCGTCCGCGCCCAGCAGGGTGGTGCCGCTGGCGGTGACGATGTCGTGGCCGATTTTTTTCCCCAGGGTGGGGAACTGCTCCGGGCTCAGGATCTGGGTGGGGTCGTCGGGCAGGGTGATGGGGCCGCCGTCGTAGCGGCGATGGACGATGGGCTTGACGCCGCTGCCGTTGAAGGCGGGCGCGGTGTCCACGTGGGCCAGGAAGGCCACGGTGGGGGCCTGGGCGTCCGGGGCAGTGGCCGGGATGGTGGCCAGCACAAAGCCATGCCCGGTGAGCTGGACATCCTGGGCGCCCAGTTCCTCCAGCTCCTGGGCCAGCAGGCGCAACAGATCCCACTGGCAGGCGGTGCTGGGGACGCCTTCGGCCGCTTCGTCGCTCTGGGTGTTCACCTGGACGTAGCGCAGGAAGCGCTCCTCCAGGGCCTGGCGTTCTTCCTGGCTGAGGGTCAGGTTGCGGAATGTCATGGTGCTACCTCGGTGTCAGATGTGCAGGTACTCGTTTTGCCGTGTTGATTCGAGCCACAGATTAACACAGATTTTGTTCCGGTTCCATCTGGGGCACTACCTGGGTAATGTAGGGACAGGGCTTGCCCTGTCCGTGGCTTGCCCTGTCCGTGGCCGTGACGGGTGCAGCAAGCAGCGCCCCTACATCGGGGCAACCTTCGACGCTTAGGAACTGGGTCGGCATCTGAGGATGCCGACTCCGCATGGACCGCTCGATGACCGTGGGGTGGGGACGCAGCCGCGGGGCCAGGGAATTGCATGGGCCGGGTATCGATGGCAAAATAGGATGGATTGTTCAGGATGGCACAAACGCCTGCCGGCCCATGCCCAACAGGGGAAATCAGCCAGGAAGCGCCGATCCGCAGAAGATACCGGCCAGGGGAAAGTGCCGGTTAGCAGTCCATCAAAGGAGAGACCGAATCATGACCACCGTGACGTCAACGGATACCCAGACCAAACCTGCCCAGCGCCTCTTCATTCCCGGGCCGACGGACGTCCTGCCCGACGTCCTGGCCGCCCAGACCGCCCCCATGATCGGGCACCGTTCCGACGAGTTTGAGGCCCTCTTTGCCAAGGTGGAAAAGCAGCTCCAGGATCTTTTCTTCACCCAGAACCGGGTCTACATCGTGGCCGCCTCCGGCTCTGGCCTGCACGAAGCGGCCATCCGCAACGGCGTGCGGGGGCGGGTGCTCAACTTTGTCAACGGCGCCTTTGGCCAGCGCTGGCACCAGGTCTCCCTGGGTTGCGACAAGGAGGCCATCCGGGTGGATGTGACGTGGAACACGGCGGTCAAGCCGGAGAGGGTGGCCGAAGCGCTGGAAAAAGCCCTGGCCGACGGCCCGGTGGACGCCATCACCGTGGTCCACAACGAGACCAGCACCGGCGTGATGAGCCCCGTTGGGGAGATCGCGGCCGTGGTGCGGGAGATCAGCCCCGAGACCCTGGTCATGGTGGATGCGGTCTCCTCCTTCGCAGGGGTGAAGATCCCGGTGGATGAGTGGGGGCTGGACATCTGCCTGACCTCCTCCCAGAAGGCGCTGGCGCTGCCGCCGGGCCTGGCCTTCTGCGCCGTGAGCGACCGGGTCCTGGCCCGGGCCGAGACGGTCAAGGGGCGGGGCTGGTATTTCGATTTTTTGACCCTGGAAAAGGCGCTGCAGAAGAGCACCACCCCGGCCACCCCGGCCATCTCCCTGATGCGGGCCTTGAGCGTCCAGCTGGACCACATCTTCGCCGAAGGGCTGGAGGCCCGCTTTGCCCGCCATGCCCGCCTGGCCCAGAAGGCCCAGCGCTGGGCCGTGGAGCGGGGCTTCGAGCTGGCCGCGGAGGAAGGCTACCGTTCCCACACGGTGACCAACGTGGCCAACACCCGCAACATCAGCGTCAAGGAGCTGAACCGCCACCTGGCTGCCCAGGACATGCAGATTTCCAACGGCTATGGTATTTTTAAGGACAAAACCTTCCGCCTGGCCCACATGGGCGAAGTGACCGATCAGGACATGGACCGACTCTTCGCCGCCATGGATGCCTACCTGGCCTGGCAGGGCTAGCCCTGGGAGCTGTACATTCCGCCAGAAATCAAGAAATCAGATGATGCGTGGTGCGTCAAACAGCAGATGGTGGCATCCATTGGTGCACGCGCCACGCCCCAAGAACCCATGTCATCCCTGGAGAAGATCCATGAGCGAAAGCAATACCCCGGTGATAGACCTGCGCAGCGACACGGTGACCCGCCCCACCGCCGCCATGCGCCAGGCCATGTTTGAGGCCGAGGTGGGCGATGATGTCTATGGCGAGGATCCCACCGTCAACCGGCTGGAGGCCATGGTGGCCGAGCTGCTGGGCAAGGAGGCTGCGGTCTTCGTCTCCAGCGGCACCATGGGCAACCTGGTCTCAGTGTTGAGCCACTGCGGCCGGGGGGACGAAATGATCCTGGGCGATTCCTCCCACATCTTCCTCAACGAGCAGGGCGGCGCGGCCGCCCTGGGCGGCATCCATCCTCGCCCCCTGCCCAACCGGCCCGACGGCTCCCTGGACCTGGAGCAGGTGGAGGCCAGCATCCGTGCGGACAACGAGCACTATCCGGTCAGCCGGCTCATCTGCCTGGAGAACACCCACAACCGCTGCGGCGGCCGGGTGCTGTCGGTGGAGTACATGGATGCCGCGGGCGAGTTGGCCCATCGCCACGGGCTGGCCTTGCACGTGGACGGCGCCCGGCTCTGGAATGCGGCGGTGGCCCTCAACGTGGCGCCGGCCCGGCTGGTGCAGGCGGCCGACAGCGTCAGCGTCTGCCTGAGCAAAGGGCTGGCCGCGCCGGTGGGTTCGGTGGTGGCGGGCAGTGCCGATTTCATCCGCAAGGCCCGGCGCAACCGCAAGGTGTTGGGGGGCGGCCTGCGCCAGGCTGGTGTGCTGGCCGCGGCCGGCATCGTGGCCATCACCGAGATGGTGGAGCGGTTGGCTGACGACCATGCCAATGCCCGGGCCCTGGCCGAGGGTCTGGCCCGGCTGGACGGCGTCGCCATCCAGCTGGAGACGGTGGAGACCAATCTAGTCTTCTTCGATATCACCCACCCGGAGCTGGATGCGGCCCAGATCTCCCTGGCTTTGAAGCAGCGCCACATCCTCATCAACCCGGTGGGGCCCCGGCGTATGCGGGCGGTGACCAACTACCACGTGAGCCGGGCCGACATTGACACGGTGGTGGGCGCCTTTGCCGAGATCCTGGCCGCCGACGCCCAGGCCAGCCAGGGAAAGGTGTACGTTTACGGTTAGGTGCGAGGCGGGGGATGGGTGATTAGGGGAGTGAGAGGCACCGTGTCACGTTGTTCCCCAATCTCCACTACCCCAATCACCCAATCCTCCAATTGCTCAATTTCGGCAGCTTCTTGGGGGCAGCCAGGAGTTGGAGCTGGCCGCATCCCCAGCGAATCTGATGCCACCAGAAGATTTCCAGTTCCAGGTGGGCCAGGCCCGCAGTGGTCAGCTTTAAGTTGAGGCGGGCTGGGTCTCCCGCGCAGAGGCCGGAGACCAGCGCTTCCATGCCTGGGTTGTGGCCCACCAACACCACATGTTCCGCGTCCCCTGGCACTTCCCCCAGCACGGTCAATAACGTCTCGGCGCTCGCCTCGTAGATGCGCTCGTCCCAGGCGATGGCATGGGGCACGTTTAGCGCGGCCGCCAGCCCTTCTGCCGTCTCCCGGGTGCGTAGCGCGGGCGAGCTGACGATCCGGTCCACCGGCGGGCTGAGCCGGGCGAAGAGGTGAGCCATGCGCCGGGTGTCCTGGAGACCTCGTTTGGTCAGGGGGCGGTCGAAATCCTGGGGATATTTCTCTGGCCGGCGGGCCTTGGCATGGCGGAAGATAGAGAGCTTTTTCATGGCTCGATTCCTGACAAAGGTTATCTGGGCATTCGATCGGTTATGGGTGTCCACCCACGAGCACGGTTCGGCGACCCGTTTCCTTGTGGGGATGGGGCAGAGTATAGCACGATCTTCCGCTTTTGGACATGGGCCATCCCGGGGGACATCCCTGACGCTTTTGTCCAGTTGCACGGCGGGGCTCGGTCTGATATACTGGCCGCCAACGTGGCCCGGCCACGGGAGCTGGCGTTCAGTAGCCAGAATGAACAGCCGCAGGAACAGGAGGTGGCGTAGCGCGGGTACAGAAAACCACGGGAAGAGAGCGCATGGCCCGCCCCATGGCCGTTTTGGCCTGGGGCGGGTGACGAGGAGGGGGTTCCCGGCCCCACGCCGGGCTAACCGCAGACGCCGGGCCATGACATCTGGAACCGTCATCTGGCTTCTGCGGGAAAATCGAACCATCAGCGGATGCCCCTGGGCCGCTTCCACCGGCCCAACCAGGAACCACCCCGGTTCCGGTCACAATCTTCCCCACCATACATGGTCAAGCGAGCGTTGAAAACCGGCGGGTAACTGCCGGCACAAAGGCGCTCTGCAGTGGAGTTGCTCCAACTGGAAAATCGAATTCCGGAGGAACCGGCCTGGCCGGTCCGTGCCGGCGCGCGGATGGCGTCGCGCCCGGAGGCGTCGGCGCCTGGCCCTTTCCGTCGGTCAGCCACGGCCCATGTCGGCGGCTGGCCTGGGGCCGGTTTTCCTTCCCCTTGGCGGATCCTCGCACCCAAAACCGGGAGGTTGAACCATGTGTGGCATCTTTGGCTATGTGGGTGCCCGGGAGGCGGCACCCATTATCCTGCAGGGATTGCAGCGCCTGGAGTATCGAGGCTATGATTCGGCCGGGCTGGCCGTGCTGGCCCAGGACGGCACCCTTCATGTGCGGCGGGCTGCCGGCAAGCTCAGCCAGTTGATGGCATTGGTGGCGGCCAGTGGCCACGGCTTCGGGACGCCGGAGCCCATCCAGGGAACTCTGGGCATCGGCCACACCCGCTGGGCCACCCACGGTCCGCCCAGCGAGCGCAACGCCCATCCCCACTGCAGCGTGGATGGCCAGTTCGTGCTGGTGCAGAACGGCATCGTGGAGAACTTCCTGGAGCTGCGCAGGCGCCTGCAGGCCGAGGGCTACCCCTTTCGCAGCGACACCGACACCGAGGTCATCGTGCACCTGATCCACTACCACTTCCACAACGGCTGCCGGGGGGATTGGGCGTGGGCGGTGCGTTGCGCCCTGGGCGAACTCCAGGGCCCCAGTGCCATCGTCGTCCTGAACCGGGCTGAGCCCGACCGTCTCATCGCCGCCCGCCTGGGCAACGCGGGCGGCGTGGTCATCGGCCTGGGCCAGGAGGAGGCCTATGTGGCCAGCGACATTCCGGCCATCCTTCACCATACCCGTCACGTGGTCTTCCTGGACAATCGCCAGATGGCCGTGGTGACCCGGAGCGGCGCGCACTACACCGATCTGGCGGGGCGGCCGGTGACCCGCCAGGCCATCTACATCGACTGGGATCTGGCCACGGCGGAAAAGGGTACCTACGCGCACTACATGCAGCGAGAGATTTATGAGCAGGGAAGCAGCCTCACCGACACCCTGCGGGGCCGGCTGGATTTTGAACACGGCCGGGTGTTGTTGGAGGGCCTGAACTTCTCGCCGGCCCGGCTCCAATCCCTGGAGCGGGTCACCATCGTGGCCTGCGGCACCAGCTACTACGCCGGACTGCTGGGCAAGCACTACATCGAACGGCTGGCCCGCCTGCCCGTGGAGGTGGACTACGCCAGCGAGTTTCGCTACCGACAGCCGGTGATTGGGCCCGGCCACCTGGCCCTGGCCATCACCCAGAGCGGCGAGACGGTGGACACCCTGGCGGCCCTGGAAGAGGCCCAGGCCCAGGGCGCCTTCACCGTGGCCATCGTCAACGTGGTGGGCAGCCAGGCGGCGCGGCTCTGTGATGGCGTCATCTACATGCAGGCCGGCCCTGAAATTGGCGTGGCCAGCACCAAGGCCTTCACGGCTTCCGTGGTGGATCTGCTCCTGCTGGCCATCTACCTGGGACAGGCCCGAGGCCTGCTCTCGACCGGCGCGGTGATGGCCCTGTTGGAAGAGCTCAGCCGCCTGCCCGGTCTGGCCGGCGAGCTGCTGGAGGCGGCCTGGCAGGGGAGCTACTACCAGGACCTGGCCGGCCGTTTCGCCCACTACCAGCACTTCCTCTACCTGGGCCGGGGCCTGAACTACCCCATCGCCCGGGAAGGCGCGCTGAAGCTGAAGGAGATCAGCTACATCCACGCCGAAGGCTACCCGGCCGGCGAGATGAAACATGGACCCATCGCCCTCATCGACCACAAGATGCCCACCATGGTGATCGCGCCCCGGGATGGGGTCTATGATAAGATGGTCAGCCAGGTGGAGCAGGTGAAGGCCCGGGGGGGCACGGTGCTGGCCGTGGCCGAAACCGGCGACCCCATCCTGGCGGAGAAGGCGGACTTCCTGCTGCCCGTGCCGCCCAGCCACGAGCTGCTGGCGCCTATCCTGGCGGTATTGCCCCTGCAGCTCTTCGCCTATGAAGTGGCCGTCCACCGGGGGGTGGATGTGGACAAACCCCGTAACCTGGCCAAGTCCGTCACGGTGGAGTGACCGATCCGCCGGGCTCATTCATCCAAGACAAACCAAAGGAGTAGACAGGCGTGAACCTTGTGAACCTGTTGCGCGACCCCACGCCCGTGGCGGTCGGGATCATCGGCGCCGGTACCTTTGGCCGCGCCTTTTTCACCCAGGCCCTGGTGACGCCCCGGCTGGCGTTGCGCGCGCTCTGCGACCGGGATCTGGAGCTGGCCCTGGAGCTCTGCCGGGAAGCCGGCGTGGCCGGGACGGAGTTGGCCGTCTGTAACACCGGGGCGGAGGCGCGGCGGGCCTACGCCGCGGGCAAGCTGGTGGTGGCCGCCGATGGCCGGCTCCTCGCTGAGCTCCCCCTGGAAGCCGTGGTGGAGGCCACCGGCGTGCCCGAAGCCGCGGCCGTCCACGCCCTGGCCGCCATCCAGGCCGGCCAGCATGTGATCATGGCCACCAAGGAGGCCGACGTGGTGACCGGCCCGACCCTGGCCCGGCGGGCTCGCGAAGCGGGCGTGGTCTACACCCTGGCCGACGGCGATCAGCCGGCCCTGTTGCTGGGGCTGTTGGCCTGGGCAGAGGCCCTGGGGCTGGAGGTGATCTGCGCGGGCAAGGCCAGCGAGGCGGACCTGGTCTACGACCCGGCCCGGGGGATGGTGGGCAACGGACGCCAGGCCGTGCCCTTCCCGGCGGATGAACTGTGGCAGGTGGCGCCCGACGATGTGGCGGCCACCCTGGACCGGCGGCGGGCTGTCCTGTCTGCCCTGCCCCTGGCCCACGTGGCCGACCTATGCGAAATGGCCATGGTCATCAACGGGTCCGGCTACGGATACGACTGCCCCACCTTCCACCGGCCGGTGGTGCGCATCCCCGAGGTGCCCCAGGTCCTCTGCCCGCGTGCGGCGGGCGGTATCCTGGAGCAGGACGGGGTGATCGACGTCGTCCACTGCCTGCGGCGGGGGGACGAGGCGGGCTTTGCCGGCGGGGTATTCGTGGTGGTGCGGTGCCATGATCTCCGGTCGTGGCAGATGCTGGCCCGCAAGGGACACCTCCTCAGCCCGGACGGCCGCTATGGCCTGCTCTACGTGCCCCGGCACCTGTTGGGCGTGGAGACGGCCACCTCGGTGTTGGCCGCATCCCGGCTGGGGATTTCGGTGTTGCCGGCGGAGGCGGCGCAGCGGGTGGACCTGCTGGCCCGGGCGGCACGGGATCTCCCGGCCGGGACGCGCCTGCGCCTGGACCGGGATCACGCGCTACCCGGCGTGGTGGGCGAGCTTGGGCCGGCCAGCCCCCTGGCCGGCCAGAGTCCTCTGCCCTTCTACCTGGCCGCTGGCCGTACCCTGCAGCGGAATGTACCCGCCGGCGCGTTGCTCACCTGCGACGCGGTGGAGGAGCCAGGGGCATCCACCCTGTGGGCCTTGCGGATGCAACCCGGTTAAGGGCATGGCCCCTCCAGTGGAGAAGGGAGGAGAGGCGGACCATGGCGGGTGGCCTAGAGCTCCGGGGTAACGGTTTCCTCGGCCATGGGCCGCAGCCATTCCACGTCCCGCATGGGCGGTTGGCCGAAAAGAAGCAGTTTCGCCCTGAGCGTGTATGCATACCCTCCCCCTTGTGGAGGAGGGTTAGGGTAGGGGGCAATCATCCAGGGGGCTGCGCACGGCGTAGGGGCCCCCGCTGCATGACGTGAGTGTCAACCATGGTGGTTCTCACGTCCTTGTGACCCAAGAGCTCCTGCACGGTGCGGATGTCGTAGCCGGCTTCCAGCAGGTGGGTGGCGAAGGAGTGGCGGAAGGTGTGGGGGCCGACGGGCTTGTTGATGCCGGCCTGGCGCGCTGCTTTGTAGACAGCTCGCTGCACCTGGCTTTCATGCAGGTGAAAGCGATAGAGGGCGCCATCGTCGCGGCGCGGGTCTCTGGAGAGGGAGGCGGACGGAAAGACGAATTGCCAGGCCCATTCGCACGGCGCATGCGGGTATTTGCGCGCCAGGGCGTCGGGTAGCGGCGCCATGCCATGGCCGCGTGCCAGGTCACGCTCGTGCTGGAGGCGTACCTGCGCCAGATGCACCTCCAGTTCTGAAATCGCCTTCTCCGGCAGCATCGTCACCCGATCCTGGTCGCCCTTGCCGCTGCGCACGATGATCTCCCGTCGTGTAAAGTCGATGTCCTTGACGCGCAGCGACAGGCATTCCTGCACGCGCAGCCCGCTGCCGTAAAGCAGCAGCCCGATCAGAGGGTAGACACCCTCCAGGTGGTTGGGCACGCGCTGCGTCTCTTCCACGGTCAGCACCGTCGGCAATCGCCGTCGTTCGCTCGCCCGCAGCGCCCCGGCATTGCCCATGATCGGCTGTTCCAACACATCCCGATAGAGAAAGAGCAGCGCGTGCAGCGCCTGATTCTGGGTGGAAGGCGCGACGTTGGCCTCGACCGCCAGGTGGGTGAGAAAGGCCTCTATTTCCGCCTTGCCCATGTCTGCGGGATGGCGCTTTTGATGAAAAAGGATATAGCGCCGGATCCAACCGATATAGGTCTTCTCGGTGGCGTAGCTGTAGTTCTTCAGGCGCAGTTTGTCGCGCACCTGGTCGAGCAGCTTTTTCGGTTTGTCAGCCATGGAGTGCCTCCAGATTGGCGGGTTATGATGGCAAGCTCCAGACAGCGTCCGTGCATATTTTGCCGGTTCGCCGCTCAATCAGTCGTCTGGCGGATCATATCTTGCGATCTGTATGATTTGGGCTTTTGACAAATATGAGCCTTCTGAAGCGTACGAGACGAGATGCTACCAGCGAGAAACTTGATGCCAGAGACAAAG
>FWPU01001704.1_pt1 | contig 11116 bp, 8 predicted proteins | sample 2228361 | NCBI WGS metagenome assembly FWPU01 (sample SAMEA103939777, study PRJEB20133) | metagenome | reverse complement strand
CTCACCGAGGACCTGGTCAAACCGCCCTATGACGCCGACAATATGTACGGCTGGGCCAAACTGATGGCCGAACTGACCCTCAAGGCGTGCCACCGGGAATACGGGATGAAAGCCGCGTCCTGCCGCTACTTCACCGTCTACGGGCCGCGCGGGGTGGAGAACCACGCCGTCATCGCCATGATCGCCAAGGCGTTCATCGGCCAGAACCCCTTTGAGGTCTGGGGCGATGGCACCCAGGTGCGCAACTGGACCTACATTGACGACATCGTGCGGGGCACCATCCTGGCGGCCGAGAAGATTGACGACGGCACGGCGGTCAACCTGGGCACGATGGAACGGATACGCGTCATTGACGCGGTGCAGATGGTGCTGGAGTATACCGGCCACAAAGCGGAGATTGTGTTTCGGCCGGACATGCCAGTGGGGCCGTTGAACCGGGTGGCGGATAACTCTCTGGCGAAGAAACGGCTGGGCTGGGAGCCCCAGGTGCCTTTCCGGGAAGGGCTGAAACGCACCATTGACTGGTATTTCGCCACCAGAGACCGGGAACAGGTAAGGCAAATCCTGGGCCGGATGCTCACGGAACGGTAAGGAATGCACATTGCCCTCGGCTACCGCTGGTTTCCCACTGCGGCAGGGTATCATCTGGAGCGGGCGCTCCGGGCCCTGGGCCATCGGGTCACCTACGTGGGCCTGCCCTGTGCGACCCGGCCTGGCTATGATACCACTGTTCCGGTAGATGAAATGATCGCTTCTCTGCCGGAAGCACCCGACCTTTATCTCTGGGTGGATCCAGCAGGTCCGTACTTTCCCCCCGGCATTGAAAACCTGCCCATCCCTACCGCCTGCTACCTGATTGATGTCCACCTGGGCACCTGGCGGGAACAGGCGGCACGCTTTTTTGATGCGGTCTTCATCGCTCAAAAAGACTATCTGGAGCGCTTCCGTCGCGCCGTTGGCCACGACCAGGTCTACTGGTTGCCGCTGGCGGCTGCCCCCGACGTTCACTATGACCACGGCTTGCCTCGGGTGTACGATGTGGGCTTTGTGGGCAACATCGCCCGGGCCCATCGGGGCACGGCTCGGGCCCGTCGTCTCAGACTGATCGCGGAACGGTTTTCTACCAACGATTTCTACAGGGTGTATATGCCGGAGGAGGTCGGACGGGTCTATAGCCAGTCCCGCATCGTCTTCAACTGTAGCATCGCCGGAGATGTCACGATGCGGGTTTTTGAGGGAACGGCCTGTGGGGCACTGGTGCTCACCGATGCTATCGCTAACGGCCTGGAGGAGTTGTTTGACATCGGGCGGGAAATCGTTGTGTATGAGAATGACGCGGATCTGCTGGAAAAGATAACGTACTACCTCGCTCACGAAGAGGAGCGGGAGACCATTGCCCGCGCCGGACAGCGGAGGGCGCTTGCCGAGCACACCTATCCTCACCGGATGGCCCGTCTCCTGGAGATATTGGCTGCGCCGGATTTTCAGAGACAAGCCCCAATGCGCACCGCCTCTCCGGCTGAACGATGGAGGGCACGGCGGAAGATATATATCCACCTGCATATGCTGGATGTACTGCTGGATGAGGCACGCGCCGTAGGATTAGGCCCCGCGCAACGCCTTATAGCCGCCACTCCTTGCCTGCTCCGGAGGTTGATCCTGTGAGCGGGAGCAGTTCGTGTCCCGTCTGCGCGGCAACGGATTCCCGGGAGGTGATCGCTCGGCGGGGGTACACGTACGTCCGTTGTGGGAACTGCCGGACCGTCTATGTAAACCCGATGCCTTCGGCAGAGGAGGTGCTGGCTTATTACCAGAATCCCGCCTATTTCGCCGGGGACGAAGAGGGCGGCTATCGGGATTATGCCGCAATGCACAAGGCTCTGGCCCCGCACTTCCGGAGGCGGCTGCACACTCTCGCTGGCTATTTACCCGACCGGGGACGCTTGCTGGACTTTGGCTGTGCCGATGGATATTTTCTGGAACTGGCCCGCGCCGCTGGATGGGAAATTGCCGGAGTAGAGGCGTCGGAAGGGATGGCGGGCGCGGTTGCCAGGAGATTAAACATCCCGGTGGCGACCTCTCTGGATGATCTGCCACTCCGGTCCTGGGATGCGATCACCCTATGGGAAGTCGTGGAGCATCTCCCCCGGCCGGTTGCCGAACTCCAGCGCCTGAAGGAGCGCCTGCGAGCCGGGGGTGTGCTGATGCTCTCCACCCCGAACGCCGGGCACTGGCAGGCGGTGCGGACGCCGGAACAATGGGCCAGTTACCGCCCCCCGTTCCACCTGACCCTTTTCATCGCCGATTCTTTGCATTATGCGCTGGAGAGGGCCGGCTTTGTCCGGATTCGCATCGGGAAAACGGCTCCGCTCCCGCCGCTTCCGGGGTGGCTCCAGCGGGCCAGCGCCCCGCTGGCGCGCGGATTGGCCGATGGCAGCGCCCGTCCCTGGACAGTTGCCCTTGTCCTGTGGCGGGCCGTGCGCCTTTTCGGGTGGGCCTGGCAAAGAGTTGCCCGCCCCCAGGATGACATCTTCGCCACCCTGGAGGCCATCGCGTGTCGTCCCAAGTGATGCGTGTTTTGCACATCGCCCGCTACCGCTCCCCGTCTACGGAGCGCAAACTGGAATGGATGGCCGCTCAGCCGGATATGGCGGTCTGGCTGATCCGCCTCACCTTCTGGCAGGATGAGTACGGGAGGGTCGCGCTGGACTACACGGTGCCAGGGTGTACCTTACTTCGTGTGCCATTACTGGGCAGGCCCAATGATCCCCATCGGGCTCTGTACCGGACGGCGACTTTTGGCCTGCGTGCCGCCCGACCGCACATCATTCACGCAGAGGAAGAACCGGACAGCCTCGCGGCCCTGCAGATTGTCCTGGCCCGCCGGATGTTTGCCCCTCGGGCCAAACTCATCCTGCATACCTGGCAGAACATCAACCGCCCCAAAAAGTGGTATGTCCAGGCGGTCACCCGAATCTCGCTCCGGGAGGCCGATGCCATTCTCTGCGCCAATCGCGGGGCCGTCCAGGTGCTGCGGGAGATGGGATACAGGGGTCCTGCGGAAGTCATCCCGCCCATCGGAGTGGACACACACATCTTTCGGCCGCTGGGGCGCCGGGGGGCTACCGGGCCTTTCCGGGTTGCCTACGCCGGGCGTTTTGTGCCGGAAAAGGGGATTGACACCCTGATGGAAGCAGTAGCCCGCCTGGGAAGCGGAGTGGAACTGTGGCTCATCGGCGATGGTCCCTTTCGTGCCGCGCTGGAAGCACTGGGGCGGGAACTGGGGATAGACGCGCGCATCCGCTGGATACCGCCCGTTCCGTCGGAACGGATGCCGGAGATTCTGGCCCAGGTGGATGTGCTCGTTCTCCCTTCCCGTACCACGCCAGTGTGGAAGGAACAGTTCGGGCGCGTGCTGATAGAGGCGATGGCCTGTAAGGTGCCGGTGGTCGGCTCCGACTCCGGTGCGATCCCGGAGGTCGTTGGCGATGCGGGATTGATCTTTCCAGAGGGGGATGCTATTGCATTAGCCGATTGCCTGCGCCAATTGATGGCCTCGTCTGTGCTGTGTAGTGAGTTGGCCGAGCGGGGTTATGCGCGCGTGCAAGAATTGTACACGCAGGAGCGGGTTGCCGCACAGACGGCGGCTTGTTATCGGAAGCTGGTGTCATGCTTTCACCAACCATCTCGGTTGTCGTCCTGACTCACAACACACGCGACCTGGTTCTCCAATGTGTGGCGGGGTTCTATGACCGCGCTCTGGCCCTTGGCTGGCAGCTCATCGTGGTAGACAACGGCTCTAACGACGACACAGCCCACGCCGTTGCCGAAATGTTTCCCGCAGTGGAGCTTATCCGGAGCGAACGAAACCTGGGCTTTGCGGCTGGTAGCAACCTAGGCTTGCGCCGGGCTGTAGGCAGAGTGGTCGTGCTCATGAATAGCGACATCATCGCCTCGGCTGAAACTCTGCAAGCTCTGGCCGATGAGCTTCTGGCCCACCCCGAAATCGGCGCGCTCTCACCACGCTTGCTGACTGCAGATGGCACACCGCAGCCTTTTGCCTTCGGGAGCGACCCTAAATTGGGTTATCTCCTGCGCCGGGGGCTGCGCGCGGTGCTGCGCCGAGGCCCAATGCACAACTGGTCCGTAGATCATCCCATCGAGGTTGACTGGGTTTCCGGTGCTTGCCTCTGCATCCGTCAAGAGGTCCTTCAGCAGATTGGCCTGTTGGACGAGCGCTTTTTCTTATACTTCGAAGACAACGATTGGTGTCTGCGGGCGCGCCAGGCCGGCTGGCGCATCGTCTACGACCCTCGCTGGCAAGTCACTCACCTGGGCGGTGCCAGCCAGCCGATGCGCCAGCTCACAAGCCAGACCTATTATCGTAGCCTGACGGTGTTCTATGCCAAACATTATGGCCCAACCGCCGCGCTCCTTCTGCGCCTCCTGTTGCCGATCTACAGCCGTCTGATGGCGGCCCGGCGAGCTGCCTACTCCTGGGATCTATTGGGCTTATGACCATCTATCTTGACGTCTCTGCCGCCGTTCACCGCCGCGCCGGTATTGGCCGCTATACCCAGGGATTGACAGTCGCGCTGCTGGCCGCCGACTCCGAGAACGAGTACCTTGCCTTCTACAACCGCCCGTCTGAGGCGCAAATCACTCCCCCTCTTGAGCGTATGCCGCGGCTGACAATGCCCTTCTCCGATAAACTCTGGCGGCTATATGTGCTCCTGGCACAATTGGCGCGTGTCCCCCAGGACCATCTTTTTCCTGGGACTGACCTGTTCTTTGCCACCGACCATCTGCTCCCCCGTTTTCGGCGCATCCGGAGCGTCTTTATTTTGTACGACCTGACTTTTCGTCTCTATCCACAAACTCACAGTCTGTGGAACCGCTGGTTTCTTACGCTGATGCTGCCGCGCTTTCTATGCCAGGCCGATGCGGTGATCGCTATTTCAGAATCTACTCGGCAAGATGCAGCCCGGTTATACGGGGTTGACGCGGCGCGGATCCGAGTAGTCTATCCCGGCATAGACGTGTACTTTCAGCCTGTGCCCGCTGAAGATACGCTGGTTGTGCGTTGTAAATACCATCTGCCAGAACGATTTATCCTATCGGTGGGCACTATTGAACCCCGCAAAAACTATACTACACTGTTGGAAGCATACCGGCTGATCAAGGGCCGGCAGGGGGAACTCGGTCTGGTCATTGCTGGCAAGAAAGGCTGGCTATATAATGAATTCTTCCAGAAACTGCGCGACCTAGGCCTTGCTGGAGAGGTCTCGCTTCTTGGTTTCGTCGCCGACGACGATCTGCCTGCGCTCTATAGCGCTGCCGACCTTTTTGTCTTCCCATCCCTCTACGAAGGCTTCGGCCTGCCGGTGCTGGAGGCCATGGCCTGCGGGACGCCGGTGGTTTGCTCCAACACTTCCAGCCTGCCTGAGGTGGCGGGGGATGCGGCGCTGCTGGTCCCACCGGCCGACGTTCGGGCGCTGGCGGAGGCGATGGAGCGGGTCCTGACTGATGAACATTTGTGGGCCCGGATGGGGAGCAGGGGGCTGGAACGGGCCGGAGGGTTCCGCTGGGAAAGAGCCGCGGCGCGTACCATAGAAGTGTACAGGAGCACCCTGAGAGGCGGGGCGGAGAAATAAAAAGGGGCTGCGGGGGAAGCCGCTGCCCGCAGCCGGGTTCTCTATCCGCCCCGCGGTGAGGAACGGCGGCGGAGCACAAGCCCTACCGCGAGCAGCCCGGCCAGCGCGGCCGCGATCAGGCCGGAGTGGTCCCAGAGCGCTTCCGGCAGGCTAGTGAGCATCCCTGTCCCCGGGGATGGCGTCGGAGATGCGGTCGGGATGGGAGGGCGTGGGGGCGTAGGAGACGGGGTCGGAGAAGAAGTGGCTGTCGCCGTGGGGGACGGCGTCGGGCTGGGCGTCGGCGTGGGGGTGGCTTGTCTCCTCTCTTGCGGCGCACCCCGTTCGCCTCATCGGCGCTAACCTGCGCGCGTCCGTGCGGGTGGACGACGGGCCCAAGTGCAATGTCTAGCCGCCTATTTCCACCGCTCTGCGAATTCGCGGGTGATTTGCAGATATTGATCGCCGTACAGCACACTGGGCTCGATATAGGTGTGCTCCAACCATTCGTTCCAGGTGGTGATGAAAATCCAGTCTGGGGCGCTCGACAACGCGGCGTTCCAGGTGGCACGATAGAGTGCCCCGTCGTCACGGCCTAGGATGGGGCTGCTGCGGCCGGGAATGAGGTGGTCGTCGTAGCCCGGCTGGATGGTCGCTGCCCACAGACGCGGAGCGGGCGTGTCCATCAGCAGAGGGTAGTAGCGCACGGTGCGCCCGGTGACCTCGTAGACGCGGTCAAGTACGTCCACCTGATCGTTGCTCTGGATCACGTTGAGGATATTGTATTGGTACAGTCCGTCAAAGATGCCCAGACTGTCCAGCCCGGCCCATTCGCCGCTGAACTGCCCAAGCAAGAACGGCTCAAACCCTTCGGCCGCGAGCCGGGATAGAATCTCCTCCCAGGAGGCGTTCGAGAGCGTCTCCGAAGCCCAGATGACGAAAACGGGCCTGCCATCTACCTTTGCATAAGCCGGATGGTCGCCATATTCCGAAATGGCGTAACGTAACCATTTAAAGACCTCGACGCCGGAGCGCGGCTGCCCGTCACTCTCCAGCAACTCGAAATTGATCATCACCGAAAAGCCGCGTGCCTGCGCCACGTCGAGTAGCACCTGCAGGTTCTTGTCGGTGTCACTGTCTGGCCCCCACCACGACGAGATAAACCCGTCAATCCCGACTCCCTGCGCCTGAACGACATGCTGCTCGATCACCGGGCGGCTGTCTGAACCATAGTAGCCCAACAGCGGCCGATCCTGCAGGATGGAGGTATCCCAATTGTCAGCGTAGTACCAGGGGTAATAGTAGGCCCACAGCATTTTCTGGGGACGGGCAGGAATGCTCTCCACCAGGCGGGGACGGGCGTCGAGCAAGGAGAGATCGAGCGAGAATCGCCGGGGATCGCCTCCAGAGTAGGAGATCTCGGCGATGGATTCCAGCCCTTCCCCGGCTACGTTGGATACCCGGAGGACGCTCGTCCCCTCCCCCAGCTGTTCGAAAACATATGGGACAGGCATCAACAGCCGACCGCGCGAAGTCACGATGTAATCTATCGTTACCCCCACGCTGTTCCCTGCTGCCGTTTGTCCTACCCACACGCCTTGTACGCTCCCGCCCCACTTGAGCGGAGCGCCTGTGACGTCCATTAGCCGCCCTGTCAAGAAGTACTGCGTGTCCTGGGCGGTGAGCCTCGCCCCTTGAGCGGTGGTGGTCAGAGCGAAACGCAGCCGGTAGAATGAGACTGGTTCGGGGGCGTCGGCATAGAATGCTTCCAGCCGTTCTCCGGCTGCCATGTCCAGAGCGTAGTAGACGTCATTGACGGCCACGGATTGGTTTTCGAAGGTCATTTCCAAGACTTCTTGCTCGCCTTCGAAAAGCGTGACCCGGTAGAGAAAGCCGCCGCGTGGCGCCTGGTCCGGCTGGCGGGTAAAGGTGAGCGAATTCAGCAGGGCGAGACATTCGGCGATTTCGGCGGCGTCGGTGAGAACGTGGGTTTCGCCACTCATGCCGGAAAGTATGACGATGTGGGTGATGGCTGTGGCGTCGCCGGGAAAAAAGTCGCCCAAGTGTCGGGCTGCGGGTGTGGGGCTGCACGCCGCGCCGACCAGAATGAGGGGGACGATCGCTAGGCAGAGACGTATACTTCTCATTGCAACTTCTCCCTGAGAACCAGTGGTAGAGAGATGCGACAGACCGGTGTGACCGTCAGGTCGTTCAGCCAGCCAAAGCCCGGCTCATTGCCGATGACCGAGAGGAAATAGAACTCGGCGAGTGGCTGGACCGTGATGGCAGCTGGCGGCGCACTCAGGTTCGTCACGGTGATGGCGAGCGGCCCGCCGGCATCGGCGAAGCGCGTAAGCGTGACCTGTTTGAACTGCGCCGCGCCGGGCCACAAGCGCAGGCTCAGCGTGGTGGTGTGATTGCTCCAAAAGGCGATGACGTCTTCCTGCCCCCGGCTGAAGAGTTTGTAGACCAAGCCGGAATAGTCCGCATCCATGAGTGGCGCATCCCACCGGTAGACCGGCGTGACTCCAGCCAGGTGCTTGACCAGCAGGTTATACGGGGTGGGGTCGGCCGGGGCAAAGATGTACTCGCTGCCGAGCACCCGCTGGTGGCTGTTGATGGCGCCGATGCGCAGGCCGGCCAGGGCTTCGCGGGCCGGAGTAGTGGTCGTGTGGGGAGCGCCGCCATAGACGTCGTGAAACCCGGCGTGCAACTCGGTATCGAAGAAGTAAAGATGCTCCAACACACCCAGTGTTTCGGCGTCGTGCCATAGCAGGCTCAAGTCCACGCGTTCGTCGAACTGTTGCCAGGCGGCGCGGGCTGTCACCGGCTTGCCGGCCGAGGTCGTATAACCCGCGAAGGGGGGAGCCGTCTCGCAGCCGGGGGGCAGCCAGTATGGTTCGCCGGGCATCTGGTAGTATGAGCAGTTGAGCGTGGGTGAGATCCAGGCGGGAAACAGGCAGGGATATTGGTGAATGCCGATGGCGACGTTGCCGTGTGCCAATATACCCCGCGTGATCAGGTTCATCGTGGTGAGGGATAGGCCAAAGTGGTTGGGCGGCATGTCCAGAGCTCCGGTGACCAGGAGCGCGTCGGGGTTGGCGGCGGTCATGACCTCTGAGGCGGAGATGGCTGCGGTAAAGAGCAGATCGCCGTAGGCCTCCACGAATTCCGGGAAGTTGGGGCCATTCATACATGCCGGCTGGTCGGGGCCGACGGTAGCGGTGCAGTGTCCACCGGGGGCAGTGCACGGGCACAGGTAGAATTCGGCGGCCGGCTCGTTGCTCAACTCGATGAAGCGCAGGTCGGGCCGGTAGCGTGCGGTCATGGTGTAGACGTTGGCAGCGTATTGCTGCACGAGAAACGTGTTGGCCGGGTCGAAGAAGCCCACCGAACCGTTCGGATTCGTATAGGTGGGGCAGGTCATCCAGCCAAAGTTGCCGTCCATGACCCCGCTGGACAACGGCGAATAGTCGCGCTCCTGTGGCGAGACGGTGTAGAACAGCCAGTCCAGCCCATCCCAGAGATAACGGTCGGGGGCATGCTGGGGGACGCTCCATCCGCCGATACTGCGCACGAATTGGAGCACGTAGCGCTGCCACTGTGGGGCATGCTCGCGGACACGGGCGTCGGCCGCAGGGTTAACTCTCTCCTGGACGGGGTGGCAGCGGCAGGAATCGTTCAATTGCTTGGCGCAGATGATGTCGCGGGTGGTGCCGGAAGGGTCGCCGGGCGTGGTGGGACAGGGAGCGCAATTGGGGCCCCAGGTGCGGGTGAACGGCTGGCTCAGACCGTCAAAGGTCGGGGTATCCGGATGGGTGCCGAAAACAGGCGTGTGCGGTTGGACGGTAGGCGACAGGGTGAGCATGACACTGACTTCCTGCCCATCTGCGGCGAACGTCAGGGTGAGGGGGTGTGGACGCAGGCGCAGGGTTTGCAGCGCGAGTTCGCTGTTGACTGCCGCCAGTGTGCCTACGGCGAAGGGCGGCGAGTCGCCCGGATCGACCGGCGTCGTATCGTTCGTGTAGGTGTGGATGAGCGTCTGCGCGCTAACGCTGATGGGCCGGTAGTAGCCCTCCACTGTGACCGACACATAGACCACGTGACCGACGGTCAGCGGGAGAGTGGCCGGCGCCGAGACCAATTGCAGCCCGCCAGGCCCATCGGCCAGGACGATGTCTGTCTCGACGGGCGCGTCGGACAGGATGCCCAGCAATCCCAGCAGCAGGAGGCCGGGCAGGGCAAAGACGGGAAAAAGGTACACTTTCTGCATCTTGATGCTTACTCCTCCGCCAACGCCAGTTTCTCCTCCAGGAGTGGGATGATGGTTGAATCGAGCAGGTGGCGGGCGATCATCTCCGCAGTCTCCGCCGGCGGGCGGGCCGGCCCGTAGGGCGCCAGGAGTTCCTCGAGCAGGGCCTGCTGCTGCAGTCCAAAGTCCACATCGGATAAGGCTCGCGCCCTTTCTATCAGGCCGAGGATACGCGCCAGTTCCTCCTCCTCGTCGGGGATCGCTCCCTGGGCGTGGAAGCGCTTTTGCAGCCGTTCCATCAGCCGGCGGGCGATCGCTTCCTTGTGCTCCTCGTACCGGTTGGCGGGAATAGCCCGCAGCCGCTCCAGCGCCGCGTCGCCCTTCACGTCCTGCGCCTGGCCGATACGCTCTGCGCCTTCCGGTGGGATGAGGCAGGGCACATAGTGCTCCAGCGCGTAGCGTTGATGGGGCTCCAGGACCCCTTCCACTTCCAGGGCAAGGCGGGCGATCTCTCTCTCGGCGGACGCCCGGAGTTGCTCGATGTTCTCCTGGAGCACCCGGTATCGGTCCGTCAAATCCGGCGGGAGATTCTCGCCCTGCATCAGGGTCTCCCGCATCTCCCCCAGCACGGCGCTCATCTCCTCGACGGCGGCCTGGGACCTGAGCCCTTCCCGAATCTCCTGCGCTTGCCGGGCTCTCTCCAGGACGAGGCGCATCTGCTCGGATGTCAATTCTAGCCCGTTAATCAGATTGAGCAGCTGGATCTCGCGGCGCAGGTCGGACGTTTCCTCCGGCGTCTGGGCGCTGACCGGCAGTGCGGCCCGGCACCCGGAAGCAAGTGACAACCACAGAACGATGAGTAGCAGAAACCATTTCTTCATTATACACCTCCTCACGGTCTCTGCGACCAGTGTAGCCGACAGCTGTCAAGCGCCTGTTATGGCGATGTAAGAAATCGGTAAAAACGGAACAGGTCAAGGCTTGTCCTCCGGAGCAATCTGGATACAATATACTACGCATGGGCAGGTTTTGGACTTTTCGCTCGGTCATCATGTCGCTGGGAAACATAGTATTCGCAGTGCTTTGAGCCATGTTGGCCGCTGTTGTGAAACGGTAACTGCTCAAGCCCCTGGCGTTCGGCGATTGAAATCGCCTCCGGTAGGGGCGGGGTCACCCCGCCCCTACAACGCCAGGCGTCCACCTGCGTGGACGCTGCCGCGGCGACCGCGTAGGC
>FWPU01012602.1_pt1 | contig 11117 bp, 9 predicted proteins | sample 2228361 | NCBI WGS metagenome assembly FWPU01 (sample SAMEA103939777, study PRJEB20133) | metagenome | reverse complement strand
GGCCCCTTTGAAGCTGAGAGAATCTCTTTCAGATGCACGCGTCCTCTCAGGATTTCCGCGACCTATCGGTCGCGGCCCCATTGAAGCCTCGATCGCGGCTACGAGCGCGCTGCCGGCGACGACATTTCCGCGACCTATCGGTCGCGGCCCCATTGAAGCTTTTTGCGCCTCCCCCTGGAAAGCATCCTCCCTAACATTTCCGCGACCTATCGGTCGCGGCCCCATTGAAGCTCTAGGATTGTTGACAGGGCGGCGGCGAGGTACATGGGATTTCCGCGACCTATCGGTCGCGGCCCCATTGAAGGTGCGTTCGGTAGATTCCGGTCGTAGCTCGCGTAAGCATGTTCGCGAGTCATGAGGGCCTGGTGCGCCTGAGGGGCCGGAAGATCTACCCTACGGAGCCCGCTCGCGAGATCTTTCTCGCTCGGCGGCCATTTGTTGGAGCCTGAGGTAGTCCACCTTGGCGGCGCGGTTCAGGGGCAGTTGCCCGGGCTCGAGGATCACGTAGTAAAGGGGACGCAAGTAAGGCGCGAGCGATCGCGCGTGGCGGCGCAGCTCGGCCGGCTCGAGCTGGACGCCGGGCCTTTTCTCCACGAAAGCGACAATGGCTTCGGAAAGCAACTGGTGGGGCACGCCCACCACGCCGCAGGCGGCCACCTTTTCGGTGAGCTGCAAGAAGTGCTCTTCGATCTGGCCCGGGAAAACCTGGTAGCCGGCTGGCTTGATTACCCACTTCGCGCGTCCCGCGAAGTGTAATCCGCGGGAATCCCAGTAGCCCATGTCGCCGGTATAAAGGTAGCCGTCGCGAGAGATCGTGCGAGCAGTGGCTTCCGGGTCGTTCCAATATCCCAGGAAGGTTTGAGGGCCGCGGAAACAGATGTGTCCCAGCTCGCCGTCCGGTAGCTGCTCGCCTGCGGTTCCGTCCTCGCGCATGGGCTTACGAATCGAGACTGGATACGCCGGCATGTCATAGCCGATGCTGCTGAGGATGTCGTCCACGCTCGCTCCGGGAGGCGTGTAAGTGCAGAAGCCTGAAGCCTCGGTAAGACCCAGTCCGGTGCCGATCGCCGGCGCCATGGCGGCCAGTCGTTCGAGGAAAGGGCGCGAGACCTGTTGACCTCCGTACACCACCAAGCGCAGGCTGGAGAGGTCGTACTGCGCGTAGTCGGGCAGGCGCCATTCCAGGTTGAACATGGCGGGCACCTGGCCGAGTAAGTTAACCTGGTACTGCTCGATGGCCCGCAGGGATCCGGCCGCATCAAAGACGTCAAGGACCACGGCCGTGCCGCCGCAGAACAAAGTTGTCATCAATGTTTCGGCCTGTCCGGCGACGTGAGAAGGAGGCAGATTGACGAGCAGGCGGGTGCCTTCGCCGAAGCCGAACCCGGCGCCCAGACACATGTTCTGGCACGTGATGCTGCGATGCGACAACAGCGCGGGCTTGGGCGCCCCGGTCGAGCCTGTGGTGAAGATCACCTGCGCAGCATGGTTTTCGGGGATGGCTTCCCAGATCCGCTTCCGCATCTTGCGGTAGGCTTCGGCCTCCGCAGAGTCTTCGATTTGCAGCCGCTTGCCTTCGCGGGCCCAGTCATCGTAACAGAGCGCACCCTCGATAGTCTGCTCGGGCGGTGAAACCTGGATGCGATGGGTGACGAAAGGACAGTACTTCGCGACCGCGCGCCCGAGTTCGCGAAAATCTCCGGCGGGCAGCGGACCGGGGAAAACGAAGCCCTTGGCCCCGATGAGCTCCAGAGAGCGAATGACCTCCGCGGGCGGCAGGCGCAAATCGAGCGGCGCGTGGATGACGCCGATCTGGAAGCAGGCGTATTCCAGGAAGATGTGCTCGGGGAAGAAAGGCAGGGACACCGCCAGGAAATCTCCTTTGCGGAATCCCAGACGCAGCAACCCGAGCGCCAGGCTCTCGGCGCGCTGCTCGAAGTCGCGCCAGGTGAACTCTCGCTCCCGGCGCACGTCAATGAAAGCCACGGCTTCCGGCTTGCGCGCCGCCCAGTAGGATAGGACGTCCGGGAGGCGGTGGCGGTCACGGAATTCGCGCTCGTATTCCTCCAGGGTGCACTGCGGCAGGCCGCCGGCTGAGAGTTCCCTGCGCATCATCAGGACCTTTTTATCAGAATGCCGCGCCGCTCGCACCCGCGGGCGCTATACAATCGAAAGCATGTCCCTGGTGGTTGTGGGTTCGGTGGCCTACGACGGCGTTGAAACGCCGTACGGACGCCGCGAGCGCATGCTGGGCGGAGCCTGCACGTATGTGGCCCTGGCGGCGAGCTACTTCACGGAAGTCGGCATCGTGGCGGTGGTGGGCGAGGATTTCGAGGCGGCGGATCGGCAGTTCCTGGAAGCGCGGGGCATTGACCTGACGGGGCTGGCGCGCGCTCCGGGCAAAACATTTTTTTGGTCCGGTGTTTACTCCGAGGACATGAACGATCGGACCACCCTGCGCACCGACTTGAACGTCTTTGCCGAGTTTCGCCCGAATCTGCCCGATTCCTACCGCAGCCGCCCGTACCTGTTTCTGGGCAACATCCAACCCGACTTACAGCGGCAGGTGCGCGCCCAGATGAACACCCCCCGCCTGGTGGGCGGCGACACCATGAATTACTGGATCCAGAACCGGCGCCAGGAACTGGTCTCGGCGCTGAGCGAATGGAACGTGTTGCTGATCAACGACAGCGAGGCGCGCATGCTTTCCGGAGAGCGGAACCTGCGGCGTGCGGCGGAGATCATCCGCCGTATGGGACCGCGCATTCTGGTGATCAAGCGCGGCGAGTACGGGGCCATCCTGTTCGCGGGCGGCGAGCCTTTCCTGGCGCCGGGCTATCCGTTGGAAAACGTCTGTGATCCCACGGGCGCGGGCGACTCCTTCGCAGGCGGCTTCTTCGGCTACCTGGCGGAACGAGGGCTGGATCCCGCGGACGCCGCCTTCGAGCCGCAAGAACTGCGTCGCGCCGTGATTTACGGCTCGGTGCTGGGCAGCTTCTGTTGCGAGCAGTTCGGCGTAGATCGCTTCCGCACCCTTACCCGCGCGGAGATTGATGCCCGTTTCCAGGAATTCAAAGCGCTCACGGCTTTCTAAGAATCCGCGCCGGCAGGGCGGGGCGTGGCTCATCGAAAGCGCCTTGGTATTCCTCCTGCTGGCGGTGCTCAGCGTGGGGGCGCTGCGATTTTTCCATGAGCGCGGGTGGACGATTCTCTACGGCGACGCGGAAGCGCATCTGAATATCGCGCGGCGCGTTGTGGATTCTCGGACGCCGGGTTACGAGCAGATCGGCACGGTATGGCTGCCGGTCCCGCATGCACTGATGCTGCCGCTGGTCCGTAACGACGGACACTGGAAAAGCGGCCTGGCGGGCGCACTGCCGGCGGCTGGTTGCTTCGTCGTAGCCGGGGTGCTGTTCTATGCGAGCCTGCGACGGCTTTTCCCTTCTCGCGGACCTGCGCTGACGGCGCTCGGCCTGTTGGTTCTCAACCCCAACCTCCTTTACATGCAGTCCACAGCGATGACCGAGGCGGTGTGGCTGGCGCCGCTGGCAGGCCTGTTCTACTGCACCGTGCGTTTTCGGCAAGCACCCTCGGTCGGGTGGGCGCTGGGCGCGGCTGGTGCGTCCTTCGTCGGCGCGCTGACGCGCTATGAGGGCTGGTTCCTGATTCCGTTCGTGACGGCCTATCTGTTGCTCACGGGCGGCCGCCGGCGCTGGAGGTGCGCCGCGCTCTACGGGGCCGTTGCATCGCTGGGCCCGCTGTACTGGTTGGCCCACAACTGGTGGCTGCACGGCAACGTCCTGGAGTTTTACAACGGGCCTTATTCGGCTCGGGCCATTTATGAGCGTAGCCTGGCGGCGGGGATGGCGCGGTATCCGGGAGATCATGATTGGGCGCGGGCCGGTGTGCAACTGCGGGAGGCGATTCGGCTGTGCGCCGGCTGGCCGATGGCCCTGCTTGGGTTGGCCGGCGTTGCTGCGGCCCTGCTGAACCGGCGCTTCTGGCCGGTGATCCTGCTGGGGCTCCCGGTGGTGTTCTACTGGATGAGCATCCACGGCGCCGCTACGCCGATCTTCGTGCCTCACTTATGGCCCTACAGCTTCTACAACACGCGGTACGGGTTGTCCGGTTTGCCGCTGGCGGCTTTCGGCGCGGGAGCGCTGGCCGCGAGCTTTCCGCTGCGGATCCGCGGATTAGCGGCTGCGGTCGTCCTGGCGGCAGGCCTGGGCTGGTGGGTCGCTCACCCGCGGCCCGACGCCTGGATCTGTTGGAAGGAGTCGGTGGTCAATTCCGAGGCGCGACGCGCGTGGACTCGCGAAGCCGCCGACTTCCTCGAGGGCGCACGGCATCCGCAGGAAGGGGTGGCCGCTTCCTTCGGGGACCTGACGGGGATTTTCCGGACTGCGGGAATCCCGTTACGATTCGTGCTCCACGAGGGCAACGGTCCGTTGTGGATGGCGGCCATGGCGCGTCCCGACCTATTCCTGCGCGAGCCGTGGGTCGTGGTGATCACCGGCGACGCGCTCTCGACAGCGCTGGTGCGGCTGGGACGATGCGGTCCGCGCTATGATCTTGTCAAAACCGTTACCGTAAAAGGAGGGCCGGTGATCCAGATCTACCGGCGGGCACGGGCTTTTTGCGCGCCGCCGGAGCTGTCCACCGGGAGACCGGGTTCGAAGCCATGAGGATACCCTTCACCAAGGCGCACGGCGCCAAGAACGACTTCCTGCTGACGTGGGCCAACGAAGCGCCCATGGAGCGGTTGGTAGAGGCAGCGCGCGCGATCTGTGACCGCCATAGCGGCGTGGGGGCCGACGGGTGGATCCTGGTTCGGGCGCACAAGGACAGCGCTGCCGACTACGACGCTTCCATCCGCCTGTTCAACGCCGATGGCAGCGAGGCCGAGATCTCCGGCAACGGCACCCGCTGCGCCGCGGCCTTCCTGCGGGATTGCGGCCTGACCAAAGACCCGGTGCGCATCCTTACCGGCGCGGGAATCAAGGAACTTCACCTGGTCGGATCGAGCGGCCTGAGTTACCGCTTTCGCATGAACATGGGGCGGCCCTCCTGGCGCGAGGAGCAGTTGGAAATGCCGTTGCCAGTCGGCAGCGGAACGCTTCAAGTCACGATCCTCGATGTCGGCAACCCGCAGTGTGTGGTGTTCGTCGAGGATTTCAACTTCGACTGGCGCAAGCTGGGCGCAGAGATCGAATCCCACCCGCTTTTCCCCCGGCGCACCAACGTTTCTTTCGTCAAGCGCCTGGACGCTCATACCCTCGACGTGCGATTCTGGGAACGCGGCGTGGGTGAGACCATGAGTTCCGGGACCGGTTCCACGGGGGCCATGGCGGCCGCCGTGTTGTTGGGAAGAGCGGTCAGCCCGGTGCGGGTGCTTACTCCTGCTGGGCCGCTGGAGCTCAGGTGGGATGAGGATATCTTTTTGACCGGCCCGGCAGAGATCGTCGCCGGGGGAGAATTCTACTTTTCGTGAAGGGAGGCGAGCGGGGCATGAGCACGACCGTCACTGATTGGGCCAGACAATTGAGCGAGAAGATTCGCAGCCGGAGCGCGCATGTGGGCATCGTGGGTTTGGGGTACGTGGGTCTGCCGCTGGCGGTGGAATTCGCCCGGGCTGGCTTCCAGGTTACCGGAATTGACGTAGGTGCGGATAAGGTCGCTAGGGTCAACGCCGGAGAGTCCTACGTGCTGGATGTGCCCACCGCCGTCCTGCGTCCGCTCGTGGAGCAGGGGCGATTGCGGGCCACCACGGATTTCCAGGCCGTAACCGCCATGGATACGGTGAACATCTGCGTCCCCACGCCGCTGCGCAAGACCAAGGACCCCGACATGAGTTACATTGACGCGGCCTGCCGCCAGATCGCACGGTTCATGCACCCGGGCATGCTGATCATCCTGGAATCCACCACGTATCCCGGGACTACGGACGAATTCGTGCTCCCGATGCTGGAGCGTGATCAACTCCGTGTGGGGCGTGATTTTTTCTTATGTTTTTCGCCGGAGCGTGTGGACCCGGGCAATCCCAAGTATCAAACTGCCAACATTCCGAAGGTCGTGGGCGGAATTACTCCGGCTTGCACCGAGCTGGGCGCGTTGTTTTACTCTCAGGCGCTGGAGCGCGTGGTTCCCGTCAGCTCGACCAAGGTAGCCGAGATGGTCAAGCTGCTGGAGAACACGTTTCGCATGATCAACATCGGGCTGGTGAACGAGATCGCCCTGATGTGCGATCGCATGGGCATAGACGTTTGGGAAGTGATTGACGCGGCGGCCACCAAGCCGTTCGGTTTCATGGCCTTCTACCCGGGTCCCGGCCTTGGCGGCCACTGCATCCCCATTGATCCGTTCTATCTTTCCTGGAAGACCAAGCAGGCGGGCATCGAAGCGCGCTTCATCGAGCTGGCAGGTTATATCAACGGGCAGATGCCGTTGTTCGTGGTGGAAAAGATCCAGAATGCGTTGAATGACCAGGCGAAACCGGTGCGCGGCTCGCACATCCACATCGTGGGCGTGGCCTACAAACGCGACATAGACGACGTGCGCGAATCGCCGGCGCTCGATATCATGCACCTGCTCAAGCGCCGCGGCGCACGGCTCACTTACACCGATCCTTACGTGGCGCGCGTGGTGATAGACGATCAGGAGATGGCCTCGCAGCCGCTGGAGGTGGCCGGAGTCGCCGATTGCACGGTCATCGTGACCGACCACTCGGCGATTGACTATCGTGATCTGGTCGAGCGGGCCCGGTTGGTGGTGGACACGCGCAACGCCACGCGCGGGTTGAAGTCCCCGAAGATTGTGAAACTCTGAAACGGCCCCGCCGCGTTTCGGCGCGCGTCGCGTTGTACAATCGTCCCGATGCGAAGCGCGTGGTGGATGGGCTGGATTGTGCTGGCGGCGTCGGCGGCCGGGCCGCGCGGGCGGCCGCCGGAAATTCCCTTCCAAAAGCACGTTCTGGATCTTGGCGCCAACGAGACCTGCGCTCTGGTGGACATCAACGGCGACGGACGACTGGATATCGTCTCCGGCGAGAACTGGTATGAAGCCCCACGTTGGGCGCGCCACAGGTTCCGCGAGTTCGACTTCGTGAATAACTATATTGACGTCTTCAGCGACCTGGCGCTGGACGTCAACGGAGACGGCCGCCCGGACCTGGTGAGTTGTTCTTGGTTCAGCCGGCGGCTGGCATGGTGGGAGAATCCCGGCTCGGTCCCCGGGGTGTGGAGAGACCACACGATTGACAGCGGCTTTCCGATCGAATTCTGCTTCCTCGTGGATCTGGACAACGACGGGAAGGCGCGCGAGATCTTGCCGCAATTCGGCGCGGAGAAGGCGCCTCTGGCGTGGTATGAGCTCCGCGACGGAGAATTCTTGAAGCATGTCGCCAGCCCCGCCAGTTACGGTCACGGCATCGGCGCCGGAGATGTCAATGGCGATGGCCGCGCCGACATCATTACCCCCAAGGGCTGGCTGGAGGCGCCCGCCGATCCCCGACAGGGGCCCTGGCGGCTGCACGCGGATTTCGAGCTGGGGGCCACCGGTTTCCTTCACGTCCTGGATGTCAACGGCGACGGGCGCAACGACCTGCTGACCTCGCAGGCGCATGATTACGGCATCTTCTGGCTGGAGCAGACGGCGGAAGGGCGCTGGGTGCGACACATGATTGACGAGAGCTGGTCGCAGGCTCATGCGCTGACGCTGGCGGACCTGGACGGCGACGGCAAGCTCGATGTGGTCACCGGAAAGCGCTACATGGCGCACAACGGCAAGGACCCGGGCGAACGCGAGCCGCTCGGCGTTTACTGGTACCGCTGGGGTCGCTCCGCGGACGGCGCTCGCATTGCGTTCACGCGCCACATCGTGGACTACAGCACGCGCGCCGGCGGCGGCATGCAGATTTGCGTGGCGGACCTGGACCGAGACGGCGATTTGGACTTCGTCACGCCGGGCAAGAGCGGGTTGTTTTTGTTCGAGAGCCGCACCCGCAGTCCGGGCCGCAGCCGCTGAAGCCGTCACCCGAGCGGCAACCGGGAGCCCTCAAGCCGAGGGGCCTTCGAGGTGGAAGATGGGGGCGATTGCGCCCCGACGCGGCGGCTCGCACAATCAAACATTTAAATCGGATTTTGTCGCGGTAGAACCCGCGTGAACAGGAAATTCATCACCGTTTCCAGCAAGGTTCCATGCAGGTTCTTGAGCAACCGCTCCTTGAGGTCCCGGTACGACTGGGTGCCGGCGAACAAATCTTCCATCAAGGCGTGGAAGCGCGGACTGCGGCGCAAGAACTGCACCATGCGCTGGGGAACGGTGCCAAACAGGAATTTACCCAGAAAAAGCCGCTTGGCTAAGCCCGCACCGAATGCCAGGTCGGCTACGAAGTCGCGGAGCAGCAGGTTGCGATAGGCGCGCGGCTTTTCCGCAGGCGGATGGGCATCGGCCAGCAACACGTCGCTCGCCAGCTCCGCGGAGCGCAGAGCGTAGTACAAACCCTCTCCCGTGACAGGATCCACCAGCCCGCCGGCATCGCCCACCGCCATCCACCCGGGACCCGCCACGCGGTTGCGGAGCCAGGCGCCAGGTTCCAGCGAGGGAAGTAAGTGACCGTAAAACTGCCCGTTCCTCCAGCAGTAGCCTCGCCTGTCCAAGTAGGACTCCAGACGCTCGCGCAAGACCGCCGCCGGAAGGCCCTTCCCGCAGATGCCCGCTGAGAGGTGCCCGCAGCGCGGAAAGATCCAGATGTAACCCTCCAGCAGGGGCACGAATTGAATGTCTATGTGGTCCTGCGTCTCCGGCAGGTAGTAACCCAGCGCGTACATGAAATCCGATGGCCCCCACTGGGTGCCGACGTTCCGCAGGCTGTTGCGGGCCCCGCTGGCTACGATCAGGAAGTCCGCTTCCAGTGCGCCCTGACGGGTTAGAACACGCCAGCCGCGATCCGTCGGCGTGACCTCGAGCGCTCTGACCTTTTCCAACCGCACTCCGGCGCGTTCGGCGCGCTCGAGCAACATCCGGTTCAAGTCCAGCCGGGAGTACACCAGCAGCGGACGGTTCAAACTCAGCCGGGCCCATCCGGCGCCTGGCGCCGCCAGTCTTGTCTCCGTGATCAGCTTTTTCGGCAGCTCGTTTTCCAACAGGAACGGATAGCGGTTGTAAGCCTTGAACGTCAGGCCGCCGCCGCAAGGCTTCTCCCAGGCCAGTTTTTCATCCAGCAGGATTGTGTTCACGCCGGCTTGGGCCAATCGTTCCGCGGCGAAAGCGCCCGCCGGACCGCCTCCCACCACGATCACGCGCTTCATACCGCTATTTTGCAGGCTGCGGTTTCTCCGGCTGTGGCGCGCCTAACTGAGGGTGGCCCGGCGGAAGAGCCATGGCGCCGCCGTGGGGCGACCCGGCTGCCTCCGCTCTGCCTTTGACGACCCACCGTCCCCATCGGCGTTCCAGAGTGTAACGCATCTGAAAGGCTCCGCCGGCCTCGGCCGCTCGGGGGCGAATCGAAACCGTCGCATCAGCCTCACTGTCGCGGAACGACACCGAGGTCACTTCCACCTGAATGGCCTTGAGGTCCAGGTCCGAGCGGGCCGCCAGATGATCCAGCACGCCTTGCCGGACGGCTTCCATGGTCTGCGTTCCTCGAGAGCATCCCATCCCCAGCCCGGCCAAAACCAGCATCACAACATGGCCGCAACGCACCTCTTGATTATATCGTCCCCGGGCCTTGCGCGACTGAAGTAGCTGGCCGGGCGTGACGTTCTGCCGGATGTCACCATGATCGGAACCGTCGCTGGCCCGATAGGCGGGTGGGTCGGAGCGGAACGTGGATCTCATGCTGTTTCACTGGACGGCGGCCAGGCCACGGCTGCCGGCCATGACAGCGACGGTCAGGTCCACAGAATCATCTGCGGCGGCTGGGTGGAAGTGGTGGAAGCCCTTCCGGGTCAGTGCACGGGGGATGGCGGCAGAGCGGGGCGCTGGACCTGGCGCTTTCATGGTGCGGTCGAAGGGTGCGAACGACGCGGAGCCGGGGGCAGGGAGAAATGGCGGGTCTGTGAGGGGCTTGCCCATACCCCTCCTGGTCGTGGTAGACTCTCCTTGTCCGGATGCAGAAGCCAAAGCGCAAGGGGGGTGCCCTGATGGGGGCCTGGAAGACCTGCCGGCGGGGTTTTGGGGGCCGTTTTTGTCAAGAAGTTGGCCCTGGGGTGAGATTTTTGTCAACCCCCTCTGTAAGCCATTGCTGGTAAAGGAGTTATAGACGGGTGCTGTTAGAAGACCGACCTGAAGAAGAAGGGATTGAGACCTACCCTCGACGACTACAGGACCCTGAGCCGTCCGGTTAGAAGACCGACCTGAAGAAGAAGGGATTGAGACACGGCATGGTGGCAACCATGCCGTGCTGGACGAGTTAGAAGACCGACCTGAAGAAGAAGGGATTGAGACTCGCTTACCCTCAGTAGAAAATCCCTGAGAGGCGTTAGAAGACCGACCTGAAGAAGAAGGGATTGAGACGACTCGACGTCCAGGACAGTGTAATAGGTGTGAAGTTAGAAGACCGACCTGAAGAAGAAGGGATTGAGACTAATCGCTCTCCCAAAAAAACCTGATCACGCGCGTTAGAAGACCGACCTGAAGAAGAAGGGATTGAGACGCTACCCTCAATGACTACCGGACCCTGGGCCGTTAGAAGACCGACCTGAAGAAGAAGGGATTGAGACGAGATAGCACGTGCCATCTCTCCCAGGCACTGGGTTAGAAGACCGACCTGAAGAAGAAGGGATTGAGACAAGAAGTCACGTAGAGGCCAGTCGATGGCGTTAGAAGACCGACCTGAAGAAGAAGGGATTGAGACAACTCGCCGTTACGGTAATCGACTGTGTATGCACGTTAGAAGACCGACCTGAAGAAGAAGGGATTGAGACAAATTGCCCAGTATCCAAAAAATACTGGATCGGAAGTTAGAAGACCGACCTGAAGAAGAAGGGATTGAGACCTGCTGTCGAGCAGGAGGCCGAGGATGGAGAACGGTTAGAAGACCGACCTGAAGAAGAAGGGATTGAGACGCTACCCTCAATGACTACCGGACCCTGGGCCGTTAGAAGAACGACCTGAAG
>FWPU01012601.1_pt1 | contig 11117 bp, 8 predicted proteins | sample 2228361 | NCBI WGS metagenome assembly FWPU01 (sample SAMEA103939777, study PRJEB20133) | metagenome | reverse complement strand
CCCCCCGTACTCTTTCGGGATTTTCATCCCAAAAACGCCCGCGTCAGCGAGCGCTTTTATAGCTTCCTTGGGGATTTCGCGTGTGCGATCTACGGCGCTGGGATCAATGTATTTTTCGAGGATCGGCCGAATCTTCTCCATGTATTCATCCCCGATTCGGCGGTCTTCCTCGCTTTGCACGGGAAAGGGGTGTATATGTTCCCAATCGAAATTGCCTTTGAACAGTTCGGCCACGAAGCTTGGGTGCTTCCATTCGGCTTCGCGCGATTCCTCGGCGACATCGAGGGAATGCTGTTTTTCTTTGTCAGCCACCTGCATGATTACGTTCTCCTCTGCGTTGGCGAGCGTTGATCGGTTGTGTGTTGGGCCTGCGCCATATAACCTACCGTTAGGTATACGGCATTTGCCATCCAAATTTCCACTTTTTCCCACAGCAAAATCGCCGAAGTATCCGCGCTGCCCTGCCCTATTAGACGGATAATGTCGCCTAATTCGGTTATCCGAAAAATGGAAAGGTCTAACAAACATTAACGGCAAAGGCTCGACACGTTAGATGATTGAATACCCAGGGTGGCGTAGAGTCTTACTATGTCGTAAGCCGATAGGCTGTAGCCTCCATGGCTTGACAATGACTCCATAAAAGACATACGCGTATACTATTCTTGTAAAAACGCGTAGGCCGAGGGTACACCGTGCGCGCGCGTCCGCCGCGGCCATACGTGCTCCGTACTCGCAAACACGGTTAGCCCATAAAGAAAGGAAGCGTATGACGAATTCAAAGAAAACCGTAGCGGTAGTGGGGGCATCCAAAAACCGCAGTAAGTACGGGAACAAGGCCGTGCGTGCCTACCTTGCCGAAGGGTGGGAGGTGTATCCCGTGCATCCTGAGGCCGAGGAAATTGAGGGTATACGGTGTTACCGCAGTGTAAAGGACATTCCCGTGCCATTGGACCGCGTGGCGATGTACGTTCCGCCGGAGGTGGGATTGCGCCTGCTGCCGGAAATCGCCGAGAAGCATCCCGGGGAACTTTGGCTGAATCCGGGTTCGGAAAGCCCCGAGCTCGTAGAAAGAGCGACGGCCTTAGGGCTGCAGCCGATCCAAGGTTGCGCCATTCTAGGATTGGGACGGCGTCCTGCGGAGTTCAGCGACGTGTAGCCTGGGGAGCGATTCCCCGTCGGCATGAGCTAATCCTGCGCACTTCATACGTGCGAATACATCGAACGAGCCCTTGGAGAATAAAAAATATGCTGGTACACATAGCAGTAACGGGCGATGATGAGGCCTTGCTGCGCGCGATGCAAACCACGTTCGAGGGGTATCCCGTCCGTGTCTCACCGCTGCGCAAAGATGCTACACCGATACCCCTGACTACCGGCATTGTTACCGCGCCCGAAACCGCGCTAACGCTGCTTGAACCCTGTCTCGCCCTGGCGCGTTTTGAATCCAATCTTTTTCGCTTGCTCGCCCAAGCGATTGACGCGCACGAGGGATTGCCTCCGACGGCACACGTAGAAATGCTGGATGTCGCTTTAGGCTTCGCCGAATTTCTCGAAATGTCGCCGCAGGAACGGCAGTATCTAGAATTGTCGGTGCTTTTCCACGATCTCGGTAAAATCCGCGTACCGGCGGAAGTGTTCGTATGTAAAACGCTGTTGAGCGCCGAAGAATGGGAGCAGGTACGTCGTCATGCAGAATGGGGTGCCGAAATGCTGGAGGCTCAGGGGTTCCCGTGTGAGGTGTCGGCGGTGGTGCGACATCATCATGAATCATATGACGGGACGGGGTATCCGGAAGGGTTGGAAGGCGAAGCGATACCGCGGCTCGCCCGCATTTTACGCATTATAGACGTTTATACCGCCATAACGACTCCGCGCAAATACCGCCGGTCCGTTTCGACAAAAGCCGAAGCGATAGAACAATTACAGAGCGAAGATGCCCGAAGTTTTGACCCAGTTCTTGTCTCGAAATTTGTATCCTACCTCACATTACGGTAAACTGTGTAGTTGTTTTGGCATAGAATCAGATCGTGTGCCACACTCGGGTATGTGGGCTTCTTGTGTTCCCTCTATGATCTCGTCGTAAAAAAATGACCCAAAATCTTGTAATTCATTTGGAATTCGTAAAGGAGTCTTAGCCGCTATGCCCCGCCGCCGTTCGGCCGATACTCATCCCGCTGGTAGAGCGAAGAAGGAATGGGCTCCTCTCTTACCCAAAGTCACGATTCATGATGTGGCGCGTGAGGCCGGCGTTACACCTAAAACCGTAAGCCGCATCATGAACAATCACCCGGGTGTGTCCGAAAAAACTCGACAGCGCGTGCTGGAGGTTATCCGACAGCTGGGATACTATCCCCACATGGGCGCCCGTGGACTGCGGGGAAAGCACCGCGGGAGCATCGGTCTAACGCTTCCTACGCCGTTTGAAAACGCACCCATCAGCGGTGAGTTTTTCGTGTGGCTGTTTACGGAATTACATCGCTTGTTCGGCGTGCGCGGCGAATACGTGACTTTCGATTTAAACCCGTATGTAGCCACGCCGCACGGTGACTACGCGCGCGGCATTTGGGAGCGCTTGTTCAAAGCGTGCGTATTCTGTGGGCCCTTGCGACTGGACGATATAACGATTGCGCGCGTGCATCGTTCAGGGATACCTTATGTAGTTTTCGGGCGCTTGGAAGGACATCCCTACTTAAGCTACGCCACCGTGGACTATGAAAAGGGGGCGTACCTGAGCACGCAATTTCTCATCCAGAGGGGACACAAGAACATCGGGCTGTTGAAAAGTTTTCATGGGCTTAACCCCGGTTTAGAACGCGAACGCGGATACCAACGGGCGATGAAGGAGGCAGGGCTCACCGTTGAGCCGTCATGGATTGTGCCTGTGCCTTTTCATACGGGGATGTTTGCCGACCGCGTGTACCAACTGGTCAAGGATCGGCGGATTACCGCCGTCATTGATGCCAGCGGATTAGAAGACGGAGAGGCCCTGCAGGCCGGGGCACGCCGCGCCGGGCGGATTGCGGGCGCCGATTTTGAGGTGCTTACGTGGTCCTATTCGGATACCGCAGCCGTCTTCAGCAATGCCGTGGCGCAGATGTGGTTACCTACGCGTGAAGCCGCTTCCGACGGCATAACCGAGCTGTATCATTGGGTTTATGACGAACGCTCAGGACCTATTCAGATTCTCTACGACCCGATCTTGCATGACCGATTACCGCCGACGCCGCTCGCAAAATCAGGCCGTTTATTCGACTTCTTTAATATGCAGGCGGACGCACCCGCCATGTAGCGAATTTATGAATCCGCCGTAGGTTTGCGTCACGGCCTGAAAACGTGATAGGCTTGAGGGCCTTACAGGGAATAGGGGCGGCCGCATCACTCCCAAGGGTAGTAGTGTGTTCTCATAGGTCCGCTTGAGGTAAGCAAAATCTCTCGCTTACGGAATCGTTCATGACGTCATCTTTCCCTCCACGCATCCGAACCGGCGTCGTCGGTGTAGGCCACTTGGGGTATCACCATGCGCGCATTTATAACGCATTACCCGACGCCGAACTGGTAGGGGTCGTGGATAGTAATGACGAACGGCGTTATCGCGCGGCTAACGACTTTACCACGGCGGGCTTCAGTGATATACGCGCCCTCGTTGAAGCAGGGGTGGAAGCCGTTTCGGTGGCGACACCGACCAGTACCCATGCCGAGATCGCCGCGGAGTTATTGCAACACGGCATACACGTGTTGGTCGAAAAGCCGTTGACGCGTACCGTGGCGGAGGCGGAACTGCTTATCACGCTTGCGCATACGCACCACCGCGTCCTACAGGTTGGGCACAGTGAGCGTTTCAACGGAGCGGTCTTAGCCCTTTTCGAGGTCGTGAAGCGTCCTCGGTTCATCGAATGTCACCGCATGAGTCCCTATCCCAAGCGAAGCACCGACGTGAGCGTAGTCCATGACTTAATGATCCACGATTTGGACATACTCCTGCAGTTGGATCGCAGCGACATTGTGTCCCTTGACGCGGTGGGGGTACCGGTTTTTTCTGAGGAGGAGGACATCGCGAATGTACGACTACGCTTTGCCAGTGGTTGCGTAGCCAATGTTACCAGCAGCCGAATTTCGGTTGAACCATTGAGAAAAATACGGGTGTTTGAGGATAACGCGTACACTACGGCGGACTACGCCCAGCAGGAAGTTTTGCGTTACTGGATTGAGCCGGAGGTAACGGCCGAGGGCACCGACCCCATGAGCCAGGTGCGCGTTGAAGCACTCCCTGTACAGAAAGAAGAGCCGCTGCGTTTAGAGCTGCAATCGTTTCTCACCGCCATCCGTACCGGGAGCCGTCCTGTGGTAAGCGGCGAAGACGGTCTCCGTGCATTGCGCTTAGTGCAGCGGGTACTTGAGCAAATACGAGCAAAGACGTAATGCGGGTTTTTATCGTAGCGGGCGACCCAAGTGGTGATCATCATGCCGCCGCATTGGCGGCGGCGTTACAAGACATGGCCGGCGGTGAGGCCGTTGTCATCGAGGGAGTCGGCGGCTCCGCATGTGCCTCTGCGGGTGTCGAGTTGCTGCATGATCTGGCCTCACGCGGTCTTATGGGTTTCGTTGAAGTAGTCAAACATTTTCCGGAAATTCGTCGGGTGTATCATTCGGTGCTGAACCGCTGGGCAACGAACCGTCCGGATGTTGTAGTGTTGGTGGATTACCCCGGCTTTAACTTAAGGCTTGCGAAACAAGCGCACAAGATGAATATCCCGGTGGTGTACTACATTAGCCCGCAGGTCTGGGCGTGGAAACCCGGGCGCATTTCGTATTTAACAAAATATGTGGACACTTTACTGGTGATTTTTCCTTTTGAAGAAGCGTTCTTTCGCCCCTACCCTATACGCTGCCGCTACGTGGGGCACCCGCTGGCGGAACGCATTCACACATGGCGGACGGCTCACGACCCGGTGCGCATTCGGGAGCAACTTAACCTACCGGAGGGTCGCCTACCCATTGCGCTATTACCCGGAAGCCGTCTGCAAGAAATCAAGCGCATATTTCCCACGCTTTGCGAGGCTGCGAAGTATCTCCAAGAGCAAATTCCGAACGCATATTTCCTTACTTCCTGTTTGACGCCTGCGATGGAAACGCATCTACGCAACCTGAGCCGCCACGTTGAGGTCGCGATTCATGTCAACGCGATGTATGAAGTGTTGTCGGTGTCTGCACTGGCGTTGGTAGCATCAGGCACGGCTACCTTGGAAACCGCACTGTTTGAAGTGCCTCATGTCATCGTCTATAAAGTGCACCCATTGACCTACCAGTTGGCGAAACGATTTGTACGAGTGCCCAGCATCGGCATTGTAAATCTTCTTTTAGGCCGCACCGTCATTCCGGAGTTTATCCAAGGCCGTGCACAGCCCCGCGCCATTGCGGAAAAGGCATTGTCACTTCTTCGAGACACCCCCGAACGTGCTGCAATGCTTGCCGGCTTTGCCCAAGTGCAGCGGGCACTGCGTACACAAAACGTAGCGGCACGCGCGGCGGAAGAGGTCTTGGCGGTTGTCCAGCGGAGGAAAGGTCATGCCTGACCGTTTTTACATTGTTGACGCCATGGCCTTTGCCTTCCGTATGTACTATGCCATCCGTGCGCGACTTACAGATCCGCACGGGCGGCCCACGAACGCCGTATACGGCTTTACGCGTGCGTTACTCAAAATTCTGCGAGAACACAAGCCGACCCATCTGGCTGTGGTGTTTGATGCGCCGGGTAAAACGTTTCGCGACGAATTGTATGAACATTACAAGGCAACACGGCCGGAACCCTCGGAAGAGTTGAAGGTACAAATCCCACTCCTCTACGAAGTAGTCCGCGCCCTTCATTTACCCCTATTCGTAGTGCCTGGTGTGGAAGCCGACGACGTAATCGGTACCTTGGCCAAGGAGGCTGCAGGGCGCGGGTTTGAGGTCGTGTTGGTCACCAGCGACAAGGACTTTCTCCAACTGGTAGATGATGCTATTACCGTATTTGATCCTTCGAAGGGGGACGAAGGTGCGTGGTATCGTCGTCCGGAGGTCATTGAACGCTTCGGAGTAGGTCCGGAACATGTAACAGACGCACTCGCGCTTATCGGGGATACCGCGGATAATGTACCGGGCGTCCGTGGCATCGGCGAAAAAACAGCCAAGAAGCTGCTCGAAAAATACGGCTCTTTGGAAACGTTATATGAGCATATTGATGAAATTGGGGGAAAAATTAAGGAGAATCTGTTGGCGGACAAGGAGCAGGCGTTTTTCAGTAGGCGCTTACTAACGATTCGCACGGACGTCCCCCTACCGTTCGGGTTGGATGCATGTCATGTAGGATCTTTGGAAACAGGGACCGCGCTTGCCCTATTTTCGGATTTGGGATTTTCTTCACTCGTTTCTGAACTGGCCCCGTCGCCATCCGGCGACCTAGCCGCATCTACGGCGGTGGTTGTCTCGTCTCGGGAACAACTCGAAGCGGTGGTCCAATCGGTGGGACGGGTGGGTAATTGTGCCGTCAGCGCGTAGTGGACAGGGGCTAACCCTGTCCAAGGGGAATTGTTGGGGCTCGCCGTCGTGTGCAAAGAGGGCGAAGCGTACTATGTGCCGTTGGCTCCGTCCACCGAAGAAATGCTTGCCTTAAACGAGAGCGAGGATACTTCGGAACATCTTTCAGAAAAGACGGAGCAGGCTATGACCGCTGCAGCCGATTCCTCGCCTGAGGAAACTGCGTTGTCATGGGACGATGCGGAGCCCCTCCTGGGTCGCATACTCACAGATCCTACTATAAAAAAAGTCGGGCACGATTTGAAGACCGAGTACATTCTTTTCGCACGACGCGGCATACCGTTGCGAGGGATGGATATGGATACCATGCTGGCGTCGTACTTGACAGATCCATCCCGCATGAGGCACAATATTGATGAAGTCAGTCTCCACTACTTGCAGCGCAAGCCTGCGTCCATATCCAATCGGGTTAGCAAACGTTCCCAAGAGAAGTCAGTGCGCCGGTTGTCACACCGCGAGGTGGCCGCGGTTGTGTGTGAGAGGGCTGAAATCAGCCGGCAGCTGGCAAATATCTTCCATCCGATTCTTGTTGAGCGTGATGCATTGGCGCTGTTGCAGGAGATTGAGTTGCCGTTGGTGGAGGTGCTGGCGCACATGGAAATGACGGGCGTGGCCATAGATCGCCGCGCCTTCGAGGAATTACAAGTTGAACTGCGCGTGCGGCTCGCGGCGCTGGAGGCGGAAATAACAAAGGCCGTGGGGATGCCTTTTAATCTGCGCTCGCCTAAGCAACTTCAGCACGTATTGTTTAGTCATTTGGGCTTGCAGCCGTCACGAAAGACGAAAACGGGATCGAGCACGGACAGCGACGTTCTCGAAGAGCTTCGAGACGCCCACCCGGTGATTGAAAAAATTATCGAACACCGCACCTTGGAAAAACTCCGCAGCGCGTACGTGGAGGCCTTGCCTCAGCTGATTGATGCACGCACAGGCAGACTTCACACCTCATTTAACCAGGCGGTGGCGGCGACGGGACGTTTATCCAGCACCAACCCAAATTTGCAAAACATTCCGATACGTACGGAATGGGGTCAGCGTATACGCGCCGGCTTTGTTGCCGGTGGAGAAGACCGGGTGCTCTTGTCAGCCGACTATTCGCAAGTGGAGTTACGAATTTTGGCGCATTTGTCGCGTGACGAGGCCTTGCTCCAGGCCTTCGCCGAAGATACCGATATACATACTGAGACAGCGGCTCGTCTTTTCGGAGTACCCCGTGAGCAGGTAACACCCGACATGCGGCGGCAGGCGAAGACAATTAATTTCGGCGTAATCTACGGCATGAGCGCCTACGGATTGGCAAAAACACTCGGCATGGCCGTGGGGGAAGCCGCAAATTTCATTGAGGCCTACTTTCGTCAATATCCGGGGGTACGACAATGGATAGACCAAACGTTGGAGGAGGCGCGCGACCGGGGGTACGTGAAAACATTATTGAATCGCCGCCGCTACGTGCCTGAGCTCCGCAGCGATCAGCAAACCGTGCGACGCGCGGCGGAACGTGTAGCCATCAACACTCCGGTACAAGGTAGCGCGGCGGATTTAATTAAGTGCGCCATGCTCCGGGTCTGGGAAAGGATTCGAGAAAGCCGCGCGTACCTCGTACTCCAAGTGCATGACGAATTGCTCTTCGAGGTGCCGCGTGATGAGGTCCAAAAGTGGGCTGATCAGGTGCGGGCGTGTATGAGTCACGCTCTGCCCCTCGATGTGCCCCTTAAGGTAGATGTGGGGTGGGGTCGGCATTGGGCCGAAGCTCATCCGTAACGTGTGCCTGCGTCATGGGGTAAGGTAGGCATAACGCAGAGCAAACCCGACGTAGGCAAGAACAAAAGGAACATTTCCGTGGAAAAAAGTGCAACAGAACAGTCCGCAGAACGTCAGACGAATAAAAACAACTTCGTACCCCGTAAAAATAACCACGGCGGGCCGAATCGAAATCATCAGGGACATTCGGGAGGAAAGTATATGGGGAAAGGCAAGCACCGCCACAACAACCCACAACGCCGACAACCCCAAATCCTCATCGGGAACGGACCGGAAATCGCCATCAACGATCTGAAGTTGATGGGTATACAACAATTGCACGATATGGCGCGCGAGTTAGGGTTGGAAGACATTTCCAACCTGAAGAAGCAGGACCTGATCTTCCATATTCTGCGCAAGAGCCTGGAAAAATCCGCCTCGGTCGTGGGCGAGGGCACGTTGGAAATCCTTCCCGACGGATTCGGTTTCTTGCGTTCTCCCGATTACTCGTACCTTCCCGGACCGGATGATATTTACGTGAGTCCTTCGCAAATACGTAAGTTCGGATTGCGTACGGGTGATACCATTCGCGGGCACGTGCGCCCTCCCAAAGACGGAGAGCGGTATTTTGCGTTATTGCGTGTAGAGTCGGTAAATGGCGAGGGGCCGGAATCCGCCCAAGACCGTCTTCTGTTTGATGCGCTGACGCCGCTACACCCGAACCAGCGCATTCGACTGGAAACGGAACCTAAAGAAATCGCCATGCGCATCCTTGACCTCATCGCGCCGATAGGGAAAGGACAACGCGGGCTCATCGTCGCCGCGCCGTTCACCGGCAAGACGGTGTTGCTCCAGAAGATGGCAAACAGCATCACGACAAATCACCCTGAAATTTATGTGATTGTCTTGTTGATTGACGAACGTCCCGAAGAAGTAACCGATATGCGGCGCTCGGTAAAAGGCGAGGTCATCGCCTCGACCTTTGACGAACCGCCGGAACGCCATGTCCAAGTTGCCGAAATGGTCTTGGAAAAAGCCAAGCGTCTCGTGGAACACAAGAAGGATGTGGTGATTCTTTTGGACTCGATAACACGTTTGGCGCGCGCGTACAACGTGATTGTACCCGCCAGCGGAAAGGTACTCAGCGGCGGCGTGGATTCCAACGCCCTGCAACGGCCGAAACGGTTTTTCGGCGCAGCGCGCAATATTGAAGAGGGCGGAAGCCTAACTATCTTGGCGACGGCATTGGTCGAGACGGGCAGCCGCATGGACGACGTGATCTTTGAAGAGTTCAAGGGCACCGGCAACATGGAGGTGCACTTGGACCGCCGCCTGATGGAAAAACGCATCTTCCCCGCGATTGACGTGCATAAGTCACGCACACGAAAAGAAGAGCTTCTGGTACCCCAAGACGAGTTGGAGCGGATCTGGCTCTTGCTCCGCGTTCTGAGCACATTGGAGCTCCCGGAAGCCACTACACAACTCATCGAGAAGCTGAAGAAGACGAAGAGCAACGCGGAATTCCTGGCGATGATGCAAAAGATGTAGCCTGCGGCGCCGTAAGCATCTTCCGCGCGCTACCCCGCCCTGGGGATCAGCCCGTCAGGTTATGTTTAACGACGGAGCCGGGCGCCGTCGTGACGTGTGGCCAGAGCATACGCCCTGGGTAAATTGAAGTATTGATACCCGTATGCACCCCGTCTCCCAAGAACGCGCCCAGCTTACGCCGGCCGGAATCTATCCGCACGCCGTTCACGAGTACAGGGTGATTACCCCCGTCGTGGCGGAAGTTCGCTATCACTGTCCCACAGCCTAGGTTTACTCCTTCCCCCAGGATGCTGTCACCTACATAGTTTAAATGTGGCGCTTTCGCACTGCGGAAAAATACTGAGTTTTTCACTTCGCAACCATGCCCGACTTTACAGTAACTTCCTAAGACGGTACCGGCGCGAAGGTAACAGTTGGGCCCTACCTCGCAATGTTCGCCGATGTATACGGGCCCTTCAATCACTACTCCTGCGCGCACGCGGGTTCCCACGCCGATATGTACCTTGCCGGTGATTTCCGTATGTGGGCTGACTTCTCCGTGCACCTCGGCATGAGCCAGACGATCCAACATAAAACCGTTCGCATCGAGGAGATGCCACGGATACGTCATCGGCAGCCAATACTGCCGCATATGTACCGCAAGCGTGGGTACCTCACGGACATATTCCGCCAGTGCCGCCGTCAGCTCCAGTTCTCCACGCGGCGAAGGAGTCAACGTTTCTAGGAATTTTTGTATACTCCGCTGCAAACAGTAGACACCGATGTTGGCGCATCGAGGCGCAATCACCTCCGGCTTTTCATGGACGCCGATGATGCGACCTTTGTCGTCCAGATCAAACACGCCGTAGGCGCGTGGGTCCTCGACCATTTGCGTAAGTGCCGCGGATGTTTCAGACGCAACGGCGGCAATATCCTCAGGGCCGAAGAGATCATCGCCGTTGAGCACGAGCACACGCTCGGTAAAGAAGTCAACACAGCGACGCAAGGCGTCTCCCGTTCCTCGGGGCTCGGTCTGTGTTACATACTGAATAGGTAGGCGCCCATACCGTTCGCCGATTCGCTCTTGGATCATGGAACCAAGATAGCCGACGACGATGACTACCTGTTCCACAGAGGGCAACGCAGCGAGGGCGTCCAGGTGGTAGGCGATAATCGGTTTCTCAAGAATGGGCAGCAACGCCTTGGGACGCGTCGCGGTGAGGGGCATCATGCGGGTGGATTTCCCCGCGGCAAGAATAATCGCCAGCATAGAC
>FWPU01005542.1_pt1 | contig 11119 bp, 8 predicted proteins | sample 2228361 | NCBI WGS metagenome assembly FWPU01 (sample SAMEA103939777, study PRJEB20133) | metagenome | reverse complement strand
ACAGTTTATTTTTTCGTACTCTTCTTCTTCCAACACCTGCCTGTACACCAGGCGCCCTTCGGCATTATGATACATCACAATGTAGATACCGGCCTCTTCGATATATTTTTCGGTTAAATAAAAAGGTTCATCAGCAGTGCCCAGGTTAACAATGCGGGTAAAGGTGGGCTGCAGCACCAGGCCTTTACGACTTTCTACCACACCGTAATACCCATCTTGCTGAAAGATTATGGTTTTAGTGCGAGAGGACTTTCCAATCCACGTAAACGACTGGATGCGGTCAATTTCGTTTTTCAGGGTAATCCGGTTGAACAGTATCCATTGAAAATTTTTGCGAACCAACATGATGGTGTCGGTCCAGGGCAGCACATCATCGAACTGAAAAGGTACTACCGGTTGATTTACCCAGTTGATAAGTCCGGTTGTACCATGCCGCGTAGCTATGATCAAATCAGGATTATAGGGAATTAGATTGCGTTCGTACTCAGGCTTAATTTCTTTCTGTAGTTTCAGGTTCCACATACCAAACCGGTTGCTGCGCAGAGTTGCAACCATGCCGTTTTGTAGGGTACCCAGAGCATCGAACTCAGCCGGAATTACCCAGTTGCCCTGCGAGGAGAGTATCCCTTTTTTATTGTTTTTGGTTCCTTCAAAATAACCTTCTCCGGCATAGACAACAGCTTGCGCATCGGTTGTAAACAGCAGTTGCCCTTTTGAGGAGACTACTGCCCGGCCCATAGGCAAATCGATTTGCAGATAGAACAACGAATCTGCTCCGGTGCGAAACCATACTTTCGGTTTGCCGGCAAAAGCCTGGCGAGTGGTGTGATTGAAGAATACATGAGTACTGTCGGACTGAAAACCTACCAGTGCCGGGCCTTCGAATTGAAGGCTATCAAAATGATGCCGCACAGGTTGCTTCAGGGTTTTGTAATAGGCTTGCCAGGCTCCGGCCGGGCGTAAGGCAATCCAGGGATGCTGTATTTTTACAGCCTCGACCGGTGGCGAGGCCATACCGCCCGGCTCGTAAATCATAAATCCGGAAGTTTTTCGAATCAAATAGCCATTGAATATGGGCTCGATGTTTTGTTCGGCCAGTGTAATCTGTTCGTGAAGTGTGAAATCTACAACTGCCTGTTGTGCGCCAATCCGTACCCAAATACCGTGTGGTGTTTTCTTGGCCTCATCGCAAAGCAACTGTTTTTCAGGCTGTCGGCCTTCAACCAATATCGGTATATAAGCCACGGGCAGCAATCGGGTTCTGGAGCCTTGCCTGATACCCACAACCATCCCCAAATCATGGAAACCTTCTGCTTTTTCAATAAGGGTATAGCCTGTAAAGGAAAGTAAGCTCCAGTGTGTTTCTGTTTGTATGGCCAGCATGCCATCGCAAATAATACGGGCATTTTCTATACACCCGGTCATTTATGAAGAACATAGCGGCAATTATCGGCCGTGACCAACAAAAATCCATAACCTAAATCATCAATTTCTTGCACTGACTGGGCCAGTACCACCCCATTTCGGGACAGCATCACACCATCGGCCATCCACACATCATCTTCCATAAAACCGCATCTTAACTCCTCAGGTATTAGCAAAGGCCGTGGGGCAATGCACTCCTGCCCGGCTGTATTCATCCAACCAAAGCTGGCGTTTTTAAAAAAAGGTATCAGGTGTAGTTTTTCCAGGTAAACTACTTTTCTCAAAGAATCGGTAAGAAGGTTATCGGGCATGGACTCGCCCTTTTCTTTCAGCAAGTGATAAAGCATACCTAATGCCATGTTGCGGTGGATGCTTTTGGGATAGGTTTGGATAAAATCCATAAGCGATTGAACCGTACACCAGGCCGTGCTGATTTGCAGAATGTGCCATTCAGCTTCAGGCCGGTAGGGCGATTGCGGAAACTCAGTTATAAAATTCCGGTAAGATTCCAGTTTATGGTCGTTGGTTTTGGCCTGATACAGCAATTTTTCATAACGTGCAAGGGCATCGGCCGTCCGGTGTGAACGGGGATATTTGTGCCAGGTGTTTTCGCGCAATGCTGAGAGAAACGCTACCTCATCGCGCAGTTCAACCGCCTGCAGGCGTTGGGCGGCATTCGGAAAACGGTCGAGAAAATATTGATAGGCTTCTTCTGTGTTGGTGTGCTTTGCCCGGGCAAAAGCTGCACTGTCTATTTTTGCTTGCCAGAAAATAAAAGAGGCACTGTCTATGGAAAGTCGGCTTAGCCGTTCGCGTGCTTTACCTGAGGTTTGTTTGAGTAAAGCTGCACCGGTTTGGCAATGAAAATGGGCCGAATCGATATTGAATGCCGGATTATCAGGCCAAAAATAATACCGTACCAGCAAATAATGTGCAGAGGCGCTGGCCGTATCGCGCGATAACATACGGTTGATCTGCCTGCTGGCGCGATGGTATTTGCCTTTTAACAGGCTGTTCAACGCCAGCCGTTCGGGAGCCCATTGGGCTTGGGAGACCCCACACAGGGCTATAGCCAAAACCGCACATGGTACAGCCCGGGCAAGGTTTGGTTTTGTTAATTTTAACATGCCTGTCATGCCCAATACGTCTTTACGCAACCTTATCCGATTCAGAAAGATTGCAGGCTGCTGTAAATTTTGTAAACTTACCCTTCGTAATCCAAACCCCATGGCAAAGCTGAAAAACATTATCAAGCAACTTTCAGAAAAGGACTTTAAGAAGTTGTACGATTCGCTTCTGGAAAGCAATGCCGACAAATCGGCATATCTGCTAAAGGCCCTGCGCGAGCGCCAGCTTTCCGACAACCGAATTATGGAGCAACTGGGCATAAATACCAATGCTTTTTATACGTTGCGGTCGCGTCTCCATCTGAAAATCGAGGAATACCTGATGGAGCAGTTGCAAAATCCGCGTACCGATGTATTGCGTAAAGTAGCCAACATAAACGAGACACTGTTTACCCAAAAAAAGACGATTTGCCTGGCAACCCTAAAAAAGCTGGAAAAGGAATTGCAGGATTATGACCTGGCCAACGAGTTAACCATTATTTACAAAGCTCTTAAAAAGCTGCATATTCATTCTCCTGACTATTTCCATTACTCCCAACAGTATAACCGGCACGTGGCCTACACCCTGGCCATTGACAAGGCTGAAGATCTGCTGGCCGATTATTTTAAAAAGTATGGCAATTATTTGCTTACCGGAAGCGAAGTGGACAAGCTTAGTCTTTCGCTGCTGCTTAAAGAAATGCGCAATGTGGCTAACCTGTACGAATCGCACAGGCTTTACGTATTTCTAAGTTGCATGCTTGTTTTCCATCGGTTATTTGTGGAGCCGGATGAAAACCTGAAGGAAGATACGGAAAGCATTGAGGATATATTCGACCGGGTTCAGAAAATTTTTGACACCTACAACCTTGACTCGCTGTATTATCACCTTAACCTGGTATTCGAGTTTTTAAAACTGGAATATTATAATTATTACAAGGTTTACCGACAGGTAGAGCGGTATTTTGAAGAAGTAAACGATGCCACCGGCAGCCTGATGGTCAATTACGTAAACTATACTTTTCCGGCACGGTTTTTAATTACCAAACTGGAGCGTAACATAAGGCTGGGCAAAGAGAAAGAGCTTTACGATGAAATACCCCATCTGTTTTCGGAGTACGAGCCCGACCCGCAGGATGCCCCGCGCCATATTATTTATGCTATGTTTAAAGTTCTGGCAGCTTACTATGCCGGCCATTATGGAGAGGGTATTCGTTTAATTAACTCGTTGCTCAACGAAGTTTCGCTAAAAAAGTATCCATTTACCGCCCTTGAAATTAAAACTGTTTTGGCACTCCTTTATATACTCGAGCATGAATTTGAACTATACAAACCCTTGTACTCAAGTATACAGCGTCAATACCGGATGTTTGAAAAACCTATAGCCAAAAATATATTTTACTGGCTTAAGATTTTTAAAATAAGCACAAGCGAAATACATCGGGAGAAGGGCAAAAAAATAGAGGGCATTATGCCCAAACTCAAACAATGTGTAAATCCTTACTTTTCGCCTACGACCTTAATTAAACTGGATAAGTCGCTCGTAAAAAAACTGGCCAAGTTTGAGCGATAATCCGTTTACCCTTATACATCAAGGCTCACAATATTTTCATGGGTAAGTGGTTTATTCAGGTACAGTTTAACACTTTCATACTTTTTGGAGCGGCTAAAATCCTGCGGATTGATAGAGGAAGTAAGCATGACGATGCGACATTTTTTCCGGGTGGCTTCACTTAGTTTTTCGAATTCATCCAGAAACTGAAAGCCGTCCATAAGCGGCATATCAATGTCAAGAAAAATCACATCGGGAAGTACCTGTTCGGCAACATCCAATCGCTCCATGTTTCGCAGAAACTCAATGGCACTTTTAGCGCCGGTGTGTGTGTAAATGTTATCTGCAACGGCTGCAGCTTCAATCATCTTATGATTAATCAAGTTATCGATTTCATTATCATCGATTAACATTACAGCATGATATTTCTTTCCTTTGCCTGCCATGGGGTTGAAATTAATCGCACTAAAATACTTGTTTAAGTATGATTTTCAAGGTATTTATATGTCAAATTTAATTCCCTGTGCCAGCGGTAAGGCGTTGCCATAATTAATGGTATTGGTTTGTCTGCGCATGTAAGCCTTCCAGGCATCAGAGCCCGATTCCCTTCCGCCTCCGGTTTCCTTTTCACCACCAAAGGCTCCACCAATTTCCGCGCCGCTGGTGCCCATATTCACATTGGCTATGCCGCAATCGGAGCCGGCATGTGAAAGAAAGGTTTCCATTTCCTGCACATGCTGGGTGATGATGGCAGAGGAGAGGCCTTGTCTAACTCCGTTTTGTAAGGCAATGGCTTGTTCAAGCGTAGCATATTTGATAAGATACAGGATGGGTGCAAAGGTTTCCTTTTGTACAATGGACCACTCGTTTTTTACCTCGGCAATGGCCGGCCGCACATAACATCCCGATTCATATCCTTTGCCTTGCAACACCCCACCCTTTACCACAAACCGGCCGCCTTGTTTTTCTATTTCTTTCAATGCATGCAAATAATTTTCCACAGCCTGCCGGTCGATGAGCGGTCCTACGTGATTGGATGGATCCAAAGGGTTACCAATGCGCAGCTGTCCGTATACTTTCTTAAGTTTTGTTTTTACAGTTTCGTACACGCTTTCGTGCACAATAAGCCTACGTGTAGTGGTACAGCGTTGTCCGGCCGTGCCTACCGCTCCGAAAAGGGCTGCCCGTATGGCTAAGTCCAGATTAGCGTGTTGGGTAATAATCATGGCATTATTTCCGCCAAGTTCCAGCAGGGCCCTGCCTAAACGGGCGGCAATAGTAACCGCTACGGCCTTGCCCATGCGCACCGAGCCGGTGGCCGAAACAAGGGGTACACGTTCATCGGCAGCCAGCCATTGCCCCACCTCAGCGCCGCCGTTGATAAGGCAACTAACGCCTTCGGGAACGCGATTGGCATTAAAAACCTGTTGCACAATATGTTGACATGCCAGGCTGCAAAGTGGAGTTTTTTCAGATGGTTTCCACACGCAGGTGTTGCCGCATACCCAGGCTATCATGGCATTCCATGCCCACACCGCTACCGGAAAATTAAAGGCAGTAATAATACCGGTAACCCCCAACGGATGCCACTGTTCGTACATGCGATGCTGCGGCCGCTCCGAATGCATGGTTAAACCGTATAATTGGCGCGACAACCCAACGGCAAAGTCGCATATATCAATCATCTCTTGTACTTCGCCCAAACCTTCCTGATAGGATTTTCCCATTTCGTATGAAACAAGTTTACCCAACGATTCCTTATGCGTTCGTAAAGCCTCGCCTAACTGCCTAGCTACTTCACCCCGTTTAGGAGCCGGCCACATGCGCCACTCTAAGAAGGCCTGATGTGCCGTTTCTATAACCTGGTGATACGTGCGCTCATCGGCAGCACTTACGGTGCCAATGTGCTTGCCGTTAACAGGTGAAAACGATTCAATTTGTTGGCCGGAAGATCTGAGCCATTTTTTACCGATTGAAACACCCGGATTTTTCGATTTAATCCCCAGTGAGCTGAGTAATTTCTGAATCTCTGATGATTTCATGTTTAGCAACAACAGGCAAATGTATGCTTTAATTCCGATTGCTTTTAAGTGACAAAAAATAATTTAATTCATGATTGATCCGGCATAATCGTTTAGGGAACATCAACAGCATATATCTGGCGCTGGCCTTCGGTAGTAATACCTTCAATAAGTATGCCTCCGCGCTTATATTCCATTATTCCGATAAAATCCTGAAGGTCATCAACGGCCACCTTGTCAACATATAATATGATAAAGCCTTGCGGAATTTTAGCATCCAGCCAAGGCCCTGCCACCGGATAAGTCATGACTCCTCCCGTTAAGGAAAATCGGTTAAGCAAGTCGGGCGGAACGGCTTTTAACCTAAGGCCGGAGAGTGTATCGGGCAGTTGTCGTTTTTCTAGTTTCTCGGTTCCGTTCAGGTTTTTGAGTTTTACAGTCTTACGCATCAGGTTTCCGTTGCGCAGCCAGGCCACCGCAACCGTTTGGCCGGGGCGGTATCGGGCAACGCGTTCCTGCAGTTCAGAAACCGAGCCCACTTCGGTGCCGGCAATTTCGGTAATCACATCACCCACCATAATGCCGGCATCAGCAGCCCCACTGTTGGTATTTACGCGTCTTACCAATACGCCGCGATTTACAGGCAACCCAAGTTCTTCGGCCAACGATGCATTGATACTTTCAATCTGCACCCCTAACAAGCCCCGCTGCACCTGGCCAAACTGTTTCAGGTCGTCCACTACTTTTTGCACCAAACTAACCGGTATGGCAAACGAATAGCCTGCATACTGGCCGGTAGAAGTAGCTATGGCTGTATTAATACCTACCAGCTCGCCTTTAAGGTTTACCAATGCACCGCCGCTGTTGCCGGGGTTTACAGCTGCATCAGTCTGGATAAACGATTCTACCTGCAGGTTGTTTCTGTCGCGCAGAACACCAATGTTGCGGGCTTTAGCACTTACAATGCCGGCCGTAACGGTTGAGGTAAGCTCGAACGGATTGCCGGCTGCCAGCACCCAATCGCCAGGCTCCAGTAAATCCGAATCACCAAATGGTAGAAAGGGCAGATTTTCGGCTTTTATTCTAAGCAAAGCCAAGTCGGTGCTGCGGTCAACACCTATTACCTTGGCGTAATATCGCGCGTTGTTGTACAGCACAACTTCTATGCGGGTGGCATCTTCTATAACATGGTTGTTGGTAACAATGTAGCCGTTGTCGGTAAGCAACACACCCGAACCGGATGAGCGCATCGGAGCCTGGTACCGGTACTCCAGCGGATTGAGGCTGAAATTACCCGGGCCGTACGATACGCGAATATGAACCACTGCACGGGCTATGTTTTTGGCGACCGGCCTGAAGCGCTGTAGTTGCAACGTTGTGGCAGAGTCGGTGTGGTATCGGGTAAGCACCATTTGCTGAAGCCGGGTAACGGAGGGTTCCTCGTTTTGATTGGCTGTTATATACAAGGCTACCATGGCACCGGCCGTTCCTGCCAGTACGGCAACCAGCACAGTCTCTATCCGGTTTCGAATAAATTGCATCATGGCGCTACTCAAATCCACTCGACCATTTCTGTACCTACATTTTGATAATCGTAAACTCTACCCGTCTGTTGCGGGCCCGTCCTTCTTCGGTTTCGTTAGAATCTACAGGTCGCGATTCGCCATAACCTACGGCCTTTAGCCGGTCGGGGTTAATACCTTGGCTAATGAGATAATCTACTACTGCCTGGGTTCTTCCCTGCGAAAGTCGTTGGTTGTATTCTTCGCTGCCCCGGCTATCGGTATGCCCGGCTATTTCTATTTCAACCGTAGGGTTGCTGTTCAGAAACTCAAGTACTCTGGTCAATTCGGCAAACGATTCCTTCTTAAGGGTAGTCTTGTCGAAATCAAAGTATATATGGTCCAGGCGAACCGTTAGGCCAACTTCTACCGGCTGCATGGGTATGTCTTTAACAAGTGGGTTGGCTGCATCGTTTTTTACTTCCAGGCTGTCTATGGCGGTAAGGTAACCTGCAGCAGAAGCTGTAAACAGGTAGCGGCCATTGCGCGCGGCCGTTACTTCATATGTTCCGTTGTTTACGATAACGGCAACCGGTTCGGGTTTATTGCCCTTGCCGTACACCACCGCCAACGCCGCATTAACGGTGTTGCCGGTTTTCAGGTCGAACGTACGCCCCGTTATCTTTAAAGGCCGGGCTTCGGGCGTTAACGGTATTTCAACAACAACCGTAGTATCGTTACCTAACGGAGGGATGGCAAAAGCCAGATTAGCCGGAAGAAATCCTTTTTCCGACACCCGCACCGTAAAACCATCTGTTTCGGGTATGGTTGCTTCAAATTTGCCCGCAGCAGAAGTACGTAACTTTATCTCATCTGCGCCGGCGGGTGTAATATTAACAGTAGCCTGTACGGGTTGCAGGTCTTTTACATTTATCACAATTCCGGTTACCGTAACCTTTACTTTTCTGGGTACCAGCTTAAACAGGTCCAGGTTGCCTCCATCAATAGGGTTGTTCGAACGGCTGGTAAATACATTGCCTGAGCGGTCAATGCAAAAATAAAGTTCGTCGGCAGCGGTGTTGATGGGCGAGTCCATGTTTACGGGCTCAGACCAGTTTTGCCACGTATCGTCCAGACGGGTACAGCGGTAAATATCGGATTTGCCCTTTTTACCTGGCGCATTGCGGTTGCTGGCAAAGTACAGGGTTTTATCGTCCGGACCAATAAACGGCCCTACATCGTCATCGCGGTTAGAAATATTCAGCCGTTTTGGGGTGGTCCACTTTCCGTTCTCCAGGTTGCTTACATACAGGTTGCTGCGCATGCTGTTGGGTATTTCGCTAAAAAACATGATGATGTGCTTACCATCGGACGACATGCTGGCACCATAAAACCGTCCTCTGTTCATTTCGCGAAAGCCGGGTATTTCCAGTTCGGTAAGCTGTCCTGACGGACTGATGAGCGAAAATCCTTTGGAATCTTTAACCCGCCCGCCTTTGACAAACAGGGTGCCATCGGGCAGACAGGTAAACACCTGGTTGCTTCGGTGAATGTTAAAGGGAGGCCCCGGATGAACGGGTGCCGACCACTCCCCATTTTCGTTTAAGATAGATACCCATATTTCATCACTGCCTTCCTTGCCATGAAAATTTTCCGGATGGTTGTGAATAAAGAAATAAAGTTTTTTGCCATCGGCCGAGATAACAGGGGCCGCATCGTGGTAAAAGGTGTTGACTTCGCGGTTAAGCTTAACCAATGTGTAACGGGGGGCGAACTGAGCCTGCACCAGTTGCAGTGTGAAAATCAAATAAATAAAAAGATTTTTCATTCCGCAGATTTTACTAGTAAAGTTAAGTCCTGCGGAAATAATGAAAAATACCGGAAGCAAATATCTTCTAAAACCAGTCCGGATGAAGGATTCCCCGCCCGCTGAGCTGTATGGAAATCAAAATGAAGAGCAGGGCCAAACCGTTTAGGGCCCAGGAGAGCAGATGCTTCCTCCGGAAATCGGGGTTTTTCTTAACGGCAATGCGGGCAAGCGTAATGAGTACAATGGCCGCCAGCATAAGGGTAAGGTGCTCAACCGTCCAGTATCGTATCATTTTTTCTTTCATGGTAAACGAATTGAACTGAACGGCCGGGCTTTTTATGTACAAAAAAATTCCCACCAATAACTGCAGGTGGGTAAAGATGAGCAAGTACAACGATGCCTTATCGTCTAACTTACCGTACGGCTTGTGCAAAAACCATTTAACCAATGCATTTACCACCACCAGTACCAAGGTAAGAAGAATAAAGTAACGCAGAAGCGAGTGGGTGTGCAATAAACCGGTGTACATAGTCTGATTAGGAAAGGCCGAAATTTAGCATCTCTTTCCAAAAGTTCCGAAAAAAAGTACATTTGGAAAATCCGGTATGCGAAGTTTTACGGTTGGCATTCTGCTGGTTTTATACGGGGGGCTGGCAGCCCGGACCGGCCCAGGTGCCCGATACAGTAACCATCGGCACATATATTATCAGTATTCATGATATTAATTTTCAGCAAAAAGAATATACCATAAGATTCTGGTTATGGTTGTTGTTCGACAACCCCTCCTTTGATTTTGCCAGACAAATCGACATCCCTAATGCCAAATCCATTGACCCCCCGGAACCTATTATGGATGTAATTAATGGCCGAACCTGGCAGCTTATGAAAATGAAATGCACCATGAAACAAAACTGGAAGGTGCAAGATTTTCCGTTCGACAAACAAACCTTAAAGATAAACATTGAAAACTCTATATACGACCGTAACCGGCTGGTTTTTAAGGTGGATGAACTGGGCAGCACCTGCGACCGTGAAATGACCATTGACGGCTGGAAAATAACCGACTTTCGCGTAAACACTTCTTTACATGAATATACCACAGTATTTGGTGACCCCACCTCGGAGTTTTTACATTCAGATTATGATTCGTTTAATATTATTATAGACATCGAGCGCAACGCCTGGGGATTGTTCTTCAAAATATTTGTAGGCATGTACATCGCCTTTCTTATCGCTTTACTCAGTTTTGCTCCGCAGGTGTATGAACTCGAGCCACGTTTCGGCCTGCCGGTGGGCGGCTTGTTTGCTGCGGTTGGTAATAAATATATTATCGATTCTATTTTGCCACAATCTTCTTCATTCTCACTGGTAGACACCCTGCATACCCTTACCTTTGGCGGAATATTTCTGATTCTGCTCGTTTCAGCTGTTGCCCTACGCCTGCACGAAAACCAAAAAACACACTTAAGCAAGCTGGCAGACCGTTGGGGTTCATTCATAATTCTTAGTTTGTACATTTTGCTAAACGTGTTCTTCGTTTGGAATGCCCAGGCCTAAAGCAAAGCATATCAAATAAAATTTATCATGAAACAGTGGTTTTTCTGCCTCTCTTTTACTTGCATGATTATTTTTCCGGCTTAAGTTTAAAGCAAAATTCCGATAATAGTGCTGCGCTTTATACCATATTTATCTACTATGAAAAT
>FWPU01012600.1_pt1 | contig 11120 bp, 7 predicted proteins | sample 2228361 | NCBI WGS metagenome assembly FWPU01 (sample SAMEA103939777, study PRJEB20133) | metagenome | reverse complement strand
GCTTTTCCCCCATTTCCCACAGGCAATTTTTATTTTCTAATGTTAAATTTAATTAGTCCCCTTTTAAACTTTAAATCATAAAAATATTTGCCTCATTTTAAACTTTAAACCTTTAAAAATTACTCCCCTTTTCAATTTTAGTTGACATTTCTTTATTTTTCTCTTGACAATATTTGTGATTTAATAAATAATACAAGAGAAGCGCCTGTAGCTCAAAGGATAGAGCATTGGCCTCCGGAGCCAAAGGTTGGGCGTTCGAATCGCCTCAGGCGCACTTAGATGGTGCTCCTGTAATATCTTCTATCATAATCAGCCCTTGATTTTACATCTACAAGGGTTAAATATGCTTCTTCCATCTTTTCATAAATTGCTTCCATTTGCATTTTTAAATCAGAAAAGGCAGGTTCCTTTTCTGCAATTTCAGGGTGATAAAATTGGCATAATGCTAAAAATGCGTAGTGAATTTCTTTTTGTGTTGCCTTTGAGGGACATTCTAATAGTTCATAATAGGAAACCCTTGAAAGATTATTATATGTTTGAATTATTTTTTTTCTAATTTTTTGAATATCTTCATCTGTAAGTTTTGCCTCTGGGAGTTTTGGTTTTAGCCATTTTATTTTTCTATATTTTTTCTTAGGTCCTCCAGTTGGAATTGTACCTGTAGCCCTTTCTTGATATTTTCCTAAGAAGGAATCTAAGGGTTCGACTTTTTCTTCTACAGAGCTTTTAATAAGTCCAGAAACTTTACAGGAGTACAAAAATTTTAAAACTTCTTCTTCCTTTCCTTTATATAAATTTAAGATTTCTTCAACACTTGTTTTGCCATCGCATTTACTTAAAATAAAGATTTTCTCACCACTTAAGTTTAAGTCCTGAATTAAAAATTGGATATCTTTGCTTTGAGATAGGGTAGCATGGAAAGGCAAACGAAGCTGGATAAATTGAATTGAAGTGTAAAGCATAACACCCTTGTAAAATACTGTATGCATAGGAATTCTTAGGGCAATATCTTGGGGAATTGGGGAGTCCTTGGTTTGGAATCTGTAAAGCCCCGTAAACCAACCCAAACTTTCAATAATAATGTTTTGATTTAATTCAATTAGGGACTTTTCAAATATTTCCCTTTCAATGAAACCAAGGTTTATGAGTTTTTGTCCAATCCGGGTTCCGTGTATTAAATCTTTTAAGGCAATTTGTAGCTGATTGTTATTTATCAAGCCCTTGCTTATTAGATATTGGCCAATCTTATGGGCTACAGAGTTGCTCATTGCTCCATTTATCTCTCCAGATAGGATAAAAAACCTCCTTTGATCTTTTTCTTTTTGCAAATCCAAGATCCCCGATGCTTTATTAAAATATGCATTTTCTAAGATTTCTAAGACAGAGACATCATCCAATTTTCCTACATAAGTTTTTTCTATCATATTTTAATTTTAAAAGATTTTTTAAAAATTTTCAATGGAAATTTTAAGTTTTATGTTAAAATGGATTAAAAATGGAAGAAATACTCAAAAGATTTTTGGATTTAGAAGAAGTAAAAAGGGGTTCTCTTTTTTCTTCATGCTCTCCTACCCTTGCAGGCATAGTTTTGGCTTTAAAGCATAAAATTTTAAAGGAAAAAATTTTGATTTTGGTTCCTTCAGAAGAAGAGGGGAAAAAAATTGAGCTGGCAGTTAAGATATTTTTAGATGGAGAAAAAGTAAAAAGAATACCAGAAATTCCCTTAAGCCCTTATAAATTTTTAAATCAACCCATAGGAACAAAGGCAAAAATAATAGAGGGATTTTATTCCTTTTACAGTGGTTCTTCACCTTTTTTAATTATAAATTCTAAGTTTTTACCTTATCCCTTTTTAAATTTTGAACCATTGATTTTAAAAACTTCAAAAAATTATAATTACTATGAAATTATTGAAAATCTTAATGATTTTTTTTATTCAAGGGTTCCAGAGGTGGAAGATGTGGGAGATTTTGCAGTTAGGGGAAGCATAATTGACTTTTACTCACCTAATTATGAAAATCCCATACGCCTTGAATTTTTTGGAGATGAAATCCTTTCCATAAGATTTTTTGATAAAGAGACCCAAAAATCCCTTGAAAAAGCAAACGAAGTTTTCTTAATACCTATGGAATTTGAAAGAAGAAAAAATATTGAAAAGAAGAGGAAGTATTTTGAAGGAAAGGTAACAGGGCTTGGAGGAAAAAAAATTTTGGAAGATCCCCAATTTTATTCCATATTTTCTATTTTTTCTATAGAAAAAAAGAAAAGAGAGGGAAATTTTAGCATAGCTTTCTATTACACAAATAGGATTAAAGAAATATGGGAAGAAAGTTACGAAAAACTTTTAAAAGAAAGTTATGAGTCAAAGGAGGCAGGATACTTTGATTTGGATCCAAGAAAATTCTTTTATTCTTCTAAGGAAGATTTTTTTACACCAAATTTTCAATTTGAGCCCATAGGTTTGGATAGGGGAAATAGCATATTCTTAAAGACAAGATCTTTAGGTATAGTTCCTCAAAATATAAAGACCTTTGAAAGGGAATATAAGGAATTATTGAAAGAAAAATATACAATTTATCTTTTTTTTTCCAATAAGAAAAATGAAAAAATTCTAAAAAAATTTTTTGAAGAAAAAATTTTAAGTCCCCCAATTTTTGTGGGAAGGGAATTGAAGGAAAATTGCATCTTGGAAGATTTAAAATTGGCATTAATTTCTTCCAATAAAATATTAGGAGAACCCCCTTTATATTATAAGATCCATATTCCAAAGGATTTTTCTTATAAAGGAGAAATCTTTAAAAAAGGAGAAAGGGTTGTCCATGAGGAGTATGGAATTGGAATATATGAAGGGCTTTTTGAAATGGAGGGGAGTGAATTTTTAAAAATAAGGTATGCTGATGGAAATTTATATTTGCCCGTTGAAAAATTAAATTTTTTAAGCCCCTATCCTAAGATAGAAAACCCCCAAGCCCTTGATTATTTAGGAAAGAAAAGTTTTTTAAAGAAAAAAAGGAAGATACAGAAAAATCTTAAAAGTCTCTTGCAAGACCTTTTAAATTTATATGCTTTAAGAAGCATCTCAAGGGGGATTTCTTTTAAAGAGGAGGGTTTTATATCAAAAGCAGTGGAGGAGACCTTTCCCTATGGAGAAACGGAAGATCAAAAAAAATGTTGGGAAGAAGTAAAAGAAGATATGGAAAAGGAAGAACCTATGGATAGGTTAATCTCAGGGGATGTGGGGTTTGGAAAAACAGAAATTGCAATTAGGGCATCTGTAAAAGCAGTAGAAAATGGTTATCAAGTGGCAATTTTATGTCCCACCACTCTTTTAGCTTTTCAACATTTTAGAACCTTTAAAGAAAGGTTTTCAAATATTCCCATTAATTTATATTGGCTTTCAAGGTTTTTAAGTAAAAGGGTGCAAAGGGAAATTATCGAAAAGCTCAAAAGTGGAGAAGTTGATATTGTTATAGGTACCCATAGATTGCTTTCAAAGGATATATCCTTTAAAAAATTAGGTCTTTTGATTGTGGATGAAGAACAAAGATTTGGAGTTTCCCATAAAGAAAAATTAAGGATTTTAAAGAAAAATGTTGATACAATTACCCTAACAGCCACACCAATTCCTAGGACTTTTCATATGGCATTTTTAGGGTTAAAAAGCATTAGCTTGATTGGAACCCCACCACCAGGTAGATTCCCCGTTGAAACCTTAATTGTTCCCTTTAATCCTTTATTTATAAAAGAAGCCATAAGTTATGAAATAAAAAGGGGAGGTCAAGTATTTTTTGTAAACAATAAAATAGAGGATCTGGATAGAATTTACCTATTGTTAAAGGAACTCCTGCCAGAACTTAAAATTGTAATTACCCATGGAAAAATGGATGAAAGAATCTTAGAAAATAATATGCTTAAATTTGTCCAAGGAGAGGCAGATTTGCTTTTAACTACTACAATAATTGAAAATGGAATAGATATTCCCAGAGCAAATACTTTATTTATAAGGAATGCTCAAAATTTTGGGCTTGCTCAACTTTATCAGATAAGGGGGAGGGTTGGTAGGTCAGATAAACAAGCTTTTTGTTATTTTTTAATCCCGCCAAAGGAAAAGATTTCAAGGACTTCCTTGGAAAGATTGAGGGTCTTGGAAGAATTTACTGCCTTAGGTTCTGGTTTTAAAGTTGCAGCAAGGGATTTTGAAATGAGGGGTGCTGGAGAAATTTTAGGAAAAGCCCAATCGGGGCATATGGAAACATTGGGTTATGACCTTTATTTAAAACTTTTACAAAAATCAATAAATGAATTAAAGGGAATTGAAATGGAAGAAGAGGTGGAGATCTCTTTAAAGGTAAGATATGAAATACCTCATAAATATATTCCTGAAGAAAGTTTAAGGTTGAAGGTTTATAGGATGCTTTTAGAAAAGGATCCTGAAGAAATTGAAGAAAATTTAAAGGACAAATTTGGTCCCCTCCCTGAAGAAGTAAAATTATTAATTGATATCTCAAGAATTAGAAAAATTATGAAAAAAATAAAAATTCAAAGGATTGAAAAACAGAAGGATAAATTAATTTTAAAGGTTTTAAAGGGTTCTTCTGTCTCTTTTGATAAATGGCTTAAATTAGTAAATAAATTAGGAGGAAAATTTCAACCTGAAAATATAATAATACTTCCTTGTAGAAAAGAAGGAAAAGATTTGATATATTTTATTAAAGATATTTTAATGGGACTTTTATGAAAAATTTTATTTTATTTTATTTTATCTTATTTCTTTCCTGTGGAAATTCAAAAGAAGAGGATTTTAAAATTGCTTCCATAGGAAAAAGGATAATTACAAAGGAGGAGTTTGAAAATTATTTAAAAATCCAGTTAGGTCCTGAACCCTCAAGACACATAGCAAGTGTTTTAAGTGAAATGTTGGATAATTATATAATAGAAGAAATCTTATTTATGGAAGCAAAGAGATTGGGAATAGAAGGAGAATCAAAAGAAGTCATAATAAGTAAACTTATAGAAGAGGTATGTTCTAAGATAGAAAAACCAAAGGAAGAATATATAGAAAACTGGTATAAAAAAAATAAAGATAGGTTTTTTGTTCCTCAAAGATATTCCTTTTGGAAGATTTTTCTTACCCAAAGAGACTTAGCTCAAAAGGTTTATAATTTAGCAAAAAAAGGAGAAGATTTTCAAAAATTGGCAAAGGAATTTTCAGAGGGATTGGATAAAGAAAAAGGGGGGCTTGTAGGACCCTTATCCTTAGAAGATATACCCGATGAGATTGCTTCTTCTATACTGAAGCTAAAGAAGGATGAAATTTCCCCAGTTTTACCCGTATCTGGGGGTTTTATTATAGTAAAACTTAAGGAATTATTGCCAGCTAAGGAATTGTCTTTTGAGGAAGCAAAAGATATAATATTAAGTGTTTTAAAAGAAGAAATGTGTCAAAGGGAAAAAGAAAATTTAGAAAAATCTTTAATTTTAAAGGAGAGTATATGGATATATCAAAAAAACTTGGTTTTTTCTTACTCTGGACAGTTTCCAGTTTATTTGCAATAGGAAATAAATACTGGGTAGATGGAACCTTAATTAAGGTAAATGAAAGCAGGGTAACCCTAAGGGAGTTTTATTTAGCCCTTGATGAATTAAAAAAACAATATCCCAATGAACCAGTAGATGAATTAAAAAAGGGAGTTTTAGATTCAATAATGCAAGAGCTTTTAATCTTAGAAAGAGCAAAGGAAATGGGGTTTGAAGTAGGAAAAGAAGAAATGAAAAAGGCCTTTAATTTTTTGGCTGAAAAAAATAATATGCCCGATGGAGAGACCTTTTTAAAAGCAGCAGAAGAGGAAGGAGTTCCCAGAGAAGTTATGGAAGAAAAGATTAAAAAAGAAATATTAATAGAAAAAGTTTTAGGGGCTGAAATTTTACCAGCTCATGATATTACAGAAGTTGAGTTGAAGGAATATTATGAAAGGATAAAGGAAAATTTTAAAGAAAAAGAAAAGTTTCATTTAAAAGAAATTGTTTTGGTAAATCCAGAGACCCTTGAAATTAAAGTAAAGGAAGTGGAAAAGGGTTTAAAAGAGGGGAAAAATTTTGAAGAGTTATCAAAACTTTATTCAGAAGTTCCATCAAAGGAAAAGGGAGGAGATATTGGTGAAGTTTTGATTGAAGATTTGGCAAAAGAAATAAGAGAAGGACTGGAAGGTTTAGAAGAAGGGCAAATTTCAAAGCCAATTTATACAAAATTTGGAGTCCATTTTTTACTTTTAGTAAAAAAGATACCTGAAAAACACAAGCCCTTTGAAATTGTAAAAGATCAAGTAAAGGAGGACTTTAAAAGGACAAAATATGAAGAAAAGGTAAAACAATATGTGGAAAATTTAAAAAAGAGGTATTTAATTCAAATTTATGAAGAATTGCTAGAGGAACCCAAATGAGCAAAAAAGATTTTATTTCTGATTTAAAGGCAGGTTCTATTGTAGAATCAATTTTTTTAGTTTCTGAAAAGGAGATAAGACAAAAAAAGGGAGGGGTAGGAGATTACCTTTATATGGTTTTAAATGATAAAACAGGCAAAATAACTGCTTATATGTGGGAAAACTTTAAAGAGATACATCAAAATGTGGAGCCAGGAAGTGTTATTAAAGTAAAAGCAAATGTAAAATTACATAACAATAAATTACAACTTGTCCTTCATAACTTTGAAGCTATAAAAGAAAAAATAGATCTTAAAGATTTTCTACCTGCTTCTAAAGAAAATTTAAATGAAATTTATAAAAAAATAGTTGAATATATAAAAACATTAAAATCAACAGAACTTCAAAAACTTTTATTGGGTATTTATACAAATGATGAAATAAAACCGTTACTTTTTCAAGCCCCAGCTGCAAAAGTATTTCACCATGCTTGTATTGGTGGTTTACTTGAACATACCTTTAGTTTAATAGAGCTTTCAGAATTAATATTAAAACATTATAAAAGCTTGGATAGGGATCTTTTAATTGCAGGAATATTGCTCCATGATATTGGGAAGATATGGGAGTTTAATACCCAAGGATTTTTTGAATATACAAGGGAAGGACGCCTTTTAGGGCATATTGTTATGGGTATTCAATTGGTTGAAAGGGAAACAAACAAAATTGAAAATTTTCCAAAGGTTTTAAAGGAAAACTTAATCCATCTTATAATATCCCACCATGGAGAATATGAATATGGTTCTCCAAGAAGACCAAAACTAAAAGAGGCTTTAACCTTACATTTTCTTGATTTAATTGATTCAGAGCTTAAGGGTTTTGATGAAGTTTTAGGAAATAGCTCCTTGGATATGGCTTATTCTTCTCAACTTGATAGATACATTTTTAAAACTTAATTTTATATCTTATACTTAAATTCAAAATCCTTATCTTTTAAAAGTTTAAGACAAGTATGGACCACATCTTCATCATACCACTTGCCACAATAATTTATTATTTCATCTAAAGCTCTTGCAAGGCCATAACCAGCTCTATAGGGCCTATGGGTTGACATTGCCTCCACCACATCTGCTACGGAAAGAATCTTTGCCTCTAACATTATTTGATCTCCTTTTAAATGAAGGGGATATCCAGAACCATCTATTTTTTCATGGTGCTGTAAGACAATTTGTGCAATAGGCCAAGGGAACTCTATGTTTTTTAATATTTCATAACCAAAATGGGGATGGCTTTGAATCATTTCCCTCTCTAAGGTGGAAAGTTCCCCTGGTTTTGTAAGGATTTCTGCAGGAATATGGATTTTGCCAATATCATGGATCATTGATGCCACATAAATGGCTTCAAGTTTTTCTTTGGGAAGCCCCATCTCTTGTCCAATCGTTAATGCCAGCTCAGCAACCCTTTGTTGATGCCCTGCTGTATAGGGATCCTTTATCTCAACAATTTTTGACATAGTTGAAACAATCCCATCCAATAATCTTTTTAAAGTGTTTGCATATTCCTTTAAAGCATTTTCTGTTTTTTCCCTTTCCGTTATATCAACTATAACTCCCATAACTGCAGGTTTATCTAAGATTTCTGAAAGGATAGAATAGGACTCCAAAGAAATAATTTCTCCATTTTTTCTAACTCCCCTAAATCTTGAAACTTCCCTTGTTTTTGTCCCACTTATCCTTTCCTTTAACTCTAATTTAGTCCTTTCTTTATCTTCTTCAAAAGTTAAATCATAAGGACTAAGTTTTCCTACAATTTCATCTATTGTATAACCAAAAATTTCACAAAAAGCAGGGTTTGCATATAAAAATTTATCCTCTTGAATTATATATACACCAACTAAGGCATTTTCAGAAATGGTTCTAAACCTTGCTTCACTATCCTTTAATGCTTTTTCCCAAATTTTTTTAGAAGTTACATTTCTTACAATAGCAATTACTTGATCCCTTGAAAAGGGTATAATTCTTGACTCAAAGAATTTCTTTTCTCCTTCAATAGTTAATTCATATTCCACTACTTCCAGTCTATTCTTTTCTAAGGAATTTTTAACTTGATTCATAAAAACCTCAGCTAAATGGGGAGGAAAAATGTCCTTGAAACTCTTTCCTAAGAAATCCTTTGGAGGAATGTATAAGTCCTTTTTTTCTCCAGCTATATAATCAATAAATACACCATCTTTATTAATTTTAAAAAAAAGGTCAGGCAGGATAGAAAAGACAGCTTGGAGTTCCTTTGTCTTTTTAAATAATTTTTCTTCTATTTCCTTTTCCTTTGTAATATCTTCAACAGTTCCTTCATAATAAATTATATTTCCTTTTTCATCCTTTACTGCTTTTGCATTTTCCCTAATATAAATTGTGCTCCCATCTTTTTTTAACCATTTTGCTTCAAAGTTTTTAACTTCCCCCTTTTCCTCCATAGCTTTTTTAAAGATGGATCTTGGAAAGTCGGGGTGGTATCCATTTTTTTCTAAATCCAATTTTAACAAATCCTCTAAGGAAGAAAAGCCAAGCATATGGACCATTGCATCATTTGCCATAAGTATTTCTCCCTTTGGGGTTGTTCTATATAATCCTAAGGGTATATTTTCAAAAAGTTCTCTATATTTCTTTTCACTTTCTTCTAAGGCAATTTCTATCATTTTTCTCTTTGTAATATCCCTTGCTATTCCCAATCTTCCAATTATTTTTCCCTCAGATAAAAAGGGCATAACTGTAAATTCACCAATCTTATATTCCCCACTTTTTGTTCTCACTCTTATTTGGAAGGTTTCAACTGGAGCTCCCTTTTTTAAATTTTCCTTTGCTCTTTCCACTATGGTAAGGTCATTGGGGTGAATGATTTCAACATAGGACCTACCAATAAAATCTTCTACTTTAAAACCCGTTATCCTTTCAAAGGCAGGGCTTATATATTGTATTATTCCTTCTTCTGAAGTTGTATATATTACAACAGGGGAATTTTTTAGTAATAAAGGTAAAAAACTTGGGTTTTCTGGTAATAATTCCTTAAATCCCATATTTTACTCCTTTTTTTTATATTCTATTATCCCTTTCTTTAAAATTAACATTGCCTTTTCAATATCTTTTTCATTTAATACATAAGCTAACCTAATTTCATCTTTGCCTAAGCCCCTTGTTCCATAAAACCCTGCCCCTGGTGCCACCATAACTGTTTCACCTTCTAAATTGTAAGATGATAAAAGCCATTTTGCAAAATGGTCTGAGTCCCTTATGGGAAGTTTTAAAATCATATAAAAAGCACCCTTTGGCAATTTTAAAAAGGCACCTTCTATTTTCTTTGCCCTTTCAAACATCAAATCCCTTCTTCTTTTATATTCTTCTCTTATGGGTTCAAAATAAGAAAGAGGCATCCTATAGGCAGCCAAGGAAGCTAATTGTTCCACTGTAGGAGGGCAAAGGCGGGCTTGAGCAAATTTTATAAGGGCTTCCATAATTTTTTTATTCTTTGTTACAATACATCCAATCCTTGCTCCACAAGAAGAAAACCTTTTTGATATGGAATCCACCATAATTGAGTATTCTTCCATCCCTTTTAAGGAAAGGATAGAAGTTGGTTTTTCTCCATCATAAGCAAATTCCCTATAAACCTCATCAGAGATTAAAAAAAGATTATGTTTTTTACAAATTTTTGCTAATCCTTCTATTTCTTCCCTTGTAAAAATTGTACCCGTTGGGTTATTTGGAGAACAAATCAAAATTGCTCTTGTCTTTCTTGTAATCTTTTCTTCTATCTTTTTTATAGGTGGAAGGTGATACCCCTCTTCTGCTTTTGTTGTAATGGGAATAATTTTTACATCAGCAAAAGAGGCATAACCATTATAGTTTGTGTAATAGGGTTCTGGTATTATTATTTCCTCTCCTGTATCTGCTACAACAGAAAAAGCAAAATGGATTGCCTCAGAACCTGCTATAGTAACTAAGACCTCTTCAGGTGAAACATTTAAATCATAATTTGTAAAATATTTTGAAATTGCTTCCCTTAGCTCCCAAAGACCTTGGGAATGCCCATAAGCTAAAACCTTTTCATTGAAACCTTGAATTGCTTTTAAAATTGGTTCAGGTGTTGGGATATCGGGTTGTCCAATATTTAAGTGGTAAACTTTTATACCTTTTTCCTTTGCTTTTTCAGCTAAAGGAATCAATCTCCTTATGGGAGATGCTTGAATTTCTTTACCTCTTTTTGATACATCAGGCATAATACCTCCAATTTATTCAAATTATTTTACTACCCTTTTTAGGTTAATGCAAATATCTTTTTGGGGCTGGAGCAACTTTAGTTTTAAGAGATCTTTAGAGCAAAAGAGCAGAAGAGAAGTAGAGCAATAGGCATACCATGAAAAGCAAAAGGTGGCCTTTTTTAGTCTCCCTTTTCCTTAAGATCTTCCTTTACTGTCATCTCTGAAAATGTTTCATGTTGCAATATCATAAAGAGCAATTTATTTCAAAAATTTTTTAAAATTGCTCTTTTTTAAATTTAAGCTTTAAAGTTAAAAGTCATCTCTTAAGCTAAGCAGCAACAGAATATTATGGAGGCACTTGTCAATTTTAATCCCTAACTTCCCAAAATTTAAGCAATAGTTTATTATATCTTTATTTTCCAGGAAGGATGGAATAATTTTTAGGGAGG
>FWPU01012599.1_pt1 | contig 11120 bp, 4 predicted proteins | sample 2228361 | NCBI WGS metagenome assembly FWPU01 (sample SAMEA103939777, study PRJEB20133) | metagenome | reverse complement strand
ACGGAATAACTTAAAAGCGCGCAGATATTCTTTTTTTGCAAAACCCCATTCACCTGCCCGCTCCAATGCCTTTGCCTGGGCAATGTGTGATTGAAAGTCATTATAATCGGACATAACATAGAATCCTTTGTTAACCAATTTTCTATCAGAATACATTAAATAAATTTTAATAAAGTGCGTTGGTATCATCAATTTTTTTTTGAACCGAACAAGGAAATGGGAAAGCCGACCCGTTGGATTCATACTTCGTGGCCAAAAATTTTCCAATATAGTAATTACAGCAACAGATTTTTCAGGTTCGCCCAAATGGAAAGCAATAAAGAGCAAAAATGCCTGTTCAAGTGGAGTTAATTTTATTTTTAAGCATTTTTGATTTCTAAATAGGTGCATACTTCCTAAAAATTGGATGTGGTAGACCGGGGTTGTTTCATTAAATATGGACAGTCTCAGGATGCTGGCTGGTATTTCAAAATCTTTCCCCTTTTCAAGAAATTTAAATACAATTTCTGGATAAAAAATTAGGCAACGATGAAGATATCCTAATAGACCGTACTTTTGAGCAAATACAATGATTTGTTTATAATCTGTTTCTTTTTGACTCTGTTTGAGTCGTTGTAACAAATTTAGAAGGTGGACGGTTGGTAACAATTTGAATTTCCCTTTTATTAAGTCCTTGCCAAGAAAAAAATTCATAATCAGGGTTTCCCTTTTTAATCCGTATTTTTGCATTAACTTAAGATATTTTTTTAGAATGTCGTCTGATTCTTCTTTCCTTCCTAATACCCGAGAAATTACTGCAAGACAGCAGGCGGCACTGAATAGCTTGGTTCTAAATCGTTCTTTTTTTGCTTTCTCCAGCGTCTTTTGTATGCATGATAATGCCTGTTCCAATTTTCCAAGTCCGAAATTAATCAGGGCATAGTTAGTAGCGTAAGATTCATAATATTTGTCTTCAATAGATATCTTTGTTTTTTTTAAAAGCTTCAGGGCTTTTCTGTATTCTCCGGCAATTGTCAAATCTGTAGCAATTAAATTAGATAATCTTTTAATCGCTTCTTCGTCTCTTGTTTTTGCCAGTGCCATTAAGTGGAAATGATAGGCGGCGCTGTAATCACCCAGATAGGTCATCAAATCACCATACGATTCCAAAAAAACCGATTGTGGAACAGCCTTTAACAACCGCCGCGCTTTTTTTGCATAATGCCAAGCATTTTTTAATTTCATAAGTTCAGACCAGGCCATTGCTGCCAGAAAGTGAAGCTGAAAATTGATAATTGGATCACGAAGATTTCCTTTCATTTTTCTCAAAACAGCATTTAACTTCAACTCTTCTTCAGGTGCTCCCATCCACTGTAATGCAATAATTTCTGAAATGCCGGCAACTGTCGCAGAATAGCGTAACCCCCTTGCTTGCATCTTCGTACGAATTCTTCTTATTTTTCTATAAAATACCGGCATGGGAATTTTCAGAAACAGGTTATAAGCCTGATCAAATCTTCTTCTTAAAGATAAACACTTTTCCGGTATTTTGCTAAGCAGGTCTTCGTTGTTGAATGGATATGACGGCAGACCGTTAAGGGTTTTCGCTATTTCCTTAAGTGAATTTTCATCATCATTTTGTTTTAACAAGGCGCGTGCATACTCAATCGTATCTCTTCCTTCCGGTGTTAACGGCGCGAAATGCGAGAACGGATCCCTAGCCGGTCTCTTGGTAAGATTGTACCGGCGCCAAATACAATGAATGCCGTTGATGGACACATGAGCTCCTTGCCTTTTTAACATTTCCTGTGCTTTTTCTAAAGTCAGAGCCGGATTATTTTCTTTTAGAAGCATCACCTTCTCTTCTAATTTTCTCTCAGGACGATTCCAAGGTTTTATGTAAAAATTTGCCTGAGAATTTTTATGCCATTTAACCCATCTGCATAAGGTAACTGGATGAATTTTAAATTTAATTGCCGTGCTGTTTAATGTGCTCCCTTTAAGATAATCTTCAACTGCAGAAATCTTAATCTGTAAGTCTTTTTTCATATTAGCAATCCGCAGGGAAATTATATCCGAAAATAATAATTTGTCAATTAGGTCGTTATAAAGCCAAAATCTCTTGGAAAATGATAACATTCTGGAAAAATATTTTCAATTTAGGACATAGTTATTTTTATAATTACCATGGAAAGGAGGTTCTATGTGGTCAATTCTAATATTTGCAGTGGCTTTGTCCTCATCAATTGATGCGAAGTTAACCAGTGAACTGGCAACGCAGATTGAAAAGGCAAAACCAGACGATATGATTGCGTGCATTGTGATAATGAAGGAATCATATCCTTATGGAGTCATGGAGACCCAGCCGATAAAGGAACGGATTACGGCCTATCAACAGATTGCCGAGCAGAGTCAGAAATCAGTCCTTACTTGGCTAAAGACGGTGAAAAACGAGGTTGAGATTTATAAATCTTACTGGGTCTTGAACGGGCTTTTTCTAAAGGCAAAACCATGGATAATAAAAGAGATCTCAAAACGGAATGATGTTGCCTGGATTTGTCATAATGGCGAAGTCCATATAATCGCTCAGCCGTCTTTTAATCCGGCACCGTCGTCAAGGGCAATTGAATGGAACATTCAAAAGATTATGGCGGATTCGTGCTGGAATGCAGGATATAGTGGCCAGGATATTATCATTGGCATTTGCGATACCGGCGTTGATGATACTCATCCAGCGATAACGGGCAAATGGGCTGGATATTTTTATGATGCCGTAAACGGTCAAACTACCCCATATGACGACCACGGACATGGCACGCATTGTATGGGCACAATCTTAGGTGGTGACGGTTTTGGTCCGTTCAGCGATGACATCGGTGTGGCACCTGATGCCCGATTCGTTGCTGCCAAGATGTTGAATTCCAGCGGTTCTGGTACATACCAACAGTGCCTTGATGGTTTGCAATTTATGGCCGACTTAAAGGATTCGGTTGACATCAAGGCGGTTTCAAATTCTTGGGGTGGCGACAATAGCCCTGATACCTTTTTCTATCCGGTTACCCGCACCTATGTATCTATCGGAATTGTGCCGGTCTTTGCCAATGGAAACAGCGGTCCAGATGCAGGGTCGGTTTGCTTTCCAGGTAGTTACTCAAACGTTATCGGCATCGGTGCCACCAATAGTAATGACAACATTGCTGATTTCTCTTCCCGGGGACCATCACCGAATGTACCGCCATTCAATGATAATTCTACCTGGTTACGATACGATTGGAATTTTATAAAACCCCAGATTTCTGCCCCTGGTGTAAGCATCCGTTCGTGTGTGCCAGGTGGTGGTTATGATACCTGGAACGGCACTTCCATGGCAACACCCCATGTTACCGGCGCAATTACATTGATATGTGGAAAGAACCCTACACTCGATGTCAAAATGATTTGTGATATATTACTTAACAATGTAGACCAGCCATCCGGCGGAGCGCCATATCCGAACAACAACTATGGCTGGGGCAGGCTCAATGCCTGGAAAGCAGTCCAAGCGACGCCATCACCTAATCGGCCTTTTATTACATTGAAAAGGCAAGAGATTACTGACTCCACGCCGGGCGGAAATAACAATGGCATTGTTGAAGCCGGTGAAACAGCCAGACTGGTTGTAATACTCAAGAATATTGGTTATCAGCCCGGCTACAACACAACCGGAATCCTCCAGTCTTTTGACAACTATGTTTCAGTTATCTCGGGTAGTTTTAACTTTGGCACGATTCCATCAGGGGATTCAGCATCCAATACGAGTAGCCCATACACTTTCAAGGCGCATAGTTTGACCCCAATAGGTCACATGGCAAAACTCGGGCTTATTATTCACTCTGCTGGTCAGTATGACAGCCTTGATTTCAACGATACAATTGACATCGTCCTTCAAATTGGTGGAGCAAAACCAACTTACGCAATATTTGAAGATGATTTTGAATACGGCAGCGGAATTGATAGTTTGCTTGATTACTGGGTGAAAGAGGGTGGCAACTGGCAGCGTACAACTGATACCTGTATTTCGCCGACCCATTCGCTATACAGCGGCCCCGTTTTTCCTGGCGACCAGTTTTTTGGTATGAAAAACGGTGTTGACCTCAGCACTTTTCCCTATGCGCAGATTGAGTTCTGGCATAAGTTTATATTAGACAGTACTGGCATTGGTATTTGTGGCTTTTGGTTCGTTGAGGGTTCCACGGATGACTGGAATTCATGGGAAATCATCCATATGGGTAATGAATGGCCCGAACCGTATCAATATTCACTACCCTGGACCTTCATTAGTAAGAGTCTGGCCGCTTATGTAGGGAGTAATAACTTCAAGGTGCGTTTTCGACTTATTTCATGGGACTGGAATACCTGGAATGATTGGTGGATAGACGATTTCAAGATCCTTGTGCCGCTGGATAATGAGCCGCCGTATTTTACTAACACAACAACCTGGCCTGATACAACATATACTGGTCCATTTCCTGTGCAGTCAACCATCACCGATGACCACGGCATAGATTCGGCGTATCTCTATTATCGGGTGAATGCGGGCAGTTGGCAACAGTTAGCGATGGTGCACCAGGGCAATGATATTTATCTGGCAACGATTCCTGAGCAAGGCGTCGGTTCTACTGTGGATTATTATCTATGGGCAAGGGATAAGTGGTTTTATACAACACCAAATATTGGCACTGATCCATTGGGTGCTCCGCAGGATGGTTACTACAGTTTCAATATCTTTTTAGTCGGCGTTGCCGAACAGAAAATAAACCCGATCAGATTCATACCTTTGTGTTCTAACCCAACAAAGGGTAATGTGGCGTATGCCTTTAGTATACCTTATGAAATGAATGTGGAGCTAATTGTCTATGACGTATCAGGTCGCCGGGTTAAGACTCTAAATAACAAACTGATGAAGGCTGGTACCTACGAGATGAAGTGGGACTGCATAGATGAACAGAGGCGTCGAGTTCCTGCCGGCATCTATTTTGTGCAATTTAAAACAGACGATCATACCGAGATCGAAAAGGTGATACTCCTCAGGTGAATTCATACCCCCTTCCTCAGACCATCAAGAGGAAGAACAGCAAAGGCGGAGGTAGTCCCTCCATCTCCGCCTTTTTTTTAGCAGGATTGGGCTTTGAAATTCCACTACTGAAAATGCAACCAGATATTAATCGACGCTTGAGCAGATATTAGCTTTTTATACCTGATTCGCCAGTCAATTTTTTAACCGTATCATTTATTTCGTCTGAATTTAGGGTATTGCTTATCAGTTAAAAAAAATCGCCGGTTTTCATTAAATTAATACCTTCTATATCTTCGAAGTCTTTATCATTACTCCACAATGGGGCATTGATTTTCAGAGTAAGCGCTAATATCTCCGTATCCTTTGGGTCTCTTTTACTGATAAGATTAAATGCTTCCTTTATTTTATCTTCATAAGTTTTTCTTTCTTTAATATCAATGGGCAACAATTTCAATATCTCATAAAAAGTTGAAGGTGAAATACTTATTTTCTTAGCGAGCACTGGAATATATTTTCTAACTTCCAATAAGGTTTGTGCGGTAGTTACAAAATTGAAACGATGATCAAAAAAAATCTGCCCGGCAATACCGCCTAAAATTGCAGAGATAATAATATTGGCATCAACGACAATGGTAATTTTTTTCACGGAAGATCTCGAAGTCAATTAGAATATCATCCGGTGAAATTTTCTTGGTTTTCAGCAATCCATTTATCTTTTCCGCAAGCTTTGTATACTTCGCTTTTTTAATCGCTAATAATCTTGACGACACCGCATCTGAAACAAATTCCTGTTCTGATTTATAGCCCAATTCAGACATAACTTCTTTTATCATATCGCCAATTTTCTTTGGTAGGGTTATCTCGACTGTTTTCATTTATTCTCCTTTATTCAATATTCAATTATAAATAAAAAAGTCTCCTTGTCAATGACTTTTTTTTCTCTCTCATATCCTGCCGTAACTGTTCTATGTAATCAAAGATTTTGTAGTGCTGATGCCACCTCCTCTGAATTCGAAATTATTTTCAAAACCCTCTCAAGCACTTTTTTAGCATCACTTCTATCTCCGTGTTCTATACAACTTTTAGCAAAGGCAATTGCCTCGGTCTCAAGCTGGGTCAAAATCTTGTGCCGCATATTTAATGACCACTCATCAAAATTCTTCTTAAATGGCTCGCCACGGAATAACTTAAAAGCGCGCAGATATTCTTTTTTTGCAAAACCCCATTCACCTGCCCGCTCCAATGCCTTTGCCTGGGCTAACTGAATTTCAAAATGGTTATAATCAGTCCAGATATAAAATCCCCTGTTAACAAGGTATTTTTCATAACCCCTGTTTTCAATGCGTAAAAAATGCGTGGGTAGTTTTAAGAGTTTGCGAGCTTGCACAAGCAAGTCGTAAAAACGTTTCATTGGTTCTCGGCTCTTTTGCCAGAAGTTATTGATAATAGTTTCAATATTTATGGAATCACCTGGTTCACGCAGGTGGAGGGCGAGGTATATTAATAGTGCGTTTAACTGAGGATTTATCTGAGATTTAAGATAAGCATGATTTCTGCAAATTGTCGTCAAGCCTAAAAATTTCAATTCATAGAAAGGAAAATTTTTATTGAAAATTGGCAATTGAATAAGTGATTTTGGCAGCATAACATTCCTGCCTTTTGAAAGATGATGTAAGACCAGTTCAGGCACGAAAAACAAACAGCGATGGAGATAACCGGTAAGTCCAAATTTTCTTGCATAGGCAAAAATATTCTTGTAATCGTGTTCTTTCAAACTTACTTTTGCCTGCTGGATTAGATGCAGGATGTAAATAGTTGGTAACCCATTCAATCTTTCCAGTTTCCTTTCCAATAGAAATTGCATAATAATAGCTTCTCTTTGTATTTTGTATTTCTTCATAAGCGGCAGGTAGTTTTGTAATAATTGATTTGATTCTTCTGCATTACCCAGAGCCCTCTTGATTGCAGCCAGGCAACAAATCGCTGTAAAGATTGTATTGCGAAATCCCTGTTTTTCAGAATGCTCAAGTGTTCTTTGAATGAATAATTCTGACTGCTCTAATTTCCCCAGACCAAAATTTATGAGAACCCGTGTAAGTGCATAAGATTCATAGTATTTATTGCCAGGGTCGATCTTTGCCAATTTTAGATATCTTGTTGCTCCACGGTGTTTGCCAGCAATTGCAAGATTTAGAGCGATTTTTAAGCAAAGTCGATTCTTTGATTCAACCTCGTCTGCCATTTCCAGTGCTTTCTGACGGTAAACCAGGGCATTGTGATAATCACTCATAAAAGTCATCGCATCACCAAAAGATTCATAGAAAAGAAAGTATGGTAGATATCTCAATAATCGCCGTGCTCTTTGTAAAAGAACTTTTGCCTCATCAACCTGCATGAGTTCAATCTTTGCTGTTGCTGCAAGAAATGTAAGCTGGAAGTTCAATATTGGGTCTCTCAAATTCTCCTTTCTCTTTGTAAGCAGTTCATTCAATGAGAGCTCTTTTTCTGGTGTCCGCATCCAATGGAGGGCAAGAATTTCAGAGAGCCCTGCAATAATTGAAGAATAATACAGCCCTTTCTTTTCCATATTAATGCGCAGGGCATGAATCTTTTCATAAAACTCCGGGGTTGGCATCTTCAGAAAAAGGCAATAAAGTCTGTCAAACCTGCGCCTCAATGAAAGATATTTTTCAGGTAATTCAAGGATAATATTGTCATACCCTTTTGGATAAGAGGGCAATTGGTTTATGATTTCGGCTACCTTCTTCAAAGATCTGGGAGATTTGTCTCTTTTTAATAAATGCTGAGCATATTCAAGGGCATTCTTTGTTTCAGTGGTATCTGCACAGAAATGGGAAAAAGGGTCGTTAACCAGTCTATTGATTAGATTGTATCGGTTCCAAACACTGTAAATCCCTTTTAAGGAAACCCTGATTCCTATTTTAGATAGCTCCTGCTGTGCCTGATACACTGATAATGAGGGGTTGTTCTCTTTTAACAACATTATCCGCTCTTCAATCTCTTTATCAAACCGATTCCAGGGCGGGACATAATATGTTTCAGGTTTATTATTGAACTTTTCTATCCATCTAAACAAAGTTGACGGATGGACACCAAAATTCTTTGCTACAGTCTTCAGGTCACCATTTTTCTGATATTCTTCAATTGCCCCTAACTTATCTATCAATCTTAACTTCATTTGCAATCCGTGGAAATATTCTAACATAGAATTCTCATTTTGTCAAATACAAAAGATACTGATATAATTAAATGAAATATCATCATAATTATGTGGATATTCATACGATTTTACGGTATAATTTATAGCATACTATAGTAGCAAGGGGGTATGCTATGTGGTTAATCATAAGTCTTCTCGCAATCCTGGTACCACCACAGGTTCAGGATAAACTGACCGGAGAACTCCTCGGTCAAATAGAAAACGCGACACCGGAAAAGATGGTCTCCTGTATTGTGATAATGAAAGATGTTGATCTGTTTGAGAATGTAGATAATGTTCCTGTGTCAGAAAAGATAAGGACCTACCGCTATATTGCAGAGCAGATCCAGAGGCCGCTCATTGAGTGGTTGGAGGGCAAGGGTGGGGTGCGTATTAATCAACGATTCTGGGTGATGAACTGTATCGCAATAGAAGCCATACCTAAAATCATATTAGAGATTGCCCAGCGGGAGGATGTTGCCTGGATATCCCATAATGGTGAGGTTAGAATTATTGCCCAGTCTGATTATACTGCGACACCAGCTTCAAGGGCATTTATCTGGAATATCAGACGGATAATGGCAGATTCCTGCTGGGTTGCTGGCTATACTGGGCAGGGTATAATAATCGGTGAGACTGATACTGGTGTTGATTTCAATCATCCAGTATTGCAGGGAAAGTGGACAGGATATTGGTATGTTGCTCCTGGTCTTCCACAACAACCTACACCTTATGATGACCATGGACATGGTACCCATTGTATGGGCACAATCCTGGGCGGCGATGGTCTGGGTTCAATGCCTGATAGTATGGATGTTGGTGTTGCGCCGGGTGCAAAATTTGTTGCGGCAAAGGTGCTCAATTCTGGAGGTTCTGGTTCTTATGACCAATGTCTTGCTGGGCTGCAATTTATGGCTGACCTGAAGGATTCTGTGGATATAAAGGCAGTGTCAAATTCCTGGGGTGGCTCAAATGCAGCAGATACATTCTTTTATCCGGTAATGCGCAGGTATAAATCAGTCGGCATTTTACCAGTATTTGCAAATGGTAATAGCGGGCCCAATCCAAATACATGCCTGTGTCCTGGTAGTTATTCAAATACCCTGGGTGTGGGCGCCACAACACCTGAAGATACAGCAGCAAGATTTTCTTCCCGTGGACCCGCACCAAATCAGGCGCCATTCAATGACCCAACAACCTGGTTTCGGAGTGATTGGAATCTCATAAAGCCACAAATCTCTGCGCCCGGCACCCAGATTCGCTCCTGTTTGCCCAATAATGGCTGGGGTAGCTGGCAGGGCACCTCAATGGCAACACCCCATGTTGCTGGTGCTGTCGCAATTATTTGCTGTAAAAATCCCATATTGAATCCAACACAGATGTACAATATCTTACTTGATAATGTAGATCGACTTAGCGGAGTTACTTACCCGAATAACACCTATGGCTGGGGAAGGTTGAATGTCTGGAAGGCATTACAAAACACACCAACAGTGAATCAACCCTGGCTGATGATAATCAGTTATTCAATCACTGACCCACCACCTGGTGGTAATGGCAATGGTAAGGTTGACCCAGGAGAGACAGCGAGAATGACAATTACCATCAAGAATGTTGGTGGAGTAACAGGTTATAACTGCACCGGTGTTTTGGAATCATATGACAATTATATTACTGTGACAACCAGCACACACAATTTCGGTAATCTCTCATCACAACAAGAGGCATCAAATAGCAGTAATCCATTTATTTTCAGGGCACATAGTTTGACTCCCCAGGGTCATATCGCGAATATTGGTGTTATCTTGAGCGCCAGTGGTGGTTCAAATCCGAATTTTATTGATACTGTTCTTTATTCAATCCAGATTGGTACACCACCTGCACCTTACGCAATTTACGAAGATGATTTTGAGTATGGTTCAGGTATTGATAGTTTCTTGAATTACTGGGATGTTACCGGCAACTGGAATCGCACCACAGGTCAATATCACTCACCAACACACTCAGCGTACAGCGGGAGTGCCAATGAGAGCGCAATGACCTTGACTTTGAAGAATGCAATTAATCTGACAGGTTTTACAAATCCCATGCTTAATATCTGGCACAAATACCGTTTTGAACAGGGCATATTCCTGGATAGTGCAAGCATTTTGATATCTACAAATGGTGGTTCAACCTGGCAGAGAGTATGGAGTTATAACTGGATGAATGGCGATACAATACCATGGCAGGAATTGAATACCTCTTTGAGTTCTTATATCAGTAGCAATATGAAGATTCGCTTTGCAGTTGATGCCGATGCCTTCTTTAATGACTATGCTGACTGGTGGATTGATGATTTTAAGATCACGGTACCGACTGACAATTCGCCACCTTATTTTACCAATACCACGCGCTGGGTGGATACAAGTTTTACTGGACCATTTCCGGTTCAGAGCACGATTACCGATGCCAGTGGTGTGGATTCAGCATATCTTTATTATCGGATAAATTCTGGTGCCTGGCAGAGACTTGTTATGACCCATCAGGGAAGCAATGTTTATCAGGCGACGATTCCTTCTCAGTCATTGAATACCCGGGTTGATTATTATTTATGGGCTCGTGATAAGTGGATAACGCCGAATTCTGGTTGTGATCCGGTTGGTGCGCCTGGTGACGGTTATTATACATTCTTGATTCGTCCGGTGGGCATTGCTGAACAAAGCTCGCCTGCAGTCATAAACTTTGCGGTCTATCCGAGTCCGTTCAGGAATCACCTGGTGATTAAATTCCAAATTCCCAGTACCAAATTCCAAACAAATTCCAATTATCAAATTCCAAATAATTCCGAAATCCGCAATTCGCAATCCGAAATAGAATTCAGTC
>FWPU01009416.1_pt1 | contig 11121 bp, 9 predicted proteins | sample 2228361 | NCBI WGS metagenome assembly FWPU01 (sample SAMEA103939777, study PRJEB20133) | metagenome | reverse complement strand
CTCATCCACCGCCAGGGTCAGCGACCACATTTCGCGCCCCTTCACATAGACATACTGGTTCTGGCGCACCATGAAAGGCCCCGTTACCAGATGAATGGTGAAGCGGGAGGCCTCCAAACCGTTAATCTCCAGGCCACATTCCGCATCCAGGAGTTCGATCCCCATCTGTTTATAGACCGCCGGCATCTGCTGGCATAAAGCCTGGCTGCTCAGCGAATACGGCAGGGACTGATAGGTCACATTGGTTGAAGCGTAGCCGATGCCGGCCGGTTCGGGGTCCATCGCCCAAAACTTCATCACGTTCTGCACCGCTTCGGCGGTGAACATGGCGGAGGCGTTCCTGGCCCAATCGGTGTTCAGGTTCTCCAGAGTATTGAGAACAGCCTCGATGCCCTCTTTATCGATATCGATCGCTTCCCAGCGATCAGGCAAACCGAGGGCAAAGCGGTTCGTGGAATAGCCCCGCCAGCCTTCCGGAAGAGAGACCGGAGGGCTCTCAGCGGGCGGAATGGTTGCGCTGAATGTAGGGCTGGGGGCTACGGTTGCGGTTGGTGTGGGCTGGGGCGTTTTGGTTGGAGCCAAAGTGGGCCGAGAGGTCGCAGTCTGGGTCTCAGCCGGTGCCTGCCCCGGAGTGCAGCCAGCGATCATAATGGATGCCATGACGATGCAGGACAGGATATAGCGCAGGGTCGGGTTCATTGTTCTCCTCGTTGATCAGGGGCACAGTTCGCGGGCAACTGTTTTCTGCGCCCCGGCAAAATGGCAGGCTATACGTGAAGCCCGATGTCCAAAAGGTTCATCTGGCACAGAGATGATAATAGAACTCCCCAGCCTAACTTGCCAACGTTAAAGGCAACGCTTCGCGCCCCGCGAACCCCAGCCGACCAGGGATCGGCCCTGGAACGGCTTCCTCGGCGCGGGGACAGGCATTACCTGAAGATCAGGACGATCGCCGAGCAAACCGTGCAGGCGAGGATCACCCCAAAGGCCAACGCAAGTAAGCCGAACCAGGCGCTACGCCGGTTGGCTGCCCGGTAGCGCTTGAGGTCACCCTCGAATTCTTCCAAATCGTGCTCGACGATCTCAGTGAAAGACATAGTCTGATACATCTTCTCCACCCTCCGTCACACGTTCCTGCGCACCACTCCCTATCCCCATCTTCTTGCTCAAGACGGAAGGGGATTGCAAAATTACCTGCGGGAAAGGATCTACCGTCAGTTTACGTGAAAGATCAACGAAAGGCAATCGGCTAAAAGTACTATTCTATCTGCCATGTTAAACGTAAAAATTGCATAAAAGTTTCCCGGATTGGTTGGGAATTTTGTACTGTTTTGTTTTCATTTTTGTCAGGTGGAGCTCGCTGGGCGTGGATCTATCGACCGAAAAATAACCCCTCTGCCTGGTTGGGGGGGACAACCCGGACAGAGGGGGCCTAGTGGGGCATCTCTATTATCGCACTTTTTAACATTTTTTGCAAGATGTTTTAAAAACAATCGGCGTTTTCTTCCACATAAATGATCTTACTTCCCTGGGGTTCCAGCCTAAAAGGAACCGGGCGCAGCTGCGGCAGGGCGCGCAGGATGGCTGGAAAGCGATCCTGAGGCGCATAGAGCAAAAGAAAGCCGCCCCCTCCAGCTCCGAGCACCTTTCCACCCAGGGCGCCGTTCTTGCGCGCGGTCTCATACCATTCGTCGATGGCCGGATTGCTGATCCCGGAGGCCAGTTTTTTCTTCTCCATCCAGCCCTCGTGCAACATCTCCCCAAATCCATCCAGATCGTTGGCGACCAGTGCATCGCGCAGCTGCGCAGCCAGGCGCGTCATGCGGCGCAACACCTGGCGTTTCTGCTGGTCGTTCTGCGTGTTCAGGCTTTGTTCGCGCAGGATGGAGTCCGCCGAGCGCGTCAGCCCGGTGTAAAGCATCAGCAGGTTGCTCTGCAGGCGGAGCTTGGTCTCCGGGCTGCAGATCACCGGATCGACAAACACACTCTCATCTGGGTTAAATTGGATAAATTGCAACCCGCCATAGGCGGCGATGTATTGATCTTGTTTGCCGATCGGTTTGCCACAGCGCTCGATCTCGATCAGGCAGGCTTCCTGCGCCAGCCTTTCGGCACCCACATGCTGACCGACATGCGCATAAAGCGAATTCAGCAACCCCACCGTGTAGGTGCTCGATGAGCCCAATCCAGTGCCCTGCGAGGGGATATCCGAGATGGAAGTGATCTCGATCCCACACGGTGGATAGACCAGCTTCAGCGCCTCACGGATCAACTCATGCTTGAGCTCATCGACGTGATCCACGATCTCCGTGATCGAATAGCTGGCGCGGATCTTGTCATCGAACTTCTTGTTGACCGTGATGTAGATATATTTATTTATCGCAGTGCTCAACACCGCGCCCGGCTCCTCCCGGTAGTAAGCCGGCAGATCGCTGCCTCCACCGGCGAAACTGATGCGCAATGGCGTGCGGGATATGATCAACGCGTCCCTCCAATTAATAGTCTCCGACTTCGGCTGCTCGCAATCATAACAGGTATCTGCTCACCGGTCTTTCTTGGCTTATATGAGTTAACGAACGCAGTATCACCCTGTTACAGGGGAATCACCCACTCACATTTGACCCTTTCCCTGCGCGGGATCTGCTCACGGAGAACATCGGCCAATTTCGAGTTTACCAAGTCATGCTCAGCGATAAAATAGGGCTGACAGGCCAGGCCTGGATATTGCAACGATCGACACTGATGACCCGAGCAGCGCAAAACATCGTCCAAACCGCTGCCGGGAGATTGATATGGTGACTTTCGAACGCTTTGAGATTTCAACTTCAATGCTCTCCCGCATAGCACGACTCAAGGAGCACTTATGTTCACGATCCTGTCCATCGATGGCGGCGGCATTCGCGGCCTGATCCCGGCACGCATCCTGGAGAGACTGGAAAGACACTTCCCCCGGCTGACGAGCGGCTTCGATCTCTTCGCCGGCACCTCCACCGGCGCCTTGCTGGCAGCCGGATTGGCCACCGGCATGCGCCCACGCACCCTGCGCCAGATGTATCAGACCTTCGGTCCCCAGGTCTTCGCCGATTCGATCTGGGACGACCTGCGCGACCTGGGCAATCTGATCGGCGCAGATTACTCCCTGGATCATCTTCAGGCTATCCTTGAACAGGTGTTGGGGGATGTGCGCCTGGCCGACCTGCCACGCAAGATCCTGATCGCCACCTTCGACCTGATGGACGAGCGCCGCTATCCGCCCACCTGGAAGCCGAAATTCTTCCACAATTTCCCCTCGCCGGAGATCAACCGCAGAAGCAGCTTCGACACAGACGGGGAGCAGCGCCTGGTGGACGTGGTGCTTCGCTCGGTGGCAGCGCCAATCTACTTCCCCACCTTTCAGGGCTACATCGATGGCGGCGTGGTGGCCGGCAACCCCGCCATGAGCGCCCTGGCGCAGGCCCTCCACGCCGGGGAAACCGACATCCGCCTGCTCTCCCTGGGCACCGGCGTCAACCCCAAATGGCTGGAGGTGGAGAACGCCGATTGGGGCGTCCTGCAATGGGGGCTCAACCTGGTGGATATCATCCTGGATGGCACCAGCGACGTCGCCGATTACCAGTGCCGCCAGGTGTTGGGGGAACATTATTTCCGCCTGCAGCCCTACCTCCCCCGGCGCATCGACCTGGATGATTACCGCTCGATCGACGAGCTCATCTCCCTGGCAGACAGCGTGAGCCTGGACCCGCTCGTGGAATGGCTCCAGGCCAACCTGGTGTGATCGCGAGTTTTTCAGTCAAACGCTAGCCTTGATCGGAAAACTTACAAATTTATCAGGGAAAACAGATCTTCATCTCGAGCAGCTTGTCAGATTCCAAAAAAGATAGTTTAATTCAAGAGCACCCCCAGGGGGCGTGCCACATGTCCGATAGTGTTCCATCCAATGGTGCCACCCTGATCGCCACCCTGGGGACAGAACCCCAGGTCGTCACCGCCTGCACAGATCTGTTACTCAAGGAGGGGAATTCTCTGGTAGAAGTCATCGTATTGCACACCTTCTCACCCGGGTCTGAAGTTGCAGCCGCACTGGAACGGCTCAGACATGCCTTTGAGCAGCCGCCCTATGCCGACAATCTCCCCCTGATGGCACGCCCCATGACCGATCGGCACGGTCAACCACTGCGTGATACAGCCACGCCGCAGGAAATCGAGCAGGCTTTCCGCTGCCTTTACAATGAAGTGCGGCGGGCAAAGCGCGCCGGAAGGCAGGTTAATCTCGCCATTGCCGGCGGGCGCAAACCGCTCGCTCTTTTCGCCATGGTGACCGCCCAACTGCTCTGCGACGAGGATGACCATCTCTGGTATCTTTCTTCCGCGGGCGATTTCCTCACCAGTAAACGCCTCCACCCTCAGCCCGGCGACCAGGTGCAGCTGGTGCCGATCCCCTTCATCCCCTGGAGCGAGGTCTCGCCGACTCTCACCGATCTGGTCGAGATCGAAGACCCCTTCGAGGCGCTGCAGCAGGTGCGCGCCACGCGCCTGATGGAACGTCTGGCGAAGATCCAGGACTATCTCCAGCGCATCCTAACCCCGGCTGAAAGGCGTGCCGTCAGCCTGCTCGCACAGGAGGGTTTGAGCGATATCCAGATCGCGGAGAGGCTGGGTGTGTCCGCCCGTACAGTGGAGGGGCAGCTGCGCAAAGCCTATAACAAGGCTGCCGTCCATTGGGATCTGGAAAAGGTCGATCGCGCCAGCCTGATCGCCCTGGTCAACCTGTACTTCACGCTCCAAAAATAGGGGATTTCCCGCATGACAATTCGCAAACCAGATTCTATAATCCCAAATACCTCCACCCTCCTGGCCGGCAGGGGGCGAAGTGTCCGTGTCACGGAGGGTGGATGGACGATTTCGAAAGGAGGGTAAATGGCTGACCAAGTTTATCTGAATGCCCTGGCCGGCTTACTGCACGATATCGGCAAGTTCGCCCAGCGGGCGGGGGTCACTGCAAATGAAATCTGGGATGACGAAGCGAGAAAGGATTTCAAATATCAACACGCCCTGCTCTCGGCAAATGTGGTTGATCAGATCGTCCCCCAGACCTGGCGGATTACTGTGAAGAATGCCGTCAGTGGCCACCATCGAGCCGATCGTAAAGAACAACTCGTTCTGATGCTTGCCGATCATCTCTCTGCCGGTGAACGCGCCGATCCGACCGAGGATGACCCAGCTTCATTCCCAAATCAATTGCTCTCGATTTTTTGTTCGATCGACCTGGATGGTCAGAGAGCGCCGCAGGGTTCCTATTGGCCTCTCGAAGAATTGGATTTCGACCTGAACACCAGGGTCGAAAAAATCTCACCGGGAAGACCCTGGGAAGAGAGCGCAATAAGTAAAGCTTATCAGGCAACGTGGGAGAGATTCATCACTAAAGCGAAACAGCTCAAAGAAGCCCACGAAAACGGAAAGAATTTCCCGGGCTATCTGGAAAGCCTTCTTTACCTCCTGCAACGATATACCTGGTGCATCCCGTCCGCCTATTACCGGAACAGACCCGATATCAGCCTCTATGATCACAGCCGGATGACCGCCGCGCTGTCTCAGATTATTGCGGACCGGAATTTCACAGATGACCAATTGAAAGACCTGATCGGAGGGGCACAGGATAGTCAAAAGGAAATTGCTCTCCTCGTCGGCGGGGACATCAGCGGCGTTCAGGATTTCCTTTACACAATTACCCACCGGGGTGCAACGAGCGCCTTACGCGGTCGTTCATTCTACCTGCAGCTCTTCAACGAGCTGGTCGCACGTTACTTCCTGCGCAGGCTCGACCTTCCAGTGACTAACCTGATCTATGCTGGTGGTGGTAACTTCTACCTGCTGGCGCGCATATCTGATAGCGAGAAGCTGTCAGAGATTCAGAAAGAAATCACTCAGATTCTGCTCACACATCATCCAGGGTCGCTCTACCTGGCGATAGAGAGCATTCCGCTCAATTCGATGGATTTCTTCAAAGGGCGGTTGAGCAACCGTTGGGAGGAACTCTCTGAGAGGACCCAGCGCGCAAAACTCCGGCGATACGTTGATTTATCTGACGACGACCTGATACGGCTCTTCAAACCCCAGGGGCACGGCGGCAACCGGGATAGGCAATGCCGCGTGTGTGGCATTGAGCATCCGGATACAAGACACGATAAAGATGCGGTCACTCCGGACGACCCGGAGGGGGTGCGAAAATGCCCTGCCTGTAGATCTTATGAAGAACTTGGTGAAGATCTGCGTAAGGCAGAGTACCTCATCCTGGATGCGATCCAAGCCCAGGCTCAGCCGATCGGGGATGTTCCCGGAGACTGGAACCAGGTTTTTCAAGCGCTTGGGTTCAAAGTCTTTCTCTCGGATCAGCCACCTCGAGATAAGCCCGCCGGTGAATCGCGCGTCATCTTTGCTCTGAAAAAATCTGCTCTGGAAAAACTCGAACCGAACTCCCAGACCAGTATAGGTCGCCGGTTCTACGTGAATGTCACCCCGATCCTTACGCGTGATGAAATAAAAAATCTGGACAATAAGCCTTTCGAAAATCTTCCAGTCGCTGAGAGCACCAAACCTTTCCATGTCATGGAAGAGCAATCCATGGGAATCAAGCGGCTGGGCGTGCTGCGCATGGATCTCGACAACCTTGGAAAAATTTTCTCTCGAGGCTTGGGAGAACATGCCAGCCTGTCCCGCATCGCCTCGCTCAGCCTGGCGATCAGCATCTTCTTCGAAGGCTGGGTGGAAGTGCTTGCCGAACGTCGTAACGCCCAGAACAAAGGAAATTTGCAGCGGGGTGATTTGCTTTATTCCATCTATTCGGGCGGGGACGATCTGTTCTTTGTCGGCGCCTGGGACGAGGTGGTCGAACTCGCACGCGAGATCAGAGCCGATTTGGGGTCATTTGCAGGCAACCATCCGGCGATTCACGCCAGCGCGGGCGTCGTTCTGGTAGGCGGTAAATACCCCCTGGCACAGGCTGCTGAGGATGCAAAACGCGCTGAAGAACAGGCAAAAGCATTGATCTGGTGGGACAACCAGGGCAGAGCCAGGGAGAAAGACGCCATCAGCTTTCTCGGGCAACCACTTCCCTGGACAAGGTTCGGCTTGAATGATTGCAGCCAGACTGGATTCGATAATGCCCATGCCCTCATGCACCTCCTTTACGATCTGGTTCAGAGTAAGAGAGTTCAGCGTAGCCTGCTCATGCGCCTGGGTCTCTTGTATGATCAATACCGGGAAGCAGAGATCAGACTCCTTCAGAAAAGCTCCTTCTCTGGACAACGCAGCCGCCCAAAGACGCTGTGGGGCCCCTGGCACTGGCGCACATTTTACACATTGACCCGTTTGAGCAAGACAAAGGAAGACAATGGAAAGAACGAATGGAAGGAAAAGCTCCTTGAATTGCGTGATCAGTTGAAAAAGGATGAATTCCGCAGCATGGATTACGTCGGCTTTGCCGCCCGTTGGGCGGAGTTAATCACACGATAAGTAACCAAGAATTAGGAGGTCGACATGAGCAATATAAACGAATCTGATCTGCGTAAGATCGTCACTGACCCCGATGGCGCGGAAGTCCTTGTGCAAACGGCTGATGCCTTGGGTAAAGAATTGAAGAATATTGGTCTGACCACCAGTCAGATCCGAGCACTTTTTGGCGAGGTGCGTAAGATCGAAGCCCAATGGTCACAAGCAGAGAGCCAAGGACATCGTCAGGCACTGCGCCGCTTGTTCTTGCTTAAACCCAAGATGGCTTACCGCGCTCGCAAGGAACGCGGCAGAGCTGTGCAGGAACTTGTTAATGTGCTTGATCCGGCTCTGAGTTTTGTTTTGAGCGAGAAAGATCCCGAAAAACAAACCAAGGCTTTCAAGCGCTTCGTCGAATTCTTCGAAGCGATTCTCGCCTACCATAAAGCTTACGGCGGATCATAATCATTCAGGAGGAAAACCACATGGCTCATCAAATCTCTCTAAAAGGTCGTGTTTTTCTGAATTTCGATATCCAGGCTGTCACCGGCTTACACATCGGCGGATCGGAGACCGGCATCGAGATCGGCGGCGTGGATAAGACCGTCATCCGCGATCCACTCACCAACCGCCCGTACATCCCAGGCTCATCTTTGAGGGGCAAGATGCGCAGCTTGCTCGAAAAATATCAGGGCAAGGAGCAAAACCAGCGCATCGGTCAGGGTTTCATCCACTCCTGTACCAGCGAGAACGCTTATTCCAAGTGTGACATCTGCCAAGTGTTCGGTGTGCCCGGCGAAAGAGAATTCGCCACTCCCACTCGTCTTCTGGTGCGCGACACTCCCATGGATGAAAAAAGCGCAGAGGCGCTCAATGAATCTGGCCGCACAGACCTGCCGTACACCGAAGTCAAGACGGAGGTATCCATCGACCGGGTTACCTCCGCAGCCAATCCCCGCCAGATCGAACGTGTCCCTGCGGGGACTAACTTCAAGAATGCTGAACTGGTCTATTCCATCTTCGAAGGGGATGGTTGTGATGCAACCAGGGATATCCAGCGACTAAAGACGATCGCTGAGGGCATGCAATTGCTCGAAGACGATTACTTAGGCGGATCGGGTTCGCGCGGTTCCGGTAAGGTCACTTTCAAGAACATCCAGGTCAAAATCCGGGATGGAAAGGAATATCTGGCAGAGCCAACGACGATTGGGAAATATGACTCGCTTTCCAGCTTTGTTGCGGATCTCGATAATCTGGTGTCGGCTATTCAGCAACGGTTGAACCTCTGAAAGGAGGGTATATGCCTGAGCTGACCCCTTTCAATTTGATATTTCGCTCTGGGCTACATCTGGGCACGAAAGGTCAAAACCTGGAAGAAGCCGGGATATACATCCCTTCCGATACACTCTTCTCGGCAATCCTAGATACCCTGTATCAAATGGATGGACAGGCAAAACAGCTGATCGAGCCATTCATTTCTAACCCACCACAACCGCCTTTCTTGATCACCTCCGCTTTTCCTTTTGCAGGCGATGTGCGCTTCTATCCCATGCCAGTCGATCTCAGCCGTTTGTTCAGGGAGAAGAATACCTTCGATCGCTATGGCAAGAAAATCAAACGCATCCGCTTTTTCTCCGAAGGTCTGTTGCGCCTGATTCTTGCTGGAAAACCCTTAGATGATCATTTATTCGAGATGAATTCCAAAGAAGAATCAGAACATGGGCAGCACACCCCAAGTTATGGAGAAGCACTTCAAGGCGGAGCTCTTTGGTTGACAAAAGCTGAATTCGATTCGCTCCCAGAAACACTCAAGCTCTACCCGCGCCAGGTTTGGGCACAAAGTCAGGTCGCCAGGGTGACCGTCAGTCGGGTCACCTCTGCCTCATCCATCTTTCACAGCGGGCGTGTCACCTTCAATCAGGAGTGTGGTTTGTGGTTCGGAATACAATGGTTGAGCGAAGAGAACAGCCCCTGGCGGGAGATGTTTCCGGCAGTCTTCCATAACCTGGCTATCACCGGATTGGGTGGGGAACGCAGCATCGGTTTCGGCCCATTCACATTCAAAACAGGAGAAAGTTTCATTCTCCCGAACCCAAATCCTGGATCGCTGGCTTATTTGCTCAGCCGCTTCAACTCACAAGATGAACTGCAGATCAGAGCAATTAAGCATCCTGCATCCGCTTACCAGATGGTCATGGTTGGCGGCTGGCTCCAGACGCCCACCGGCGCTGCGCAGCGGCGGAAGAAACTTGCCATGATTACCGAGGGCAGTCTGCTCGCTTTGCCTAAATTCCCGGCTGGCGAAGTCTCGGATGTCACCCCAGCTTACGAGGGCAGCATCGGATTGCCGCACAAAGTCTATCGCTCGGGACTGGCCCTGGCGATCGGCTGGCCCGTTTTGAATAATTAGGGAGATCTCGCATGCCTGATTACCTGACGTACCATTTGACAGTTTCGTTGATCACACCTCTGCATATTGGCAATGGAGTGGAACTTCTCAACCGATACGACTATGCTGTGTATAAAGGGCTCACCTGGCGATTAAATGAGGCAGCCATCCTGGATGTACAGGATATCGATGACCCTAAGATGGCGGAAATGCTCGCCAAAACACCGCCTGCTGATCTGTTAAAGACTTCCGACTACTCACCCGAGAGCCCTTTCTTCCGCTACGTTATCAAAGGTGAGCCGCGTTCGAAAAAAGAAGGCGCCCAAATCAGAGAATACATCAAGACTTTCACCGATCAACCATACCTCCCCGGCAGCAGTCTGAAAGGTGCCTTACGCACCGCCCTGGGTTGGTATAGCTGGGAAAAACGAAAATTGAAACCCGAATTAAGCAAGCTGAACCGCAACCGGCAATGGGCTGCGCAATACTATGAGAAAGAGATCTTTGGACCAGATCCAAACAGAGATCTCCTGCGCGCCCTTCAGGTGAGCGACAGCGCGCCGGTCTCGGTAGATAGCCTGATCCTGATCAATGTCAGTGTTCTTAACCGCGGTGGATCGCTTGGCTCCCCGATCGAGGCTGAAGCCGTCCGCCCAAACACCCAGTTCGAATTGACTTTGAAGATCGACCAGCAGCTCTATTCGGAATGGGCAAAGAAGCATGAGCTGCATTTGCGCACCCCTACCCTCCTGGAACAGCTCCCCCAGGTGGTCAATGCGCACGCCGAAAAGAGAATTGAAAAAGAATTAGCCTGGTTGCAGAAAATCCCATCCGCGCAGCGCGCTGCCAGCTTCTATCAGAGACTGCTCAATACCAAGGTTGAAGGTAACCGCTTCCTCACCCAAATCGGCTGGGGCTCGGGTTGGGGTGGAAAGACCTTCGGCACCCATCTCCAGGATGATCGGAAATTCATGGAAGGTTTGATCAAGAACTATCGCCTGGCACGTGGTCAACGTAATCCTGGTGATCCTTTCCCCAAGAGCCGCCGCCTGGCCATGATGATCAGCGAATCACCAGATGGAAAACACCTGGAAACCCCTGCCTCGCCTTTGGGTTGGGTGTTGGTCGAAATGAGGTCCGCATCATGAAACTGCTCACTTTCTTAGGAGTCGCAGATTATAAAGAAACTACCTATGTCTGGCAAAACCAGGAGTTCACCACGCGCTTCGCTCCAGCAGCCAGCT
>FWPU01012593.1_pt1 | contig 11122 bp, 7 predicted proteins | sample 2228361 | NCBI WGS metagenome assembly FWPU01 (sample SAMEA103939777, study PRJEB20133) | metagenome | reverse complement strand
CGTGTTGGAGCTGCGGGGCGTCACCATCCCCTCCTACCGCCTGACAGTGGAGAAGGTCAGCCTCCAGGTCCGCGCTGGCGAGGTCATCGGCCTGGCCGGGCTGGAGGGGAGCGGGCAGCGATTGTTCATCCGCGCCTGCGCCGGGCTGGAGCGCGTGACCTCCGGCTCGATCCACATCGACGGCAAGGACATGACCCACGCGCCGTACCGGCGCTTTCTCGACGCCGGCGTGGGCTATGTGCCGGTCAACCGCCTGGAAGAGGGCCTGGTCGGCGGCTTAAGCCTGACGGAGCATTTCGCCCTGGTCGAGCGCGGCGGCCCCTTTTTCATCGACTGGGCGGCGATGCGGGCGCGGGCAGAGGAACACATTCGCCATTTCAACGTCATTGGCCGGCCGGAGAGCATGGTGAACGCCCTCTCGGGCGGCAACCAGCAGCGCGCGCTGCTGGCCCTGCTGCCGCCTGAGCTGCGCCTGCTGCTGCTGGAACACCCGACCCGCGGGCTGGACGTCGAGTCGGCGCAGTGGATCTGGAAGCAGCTCCTGGCGCGGCGGGAGCAGGGCACGGCCATCGTCTTTATCTCGGCCGACCTGGAGGAACTGCTGGAGTATGCCGATCGCATCCTTGTCTTTTTCGGCGGCCAGGTGTCGGCTCCGCTGCCAGCCGGCGAAACGACGGTAGAGCAGTTGGGTTATCTCATCGCAGGGAAGGAGGCGCAGCGCCGTGCGTAGAGATGCGCTGAAAAGGTGGAAAAGCTGGCGACGGGTCCTGACATGGCTGGGCCGCGTCCTGGTGGGCTCGATCCCGATCTGGCTGGCGCTCGTCTTTACCACGCTCATCCTGGTCGCCGCGGGCGCTTCGCCGTGGGAGGCATACGGGAACATCCTTTCCGGTGCCCTCGAAAGCCCGGAAAAGATCGCCGACGTGATCTCGGCTGCCGTGTTCCTGGTCCTTTGCGGCGTCGGCATGTGCGTCACCTTTACCGCCGGTCAGTGGAACGTGGGGGTGGAAGGGCAGATCATCCTGGGGGCCATTTTCGCCACCTGGGTGGCCCGCAATGTGCCCTGGCCGCAGGTGCCGCTGCTGACGACCATGCTCCTGGCCGGCATGTTGGGCGGCGCGCTCTGGGCGGTGCTGGCCGGCCTGCTCAAGGTGTATGGCAAGGTGCACGAGATTTTCGGCGGCCTGGGGCTGAACTATGTGGCCCAGGGGCTGGCGATCTGGCTGATCTTTAACCCGTGGAAGCCGGAGAGAGGGGCGACGATGAGCGGCACGGACCCGTTTCCCCCTGCCGCGTGGATGCCCCAACTGGCCCACCTCCGCGTCGCGCCGCTGGCGGTGATCCTGGCCCTGCTCGCTGTGGGGGTGATCTTTGTCCTGCTGCGCGGCACCCGTTGGGGCCTGGAGCTCAAGGCATTGGGCAAGAACCCCCGCTCTGCCTTTACGATGGGCGTCCCTTCGGTATCGCGCCTGCTGATCGCGTTTGCCACGTGTGGCATGCTGGCCGGGATGGCCGGCGCCATTCGCTGCTCGGCCCGCTACGGGCGCATGATCCCCGACATTGCCGGCGGACAGGGCTACCTCTCGCTCCTGGTTGCCCTCCTGGCAGCGGCGAGGCCCCAGTGGGTGCCCTGGATCGCGCTCTTTTTTGCCGCGATCGGCGTGGGCAGCTCGCGCCTGGAGCTGAACATGCAGCTCGATTCCTCGCTGGGCGGCGTGCTGCGAGCATCGGTGGTGCTGGCGGTGCTCCTGGTCAGCGGGGCGCGCCTGTTCCTGGCCCGCCGCCGCGAGCGGATGCAGAGCGCACAGCCTTCTGCGGAAGAGGTGTAAGGTGACCGTCGATTTCCTCGTCCAGACGTTGGCTTCGATCGTCTTTTCCTCTGCGCCCGTGGTCCTGGCCTCTATTGGCGAGACGATCTCGGAAAAGAGCGGCGTCATCAACCTGTCGCTGGATGGCTCGATCGCCCTCTCGGCAATGACCGGCTTTGCTGTGGCCTTTAGCACAGGCAGCCTGGTGGCCGGCGTGCTGGCGGCGATGCTTGTGGGCGCCCTGATCGCTTCCCTCATCGCTTTTGCCAGCATCACCCTGCGCCAGGAGCAGGTCGCCGTCGGTTTTGTCCTGACCATGCTCTGCGCCGACCTGGCCGACTTTTTGGGCAATCCCTTCGTCCGCCAGGCCGGCCCCTCGGTCCCACCGCAGCCCATCCCTTACCTGGCCAACATTCCCGTTGTGGGGGCGATCCTGTTCAACCATAACCTGCTGGTCTATGTGAGCATTCTCTCCATCATCCTTGCCTGGTGGTGGATGGACAAGACCCAGCCGGGGCTGCGGATGCGTGGGGTGGGGGAGCGGCCCGAGTCGGCCTTTGCGCGCGGCGTTCACGTCAACCGGCTGCGTTACATCTACACCATCGTCGGCGGCGCGCTGGTCGGCCTGGCAGGCGCTACCTATTCTCTCAGCGTCAAGCTGGGGTGGAGCCACCGCCACACCTTTGGCATCGGCTGGATCGCCCTGGCGATTGTGATCTTTGGCGGATGGAATCCCTGGCGGGTCGCTGCGGGATCGTATCTCTTTGGCCTGCTCAAGGCGCTGGGCAGCATCCTGCAGCGCAACCCGGCGTTTGCTGTCCTGCCGACCCAGATCTTTTCTTCCGCGCCGTTCGCCCTGATGATTTTCACCCTGCTCTTGCTGAACAGCGAGGGGGTCGACCGCCTGCTGGCCCTGCTGCCGAGGTCGCTGGCCCGCCGCATCGATCAGATCATCCGCGGCCGTCCGCCCGCCGGCCTGGGCCGCCCCTTTGTACAGGACTGAGAGGCGACGATGTCCGACCGCATGGCTGTGCAACCGTTCGAGCGGCTTGTCCGCTGGATCCTCGGCGAGCTGGAACAGAGGGGCTCGATCTTTGGCATCCCTCGCGCGCTCTTTTACCGGCCCAGGGCGGACGCTCCCTACGCCAGCGAGGCGTTCGGCCACTATCTGGCAACGCCCGTCGGCCCTGCCGCCGGCCCCCACACGCAGCTTGCCCAGAACATTGTCTGCGCCTGGCTCTCCGGCGCCCGCTTTATCGAGCTCAAGACGGTGCAGATCATGGACGAGCTCGACATTCCCCGTCCCTGCATCGACATGGAGGACGAGGGCTATAACGTCGAGTGGTCGCAAGAGCTCAAGCTGGAAGAGTCGGCTGGCGAGTATATCAAGGCCTGGGTGCTGATCCACGTCCTGCGGCGGCTCTTGGGGATGGAGGACTTGCCCCTGGGGACGGTCTTGAACATGAGCGTTGGCTATGACCTGAAGGGCATCCAGAGCGCGCCGATGACGCGCTGGATGGAGCGCCTGACGGATGCCTCGGCCGAGATCGCCGCGATGCAGGCGGTCCTGGAGGAGCAGTTCCCGCAGTTTGCCGGTCTCGACATCCCCGCCTGTGTCAGCGACAATGTCACCCTCTCGACGATGCACGGCTGCCCGCCAGACGAGATCGAGCGCATCGCGCGCTATCTGCTGGAGGAGCGCGGGCTGCACACGACGGTCAAGCTCAACCCGACGCTCCTGGGGCGCGAGCGGGTGCTGACGATCCTGCACGAGCACCTTGGGTTCACCGAGATCGACATCCCCGAGCGCGTTTTCGAGCACGACTTGCAGTACGAGCGGGCGGTGGCGCTGATCAGGGCGTTGCAGGCTGTCGCCGCGGCGCGCGGATTGACCTTTGGCGTCAAGCTGAGCAACACCCTGGCGATGGCCAACCACAAGGGCTATCTCCCCGGCGACGAGATGTACATGTCAGGGCGGGCGCTCTATCCGATCACGATCAACCTCTTCCACAAGCTGGCGCGTGAGTTCGACGGCCGGCTGAACGTCTCGTTTTCTGCCGGCGCTGACGCTTTGAACGTGACGGCGATCCTGGCCTCGGGGGCGTGGTCGGTCACCGCTGCCTCTGACCTGCTCAAGCCGGGCGGCTATTCGCGGCTGTTGCAGTGGCTGGACAACCTGGCGGAGGACATGGAAAAGCTGGGGCTGGAGAGCCTGGCGGCGCTGCAAAAGGACCGCCTGGCGAACCTGGAGCAGGAGGCCCGCCGCGCCTTGGAGGAGCCGCGCTACAAAAAGGCCTACCATCCCTACGGTCTGCCCAAGGTCGATTCGCCCCTCTCTCTGTTCGACTGCATCGTTGCGCCGTGTGTCTCTCGCTGCGCCGTCTGCCAGGACGTGCCGGAGTATGCCTGGCTTATCGCCCAGGGGGAGTATGACCGCGCGCTGGAGGTCATCCTCGACCGCAACCCTCTGCCTGGCGTGACCGGCTATGTCTGTACCCACCTCTGCCAGACCGCCTGCACGCGCAACAACTATGACGAGCCGGTAGCGATCCGCGCCCTCAAGCGCTTTGCCCAGGAGCGCGGAAGGGCAGCCCTGGCGCCCGGGGAGGCGCACCCCTGCCGGGTGGCCGTGGTGGGGGCGGGGCCTTCGGGCCTGGCGGCGGCCTACTTTTTGGCGCTGAACGGCGTGGCGGTGACTGTTTTCGAGGCGCGGGGACGGCCCGGCGGGATGCTCGCCATTGCGCCGGCCTTTCGCCTGCCGTGGGCTGTGGTCGAGGCGGACATTGCCCGCATCAGGGCCATGGGGGTCAGGTTCGAGCTGGCGCAGCCGGTCGCTGCGCCGCCGGAGGCGCTGTTGGCGCAGGGATTCGACGCCGTCTATCTGGCCCCTGGCGTGCAGGGAGGAGCGCGGCTGGGCATCGAGGGCGAGGATGGCGCCGGCGTCTACCAGGCCCTCGACCTGTTGGAGCGGGTGAGCGACGGTCAGCCGGTCGAGCTGGGCCGGCGGGTGCTGGTGATCGGCGGTGGCAACACGGCCATGGACGCCGCGCGCACGGCGCGGCGGCTCACTGGCGGCGCGGTGACCGTGGTCTATCGGCGCACGCGCGCCGAGATGCCGGCGACGGAAGAAGAAGTCGAGGGATTGTTCGCCGAGGGCGTTGCCCTGGAAGAGCTGGTCTCGCCGCGCCGCATCGTGCTCGAGGGCGGGCGCGTGGTGGGGCTGGAGTGTGTGCGCAACGAGCTGGGCGCGCCCGACGCGGACGGGCGACGGCGGCCCGTGGCGCTGCCTGGCAGCGAATTTGTCATGCCGGCTGATTCGGTCATTGTCGCCATCGGCCAGCAGGGAGAGCCCGCTTTCCTGAGGGGGAGCGGGGTCGTCGTGAGCGGGCACGGGGCCATCGTCGTCGACCCGCAGAGCGGGCAGGCAGGCGAGAGGGTCTATGCCGGCGGCGACGCCGTGCGCGGGCCGGCGACCATCGTCGAGGCGTGCGCGGACGGGCGGCGGGCTGCCGAGGCGATCTGCCGTCAGCTTGGCGTCCCCTTCCTGCGGCCGGCGGCGGAAAAACCGCGGCTTTCGGAGGAGGACATTCTCCGCGTCAAGCGAGAGCGGGCGCGCAAGTCGGTGCAGCATCGCCCGGCGCTGCTGCCGCCGGCGCACCGCGCCGGCTTTGACCTGGTCGAGGCGACGCTCTCCGAGGCGGCGGCGCAGGATGAAGCGGCGCGCTGTCTGCAGTGCAGCACCCTGTGCGACAAGTGCGTCGAGGTCTGCCCCAACCGCGCCAACGAGGTGCTGTTCGTCGAGCCGGTGCGCTGGAGCATCCCCGAGTTTGTCTGCGGGGCGCAGGGGCTGACCGTGCAGGGCATGGTGCCCTTCGAGGTGCGGCAACCTCGGCAGATCATCCACATCGACGACCTGTGCAACGAGTGCGGCAACTGTGCGACCTTTTGTGTCCATCAGGGCCGCCCTTACCTGGACAAACCGCGCTTTTTCCTCGACCGGGCGGCGTTCGAGGGGGAGAGGGACAATGCCTTTTACCTGGCGCAGGAGGCGGAGGGATGGGCCCTCTGGCGGCGCGAAGGCGGCGAGACGGCTTCTCTGTCCCTGGACGGCGGGGGCCTGCTCTATGAGAATCCCTGGCTGCGCGTGCGCCTGAGTGCCGACTTGGCCGTCGAGAGCGCCGAACTGAAGGCGCCCTTTTCCGGCGTCATGTCTCTGCGTGGGGCGGCGGAGATGGGGGTGTTGTTGTTCGCGTATCGCATATCGCTGATCGCATATCGCTAATCGCATATCGCTAATCGCATATCGCTAATCGCATATCGCATATCGCTAATCGCGCGTTGCAGCGGATTGCAGATTGCGGGTTGGAGCGAACGGCGAGGGGCGATACGCAATACGCAATACGCAATACGCAATACGCAATACGCAATACGCGATAAGGGGTAAGGGAATGCTGAGCAGCGTAAAATCCTACCATCGCCCGACCAAATTGAGCGAAGCGCTGGACTTGATCCGCCATGCGGGCGTTGTGCCGCTTGGCGGCGGGACACACCTCATGGCGGCCAGAGACCCCGCCGTGAAGGAGCTGGTCGACCTGGCGCGGTTGGGGTTGACCTACGTGGAGGCGGAGCTGGAGCGGGTGCGGATCGGGGCGACGACGACCTTGCAACAACTGGCCGACGCGCCAGAGATCGTCGATCTGACGCAGGGGCTGATCGGCCCGGCGGTGCGGGGGGTTGCGGCGCGCAACGTGCGCTGCCAGGCGACGATCGGGGGAGCTGTGGCGACGGGCGGCGGCGAGAACCCCCTGCTGGCCCTCTTGTTGGTGTTGGACGCCGCGGTGGTTGTGTACGCCCCGGAGGAACGGACTGTCTCGCTGGACTCGTTTTTGACCTATCAACGCTCTGTGCTGGACCAGGGAGGGCTGATCACCGAGATCGTCCTGCCGCGCCTGTTTGGCCGGGTGGGGTTGGGGCTGGCGCAGGTGGCGCGCACGCCGGCGGATCGCCCCATTGTCTGTGCGCTGGCCTGCGTTGTGGAGGAGGAAGGGCGGTGCCGCGAGGCGCGGCTGGCCCTGGCGGGAGTGGCCGAGCGGCCTGTGCGAGCGCCAAAGGCGGAGCACCTTCTCAAGGGGCGCGCGCTCGATGAGGAGCACATCGCTGAGGCAGCACGTCTCGCCGTCGAACCGCTTTCTCCGGCGGGGGATTTCCGGGGCAGCGGCCCCTATCGGCGCAGGATGGCTGCGGTCTTGTTGCAGCGGGCGACGAAACAGGCTGTGGCGCGGTTGAGCATCGTGGGGGGTTGACAAGCCATGTCAACTTGTGTATATTATTCTTACAACTTCCAGAAAGAGAGGGAAGTCGGTTACCAGAGAGCACATAGCCTGGTCGCTGACCGGCTTTGTGCTTTTTCAATCTAGGTGGGAATTGGCCCGCTTGGTGGAGGGAGCGGGCGTTGGGGTGTGACGTTGAGCGAAGAGTTGGAAGCACTGCTGAGTCGAGCCGATGACGAGAGCGGCGTGGACGACCTGCTGTTGATCGGTCGGATGCGCGGCTATGTCACGTTCGACGACATTCTGAACGTCTTTCCAGAGGCCGAGGAGAACATCGACCAACTGGAAGACATTTTTTCCGTCTTGATGAATGCCAACATCCCCATCGGCGACACGGAGGATTTGGCGATAGAGGAACGGGAGGGCGAGGTCGAAGAAGAGGAAGAAGAGATCGACCTGGAGAAAGAAGGCCAACTGACGACGGAGGAGGAAGCCTACTTTCGTGCCATCGAGGCGGATGACACCATTGGACTCTATCTGAAAGAGATCGGACGGGTTCCGCTGCTGGTTCAGTCGGAGGAAATAGAACTGGCAAAGCGGATGGAGCAGGGTCTCAAGGCGCAGAAGGAGCTGTTGAAGGACGGCCACACGCCTGAACGGCGGAGGGAACTGGAGCAATATGTCGAAGACGGCCTGGCTGCGCGGGCTCATCTCATCCAGGCCAACTCTCGGCTGGTCATCTCGGTTGCCAAAAAGTACATTGGGCGCGGCGTGCCCTTTCTCGACTTGATCCAGGAGGGGAACATTGGCCTCATCCGCGCGGCAAACAAGTTCAACTATCGGCTGGGGCACAAGTTTTCCACCTATGCGACGTGGTGGATTCGCCAGGCGGTGACGCGGGCCATTGCCGATCAGTCGCGCACGATCCGCGTGCCGGTGCACATGGGCGATCAGATCAACCGCCTGCTGCGCGTCTCCCATCGCCTGACGCAAGAGCTGGGCCGCGAGCCGACGACGGAGGAGCTGGCGCAGGCGATGGACATTCCTCCGCGCAAGGCGGAGCAGATGCTCGCCTTTGCCCGCCGTCCGCTCAGCCTCGACATGCCGACGGACGACGAAGAGGACAGCGTCTTGGGCGACTTTATCGAGGACGAGGAAGTGGTCGCGCCGCCGGAGGCGGTCGGCGTCTCGATGCTCCAGGATGTGATTCGGGAGATCCTGCACGAGCTGCCGCCGCGCGAGGTGCGCATTCTCCAACTGCGCTATGGGTTGGTGGACGGCGAGACCTACACTCTGGAAGAGGTGGGAAAGAAGCTGGGCGTCACCCGCGAGCGGGTGCGCCAGATCGAAGCCCAGGCGCTGAGCCGGCTGCGGCACCCCTCGCATGCCCGCCGGCTGCGCGACTTTTTGCGCGAATAGGACGGGATGGACAAAGGGCACAAGGGAGCCGTCCCTTGTGCCCTTTGCTGTTGGCAGGGACTAGAACTCGCGCCAGAGCCGCTGGATATCGGCCTGCTTGTTTTGCTCCAACCGCTCGGCCAGGAGCTTGCTGTAGGTCTCTTGCAGGACCGAGACGTGCTCCTGCATCTTGTCCCCCTTGCGGGAGAGCAGCGCCTGCCAGATGACCGTCATCAGAGTGACGAGGCTGCCCGTCGAGGGGACGCCGACTGGACTGTTGGAGGCGCAGACGAGCACGGCGTCGGCAACCTGTGCCGGCGGCAGGACGGCCGAGACGGAGATGGCTGCGGTGTCGGCTCCCTTCTCCTTGGCAAAGCGGAGCGCGGCGGCCGTGTCGATCCCCGTCCCTGGGATGCCCAGGCCGATCACCAGGTCCTTGGGGCCGACGTCCCACAGCACGCGGGCGGCGGCGGCCGGATCGGCGTCGATGGCTGCCGCGTTCACGCCGGCCATGCGCAGATAGTCGGCGAAAAAGGCAGCCAGGTATCGCGCCCCGGCCTCGCCAACGAGCCAGACCCGCCTGGCTTTGCCCAGCGCGTTGATCAGCTTGCTCACATCTTCGGTGACCTGGGAGATGACGGTCTCCAGATTGTGGCGCTCGTTCTCGATCAGAGCGCGGATCTTGTCCTCGGTTGTCTTGGCCTCGCCAAAGGTGGCATACTTTGCCGTCAGGTTGGCCTTGACGACTTGTTGCACCTCACGCGAGAGCTCGCGATAGCCACGGTAGCCCAACGTCTGGGAGAAGCGGACAACCGTCGCTGCGTCGACCCCCATCGCGTGTGCCAGCTCTGTTGCGGTCATAAAGGCGACGTCCAGCTCGTTGTTGAGGATGAATTCGCCTAGCCGCTTGAAGCTGGGGGTTAACAGTTCGTAATTTTGTTTGATTCGTTCTCGAAACATATTTCTCTCCTGAAGGTTTAGCTGGGCGTATCTTTTTGCCTTTTTCCAATTTTTTTGCTTTTTGCCCGCACCCCTATTATACATGAAAAGGATTGTATTGCAAGTACATACCCTTGATCCTTGATTGCTGAAGTTGATTTTTCAAAATTAGATAACACCTTGGGGCGCAGCGGCGCTGCGCCACTACTACAGGTGGTTTTGCATTTTCCAGCAGCTGGGTTATACTAGCAATTATGATCATTTGTACATTCCTGGGGGCGAGCTCAATGAATGCAAGTGTTTATCCTCAGCAACAATCCACTCCTGGCGCGCATCTGCGGGGCGGCCCTCCCTTGCCATTGGAGGTTTGGGGGGCGACCGATAAGGGCCGCGAGCGCGAAGGCAATGAGGATGCCGTTTACCCTCTCTCCGGTGTGGATACTGGCTTTGTCCCCAAGCCAGGACGGGTTGCCCAGCGTGGTCGTATCTTTGTCGTTGCCGATGGTGTCGGCGGTGGCACGGCTGGTGCGGAGGCCAGCCGTTGGGCTGTGCGTGTGGCCGTCGAGCGCTACTATGACCTTTCCGGCCCTGACCTCGGCGCCGACCTGCGCGCAGCCATCGAAGCGACCAATGCCTCGCTCTATCAGTATTTGCAGAGCACCGGCGCCGGCAACGCTGGCTCGACAATGGCCGCTGCTCTCATTCACGACAATGTCCTGTACATCGCCAACGTCGGTGACAGTCGCGTCTATTTGCTGCGCGATGGCAAGGCCTATTGCCAGACCCGCGACCACACGCTGACAGAGGAAAAGCTCGCCAAGGGCCTGATCGACGCCGAGCGCGCCCAGACCGATCCCGACCGCAACGTGCTGACCCGCTCGTTGGGCGCGGGGCCAACCGTGCTGGTCGATCTCTTTCCCCCTCAGCCCCTGCAACCAGGAGACATCGTGCTGCTCTGTTCGGACGGCTTGACGGACATGGTGCCGGAAGAGGAGATTGTTCGCCTGGTGAGCAACCGCTCGCCCAAACGGGCGGCGCAACGGCTGATCGCCGCCGCCAACCGTCGCGGCGGGTTCGACAACATTTCGGTGATCGTCGTCCGTGTTGGCGGTGCCCCCCCAGCAGGGGGCAGCGCAGCCCCCCGCGCTGCCGAAGGGCCCTTCGCCAGGGCCATGAGCGACCTCCGGCGGTTGAGCGCAAAACAAAAGGCCATTTTAGTCAGCGGAGCGGCCCTGGTGGCATTGACCTTTTGCCTGCTGGCGGCGTTGGTGATCGCGACGTTGGGCAAGCCGCCACAAACTGCGCCGACTGCCACGCCTGCCGCGATGCCCTCGCCCACCACGTCCACTGTCGAGGTAGTCGCTCCCGCCACGCCGACACTCACTTCGCCGACGCCTGCCCGCGCCACGTCCACTCCTGTCCCAACGCCGACCTCGACTCCCACTCCTCGTCCTGTGGTGCCGACGTCTACCTCTCCGCCGCCGACGTCTGAGCCGGGACAGCCCGCCGAGACGCCCGGCGGCGGAGGCGGGGGCGAGCAGCCGACGCCCCTCCCACCGACGACAGAAGTGCCAACAGAGAAACCGTCCCCCCCGCCGCCGTCGCCCTAGCTCAGTGCCGACCCCTTTGCTTGCCGCAGAAGGTGAAGCGAGAGATCGCCGGATTGAAGAGACGATGAGAGAGAGAGGCGCAAACAAGAGGCTGAGT
>FWPU01012590.1_pt1 | contig 11126 bp, 9 predicted proteins | sample 2228361 | NCBI WGS metagenome assembly FWPU01 (sample SAMEA103939777, study PRJEB20133) | metagenome | reverse complement strand
TTCGAAATTCTTAAGTGAAAATACAAGTAAAAAAAGAGAGAAGATGGCAATTAAAATAATTCCAATTGAAGAGTATAGTTTCAATCTTTTCATAATTTTAATTTGTTTATTTTTTTTCATTTAATTTATCCTTGATTAGCTTTGAAATTTTTTCAAGTTCTTTAGGGTCTATTTTTGAAAACGTATCGGCAAATGTTGAGATGGCGAGCTCATTTGATATATTAACAGCACTATTTATAAGTTGTTTAACTAAGAATTTTTTAAATTCTTCTTTTTTAACAGTTGGTATAAATATGATTGAATGTGGTTTTTGTATTTTTTCAATGAAACCCTTTTTTGATAATCTATCAAGTACGGTAAGGATTGTGGTATAAGCTAATTTTTTTTCTTTAGTAATTTCTTGATGAATTATTTTTCCTTTAAGTGGACCCATTTCCCAGAGTATTTCCATAATTTTTGCTTCAAGTTCTCCGAAAATGGCATTTAATCCCATTTCTTTTTCATTTAATTTAAATCTTAATTTCATATATATATAATATTCTACAATATGTAGAAAGTCAAGATATAAATTACGGGAGTTTCCTCAAAAATTTTTATATATGCAACAATATTGGGAATAATGCTATGTCCTATAATTTGTTAAAGGTAATTTTGAATAAACAAATAGCATTATTCTATTTTAATAGTATGAAAATTATTTAATTTATATTAAATGCCAAAAAAATTTATTTAAAAATGATTATTTATAATTCATAAGTAGGGGCAATTCATGAATTGCCCCTACATTAGATGAATGTGTATTGACTATTTCAACATAATTATTATATATATTGGATATATGGAATCGTTATTAGAATTATATAGAATAGGTAAAGGTCCATCAAGCAGTCATACTATGGGTCCATATAGAGCTGCAGTTATATTTAAGGAGAAATATCCAGATGCTGTTTCGTATATTGTTACATTGTATGGTAGCCTTGCAGCCACAGGTAAAGGGCATTTAACAGAGAAAGCTATTCTTGAAATATTACCGCGAGATAAAACAAAAATTATATGGGAAAGGGATAAGTTTTTACCACAGCATCCAAATGGGATGAAATTTGAATGTGAATTACCAAATGGAAAGAAGGGTAGTTGGATAGCATTTTCTGTAGGTGGAGGAGCAATAAGAGATTATAAAGAAGATGAGGTAAAACTAATATACCCATATAGAACTCTTAAATCAATAATAAAATGGTGTGAAAAGAATGGAAAGAGTTTAGCTGAATATGCATTTTATTATGATAGAAAAGAATTATTGGATTACTTAGAGAGAGTATGGGAAGTAATGAAAAGAGCAATAAGTAATGGAATAGAATCTGAGGGAACATTACCTGGAGAATTGAAGTTAATGAGGAAAGCATCATCATTTTATATTAAATCAAAGAATAGTATAGGTTTTATGCAAAAGACGAGTATAGTTTTTGCGTATGCATTAGCTGTAGCTGAGGAGAATGCAGCAGGGGGAATAATAGTGACAGCGCCGACATGCGGTTCTGCAGGCGTATTACCATCAGTACTTAAAGTAATGCAGGATACATATAATTTATCCGATAATAAGATAATTAATGCATTAGCTACGGCTGGTATAATTGGGAATTTAATAAAATATAATGCATCCATAGCTGGAGCTGAGGTAGGATGTCAGGGCGAAATAGGTACAGCATGTTCTATGGCAGCAGCGGCAGCTACTCAATTATTAGGGGGAGGATTTAAGCAAATAGAATATGCAGCTGAGATGGCAATGGAACATCATCTTGGTTTAACATGTGATCCGGTTTTTGGTTTAGTTCAAATACCCTGTATAGAAAGGAATGCTATGGCAGCTGAAAGAGCGCTGGATTGCGCTATATACGCTCTCCATACAGAAGGTGTACATAAAATATCATTTGATGAAGTGGTATGCACGATGAAACAAACAGGCAAAGATCTTAAGAAAGGATATAAAGAAACTTCTAAAGCAGGACTTGCAGCTATTTATAAAAAGAAAAAACAGCATGGATAAAAATTCAGAGTTAGACTGTATAAGCAAGATAAGAAGTAATTACAAAAACATATTTTTCTATTAAAAATATAAGATAGGCACATTTTATAGTTTATTAAATGAATATTAATAAAAATTTTTTGAAATAATATTCAAAAACTATTGACAATCTATTTTAAAATTACTATAATAGCTTATTATGAAAAAAGAATTTATTAATAATGTTAATAATTATGCAAATAATAGATTAAGACGTTCTATATGTTCAGGGCGGGATAAATTTACTTAATTGCCTATTAATCCCATAATTGTTTAGCCCACCCTGAGCTTATAGCTTATAGGGTGGTTTTTTTTTGCTCTTTATATCTTAAATTCTGGAGGTAATATGTTATTAAAGAATAGAAATTTTATAAATACACAAGATTGGTCAATTGAAGAATTGGATTATTTAATTAATTTAGCAAGCTATTTAAAAAAGAATAAAATACCAAAGGTGCTTGAAAATAAATCTATAGCTTTGCTTTTTTTTAATCCATCTCTTAGAACGAGAACATCATTTGAAGTAGCTATGCAAAAATTGGGCGGATATTCAACCATTATTCAGCCAGGAAGAGATTCCTGGCAATTAGAAATAAAAGACAAAACTATTATGGATGGTGAAGCTGAAGAGCATATAAAGGATGCTATGAATGTTTTATCATATTTTTATGATGCTATAGCAGTTAGAGCTTTCCCTAAATTTCAAAATTGGGAAGAAGAAAAAAATGATTATATATTACAAGCTATTTTAAAATACTTTAAAAAACCTGCTATAAATTTGGAAACTATAATTCATCCGTTGCAAGAGTTAGCTTTAATAATGACGCTTAAAGAAAATCTTGGAAATTTATTAGGTAAAAAGTTTTTATTAACCTGGACATATCACCCTAAAGGACTAAATACTGCTGTTGCTAATTCAGCTGCTATAATTTCTACTCGTTTTGGGATGAAATTAACTATATTAAGACCGGAGGGTTATGATTTAGATGAAAAATTTATATCTATAGCGAAAGCAAATGCAAGCTATTATGGGAATGAAATTGTTATTACTGATAATATAGATGAAGCATATAGAGATGCTAATTTTGTATATGCAAAGAGCTGGGGCTCATTAAAATATTATGGGAATTGGGAAGAAGAAAAAGAAATTAGGCAAAACTATAAACATTTTATAGTAGATTCTGAAAAGATGAAATTAACTGATAATGCTTTTTTTAGTCATTGTATGCCAATAAGAAGAAATATTAAAGCTACAGATGAAGTTATAGATAGTTCTTATTCGCTTATGTATAAGGAAGCAGAAAATAGATTATATACTACATGTGCTTTGTTGTTATTAGTTTTAAGTGATTTTGAATTATGTAATATGAGGATTTAAAATGTTAGAAAAAGTGATTTTAGCATTTTCAGGGGGATTGGATACTGCTTTTTCATTAGTCTGGTTAAGGGAGCATGGTCATAAAGTTATAACTGTTTATGTTGATACATTTGGTTTATCTGTTAATAGGTGTAAAAAAATAGAAGAATATGCATATCAATTAGGAGCTTTCAAGCATTATACAATTAATGCAGTAGATGATTATGTCGATAATATAGTAGTTTATTTAATCAAATGTCATGGTTTATATCAGAATATATATCCTCAGTTATGTTCAGATAGGTATATAATTGTAAGTAAATGTGTAGAAGTAGCTGAACGAGAAGGCACAAATATTATATCGCACGGTTGTACATCGATGGGAAATGATCAGGTTAGATTTGATTTGTCTATAAAAGCGCATGGTGATTATAAAATTCTTGCGCCTATTAGAGAAATTCAAAAGGAGATAAAAGGGAAGGTTCGTTTATATGAATTAGATTATTTAAGAAGTAGAGGATTTAATGTGCCTGTTAAGCATAAAAAGTATAGCATAAATCAGAATATATTAGGTGTAACTGTTTCAGGTTCAGAGATAGATGAGTATAAAGAGCCTTTTGAAGATATTTTTGTTTTGACAAAGCAATCTGGAGTTAAGTTACCGATATATGTTAGCTTATATTTTGAAAATGGTATTCCTGTAGCAATTGATGGTAAAAAGAAGAAAGTTTCGTTTATATTAAAAAAGCTTAATAATATTGTGGGTGCCTATGGAATTGGTAGATATATTTATACTGGAGATTGTATTATAGGTATAAAAGGGCATATAGTATTTGAATGTCCCGGGATACATACTTTATTAATTGCACACCAATCACTTGAAGAATCAATATTAACTTTTCACCAAAATCAATTTAAAAATATTATAGGGCAAAAGTGGGCATATCTTGTTTATTCAGGTTTATATTATGAACCTTTAAGGCAAGATCTTGAAGCTATTATTGATAGTATGCAAAAAAAGGTTACTGGTGAAGTTAAATTAAAATTATCAAATGGAATAGTTTTACCTGTCAGTTGCAATTCTAAATATATTTTACAGGATAAGGATTCAATATATGCTCAATCTGCTTCATGGGATCCTATTGAAGCTGAAGGCTTCATTAAATTGTTTGGTATGTCAACAGTTTTGTCAAATAAGAGGAGCTGATGTTTAACATATGAAAAAAACATTATTTAAAATATTATCTGATTTAATAAATATTGATTCACAGAATCCGCCAGGTAATTCAAGTGTTATAGCAGAATATATTTATGATTATTTAATATGTAATACAAATGCAGAAGTTTATAAACAAAATATTTCTAAGGATAAGATAAATATAATAGCAAAATTTGGTAAGGCTAGATTTGTATTAATAGCACATTTAGATACAGTACCTGCTTCGAATGATTGGTCTGTTAATCCCTTTTGTTTGAAAGAAGATATGGAAAATTACTATGGATTAGGGATAGTTGATGTTAAAGGAGCAATTTCAATAATTTTGTATGTATTATCTTATATACAACCTAATGATTTTTTATTATTATTCAATGCAGATGAAGAGAGTGGAAATAATGAAGGTATTAGATATTTTCTAAACAATATTAGAAGATGGGATGAGATAGAGTTAGCAATTGTTACAGAGCCGACATTATTAAATGTAATTACTAAGCATAATGGGATTTGTAATCTTGAAATTGCTGTACATGGTAAACAAGTTCACTCCTGTGTTTCTGAATCAGGGATAAATGCAATTGAAAGAGCTACAATTGTACTAAATAGATTGATTGATTATAAAAACAATTTAAAATTAAGAAGTGAGAAAGGTTTAAAACCTTCATTAAACATAGCTAAAGTTGAAGGCGGGATAAAATGTAATCTTGTTCCAGATAAATGTTGTATTAAGGTTAGCAGAAGATACACACCTGATGAAGATATTAATTTGGTAAAAAGAGGAATTATTGAATTGTTCAAAGAAGATTGGATAAATATTGTTTTTAAATATGAAACAAGTTCATTTCGTTCTTCAGCGTCGGAATCATTGATAAAAAAATTGTATGAATATGGATGTTTCAATGACACTGATACAGCATTGTTTTGGTCTGAAGCTGCTTTACTAAATGAAGCAGGTATTTCAGCTGTAGTAATAGGACCGGGGAATATTTTGCAGGCTCATACTTCAAATGAATTTATAAAAAAGGATCAATTAAATTTAGCTGTTAATTTTTATGAAAATTTGTTTAACAAAGGAATTAAAAATGAAGAATTATGAATTGGTAATAGAATTTTTGAAGATAATTAATGGTGATAAAGAATCACAAAGATTTGTAAGATTATTTAAGAAGTATGGTCCTGCACGATTTGCTTTAATAAAGTTAAGTGGAGCAGTTATAGAAGAGTCCGTAAATCTTATTGCAATGGATTTAGCTTATTTAAGCAATTTAGATTTATATCCGATAGTTATCCATGGTGGAGGGAAGCAAATAGATATAGAATTAAAAAGATATGGTATGCATAGTTTAAAAAGAGATGGTATAAGAATAACAGCGGAGGAGCATTTGCCAATAATTAAAAAAGTATTAGATAGAATAAATTATGAATTGGTTGATAAAATAATAAAATATGGTGGACGAGCTCAAGGGCTGACAGAGAATGTTTTTCTTTCAGAGAAATATAATGAGTTATATGGGTATGTAGGAAAGGTAAAGGATATTAATTTTGAGAGAATAATTAATGTAATTAAGAGCAGGAAAATTCCAATTATAAGTTGTTTGGGGAGTGCATATAATGGTCATTATTATAACATTAATGCGGATGAAGCGGCAAAAGCTTTGGTTTTAGCATTTAAGCCAAGGAAATATGTAATATTAACTGACGTAGGAGGAATAAGAGATGTATCTGGTAATATTATATCTAATATATGTTTAGAGAGGGAGCTGAAGAAACTTGAGAGTCAAAAGATTATAACAGGTGGAATGCTATTAAAAGTTAAGGAAGCGAATGAATTATTAAATAATATAAGATATAGATTACCGATTCAGATTACATCAAGTAGATACTTATTAAAGGAACTATTTACATATAGTGGCAAAGGAACATTTATAAAATTAGGTACAGAAATAGAAGAGTATTCATCATGGGAGGAGCTAAGGAAAGACAGGATAGAGAAATTGGTTTTAAATAGTTTTGGTAGGAAGCTTATAGATGGATATTTTGAGTTACCTGTAGAATCTATTATTATAGACAAAAAATATAAGGGTATGGCTGTAATTAGAGCTGTGGAAGATATGCATTATTTAGATAAATTTTGTGTTTCAGAGGAAGCACAAGGACAGGGAATAGGTCAAGATATTTGGTTTCATATCATTAATAAATTTCAATCATTATTTTGGCGAGCAAGAAAAGATAATTCTATTAATTTATGGTACTTTCAGAAGGCAGATGGATGTATTAAATTAGATAAATGGATAATGTATTGGATAAATTTGAATGATGAACATATAAAGAAAGCAAAGGAATATGTTTTATCTATAAACGAAACTCTTCAATGATAATAAATAAAAGTATTTAGGAGTTTATATGATAGGAATAGAAGAAATTAAGCTTTTAGAGGTGAAGTATATAGTGGGTACTTATGAGAGATTAGATGTAATGTTTGTTGGAGGCGATGGAGTATATCTTTATGATTCAGCAGGTAATAAATATCTTGATTTTGTTGGTGGTATTGCTACATCTCCTTTAGGGCATTCACATCCTATAATAGTGGAAGCGGTGCAGGAACAGGCGAAAAGGATGATAAATGTAAGTAATTTATTTTACACGAGGGAGCAAGCGGAGTTAGCGAAAAAGCTAATAGAGATAGCTGGGATAATGGGAAAAGTCTTTTTTAGTAATTCCGGTGCAGAAGCTGTGGAAACAGCTATAAAGTTTGCCAGAAAATATAAAGGGAAGAAGGAAATAATTGCTGCTAAAGAAGGTTTCCATGGGAGGACTATGGGTGCTTTAAGTGCTACATGGAAGCCAAAATATAAATTAGCATTTGAACCACTTGTACCAGGATTTAAACATATAGCATATGATTGTGTAGCAGAGCTTGAAAATAGTATAAACGATAATACAGCAGCTTTTATTGTTGAACCTATACAGGGTGAAGGAGGTATAAGGGTGCCTTCGGAAGGTTATTTAAAAAGTGCTTATGAGGTATGTAAAAAGCACAATATTTTGATAATTGTAGATGAGGTACAAACGGGTTTAGGAAGAACTGGCAAATTTTTTGCCCATCAGTATGATGAAATAAAACCTGATATTATTATTTTAGCTAAAGGATTAGCAAATGGTATACCTGTTGGAGCAACTATTGTAAAGGATGAGATTGCTAATTGTATTGAAAAGGGAGAGCATGGAAGTACTTTTGGTGGTAATTCTCTTGCAGCGTATGTAGCAAAAAATGTTATTGAATATATACTGGATAAAAATTTGATTGAGAAGTCTTTAAAGTTAGGTAATTATTTTATTGAAAAATTAAAAAAATTAAAAATGAAGAATCCGTTAATTAAAGATGTAAGAGGAAGAGGTTTGATGATAGGAATGGATATAGATATGAGCGCGAAAGAGATTGTTAAAAAAGCATTAAAAAATCATTTGATAATAAATTATACTTCAGATAATACTATACGTTTTCTCCCACCATTAATAATAGAAGATAGACATATAGATTATTGTGTTTCTATACTTGAAAAAATAATAAAATAAAGTAATCACGGAGGAGAAAGATGAAAAATAGAGTGGGCATAATAGGTGCAACTGGTTATATTGGGTATGAACTTATAAAATTGATTGAGGGTAGAAATGATATTGAATTAACTTTTTGCAACACTGAGAATTCTAAAATAAGAGATCTAAGGGAGATATATCCGGAATATAAAGGTTCTGTAAAATTAACTAATTATTCTATTAAAGAGATAAATGAGATCAAGCCTGATATTGTATTTATAGCTATGAGAGATGGTTATGCAAGTCAAGTAGTTGATAAATTAGAAAGTAGGATAATAGATTTAAGCAAAGATCATAGATTATCAGAAAAGGGAGTATATGGTTTACCTGAAATGAATAGAGAAAGGATAAAAGGAGCGAAACTTGTATCTAATCCTGGTTGTTATGCAACTGGATGTATATTAGGATCATTGCCTGTAGTAAAAAATAATATGTGTAGCAGAATAATATATGATTGTAAATCTGGGTATAGTGGTGCTGGAAGATTACCTTCGTATTTGAATGATCCAGAGCATTATAATAATAATATTATAGCTTATAAGATAAGCAGGCATCCACATGTTGAAGAAATTAAATATCATTTAGGTTTTAATTCAATATCTTTTACACCTCATGTTATTCCGATATTTCGAGGGATAATGTGTACTCTTCATATTATATTATCAATTAAAATAAAAGAAAGTGAGGTCTTTGATTTATATAAAGAATATTATAAAGATGAGATTCAAATAGATATAGTTAATTATTTGCCTGAATTACATGATATTCAATATACTAACAAATGTTGTATAGGGGGATTTGAAATAGATGAAGAAAATAGATTAGTTATAGTAGTAACTTTAGATAATTTATTAAAAGGTGGTAGTGGTCAAGCAGTTGAAAATATGAATATAATGATGAATTATAGTAAGCAAATTGTATAAAGGAATATATGAAAAAAGGTATATGGCAAAATAGATTTAATAATGAAATTAATAATAATGTGTTACTTTTTACATCATGTATCTCAGAAGATTATAGGTTAATACCTTATGATATAATTGCTAATGTAGCACATGCTAATATGCTGCTTTATTCAGGATACATTACAAAGGAGGAGCATAGGGCAATTGTAAATGGATTGAATATAATATTGAAAAATTATAAAGAGGGAAATTACAAGTTGAAGTTAGAATTAGAGGATGTGCATATGAATATAGAATATTCTCTTGGTGAATTAATTGGTTCAGTAGTTGATAAGTTGCATACTGCTCGTAGTCGTAATGATTTAATAGCAACAGATCTTAAACTATATAGTATTGATTGTGTATATAAAATATTGAAGTTGATAAATGAAATACAAGAAAAGATTGTTAAGAAATGCGAAAAAGAGTTAAATTATGTTATACCCGGTTATACACATATGCAAAGAGCACAAGCCATATTATGGGGCTATTATTTGATGTGTTATTTTTACAAATTAGATAGAGATTATAATAATTTTGAAGAGATTATAGATAAATTATATTTGTGTCCATTAGGTGCAGTTGCAATTGCTGGGACTTCATTAAATATAAATCCTTTGTATACTGCTAAAGAATTGAGAATGTCTAATTTTTATCCTAATGCTATGGATGCAACAACTGATAGAGATTATATTATAGAAATAATGTTTAAGATTACACAATTGATGTTACATTTATCAAGTTTTGCTGAGGATATGATAATATATTCTACTGAAGAATTTTCTTTGATAGAATTGGATGATACGATAGCTACAGGTTCCAGTGTAATGGCGCAAAAGAGGAATCCTGATTTATTTGAAATAGTACGGGCTAAAACTTCGAAAATAATTGGGGATATTACTGCAGCTATTAGTTTGCTAAAAGCTTTACCGACTGGTTATAACAAAGATTTGCAGCAGCTTAAATCAATGTATTTTTCTCAAATAGACGATTTATTTTCATGCTTAAAAGTAATGATTATTGCAATTTCTGCAATTAAAATAAAAGATAATGATTGGAATAGATATCCAAGTTTTATTTGTGCAACGGATATATGTGATTTTCTCATAAACAAAGGTTATCCTTTTAGAAAAGCTTATGATCTCATTCTTACATATGTGAGAGAATCGAAGAATGATATAAATAAATTTATATTACTATGTTCTAAAAAATTAAAATTAGATAAAAAAACTGTCAGTAGCATTCTTAGACCTATTAATTCAATCAAAGCAAAAAGAAGCATAGGTAGCACTTCAAAAAAAGAAGTAAAATCTATGCTTGCTAATGCAAAAAGAATTCTTTCTTTACACAAAAGAAAAGAATATCAACCTTATTGGAAATAAGGGTAATTTATTAATTTTATTATAAACCTTCAGGATAAATGAAGTCCTGATAATAATAAGAATTTATTTGTTTTGATTTAAAATTATAGGCTTCAGCCATGTTCTTAAAAACTATTTCTGTAAATTCATCTGGAGTACAAAACGATTCACCTTTCTTAGCTATATCAAAAGTTCTATATCCTTGAACAAGGGTTTTATTTATAGCAAAATTTATTAAGTTATTTGCTTCCTTTAAATCAAAAGATAGCTCAAAAATTAAACCTAATGCTAATAAAGTCTGAATTGGATTTGAATATTCTTTGATGGAAAAGCTTGATTTATCTGAATGTATAGTTTTATAAATTAATGCATCGTTTTCAATTCTTATCGTAGGGAATATATTAAGATCTCCAGATATTAGATTTTCTATTTGTAAAATTGTTTCCTCATTTATATTAAGGAATAATACTACATCAAGTATTTTTGCTTTATTTAGTATATCGAACAATGGATTGGAAGATGCAATATGCTCAAATTTTACACTAGGGAATTCATTATTTACTTCTGATATTATTTTTAACCATTCTTT